>Ga0129324_10000193_pt1 | contig 43649 bp, 46 predicted proteins | sample CPBDNA_7_FD_96879 | JGI IMG/M metagenome (GOLD analysis project Ga0129324, IMG submission 96879) | Freshwater to marine salinity gradient microbial communities from Chesapeake Bay, USA - CPBay_Spr_15_0.2_DNA | ecosystem: Environmental > Aquatic > Marine > Coastal | place: USA: Chesapeake Bay... | reverse complement strand
CGTTGAAATATCCGCTCTGGGCAGGAAAATTCGGTTAATTGGGTCAGTGAGACTGTCGTAGGGAGGCCATTCCTCCATGAGCGCCGTGGTGTTTTGATCACCTGGTGGAACCAAGTCTGGCTTGACGCCAAACTCAATTAGCGCCGCAATAGTTGAAGCCCCCACTGCTGCAACTTTAAGACCGGAGAACGAACGTGCGTCCAGACCATATTCTTCGAGTTTTTCGCGGATCGCGCGCACTGCATTAAGTGAGGTGAAACCAACCCATGCGTAGCGACCTGAAACGAGTCCGTTTACTGCTCGGTCCATTTGCTGGGGAGTGCGAGGTGGTTCAACGGAAATTGTTGCGACTTCGCTGGGGACCGCTCCGTGTGCCTTGAGCACCTGAATCATCTCTGCAGTGTTGTCTTGGGTACGGGGAATCAGGACGCGCCAGCCAACCAACTCCTTCTTCTCAAACCAGTTGTATTTCTCACGTTGCTCGATTACCTCACCCACAACAACGAAGCCTGGTCCCGAATCTTTGGAACCCTTTAATAAGGCACCGACTGAACCCAGAGTTGACAGCGTGGTTCGTTGGTCAACTGTGGTGCCGTTTCGGGTAAGTGCGATCGGGGTTAACGGGTCACGTCCAGCTTTGAGAAGTTTGTCCGCAATTGTGGCTACCAAATCGCCACTTTCGAGGAATACCAATGTCTCGCGCGGGTTGGTGAGACCTTCCCACTCGATCGCGGTATCCGTTCCATTAAGAATTCGGACTTCGTGGGACTTTCCACCCGTCAGGTTGAAGCCCGCGAAAGCCGGTATGCCAGTAACTTCGCTGACTCCGGGGACGACCTCAAAATTGGCATGTGAGCGGCGGAGCACTGAAATCTCAGGAACCAAACGACCCGAAATAATCGGATCTCCGATGACCAGACGTACAACTAGTTGTGCTTCGCGTGCAAATTCGAGCACCAACTTTGCAGCCTCGGCTGGTTCAAGTTCGATCTCGTCTTCCCCAAGTGTGCTCACGACCTTGTCCTCCTGCACATAAGCCAAAGCAATGTGTGAAGCCTGCGTGTCCGCGACTATTTTGTCGGCAGACTTCAGGAGTCGAACGGCACGCATTGTCAACAGTTCAGGATCACCAGGACCTGCCGCAATGAACACGATGGAGCCGAGGGCAGGCTTTTTCCGCGGGGCTGTGGGTGAGACCTCCACTCCCTCAATAACCGCAGGCTTCGCTGCGCTCTTTGTCACTGACTTTTTTTCTGTTGTCACTTCGACTGCCTCTTTTGTTGATGTTGCGTTGGATTTTGGCTTTGTGGTTTTTGCAGTTGGACTCATGCGATCTCCGCATGGATGAGTTGTTCCTGAGAGACTTGGTCGGAATCGGATCTTTGATCATGGAATGCAAGTATCTGGAGTTCAACGGCTAAATCAACTTTTCTTACTTCAACCTGTTCGGGGACATTGAGAACGACAGGTGCAAAGTTCAAGATGCTCACAAGTCCAGCGTGAATCATTAGGTCTGCGATCTCTTGGGCCGAGTCAGCAGGGGTAGTGATTACTCCAATGTTCACATCACTTTGGGAGACAACTGTTGGCAATTCCCCAACCGGCTTAACCGTCAAGGATTCCTGTCCACAAACAATCGTGCTGCCCACCAATTCGTGGTCACGATCGAAAATCCCGACAATGTGAAATCCTCGGCCACCAAAAGCGCGGTAGGACGCAAGGGCCCGACCCAAATTCCCCATGCCAACTATGACAATTCCACGAGGCTTGGTCACGCCCAATTCGCGAGCGATTTGAAAAGTGAGATATGAAACGTTGTACCCGACCCCCCGAGTTCCAAAGGATCCCAGGTGGGAAAGGTCTTTGCGTAATTTGGCCGAACTCACTCCGCAAGCAGCTGCCAATTCTTCGCTGGCAATGGTCGTAACGCCATCTACCCCGAAACTTGCCAGGACCCGGTGATACACGGGTAATCGGGCAATCGTTGCGGCGGGAATCGCGCCGGGCTTGCGGTTGGGAAGGGTCACTATTTTTTACCTCGGGTCAAAGAACATGTACTCAACACATTCACGGGTGATTGCGGCCTTGTGAAGCAGCCGAACTCTATTCACCTAGACGAACAGATATCAAATATTACCGGACACTACTGTCCTATAATCGAACTAGGGGTTCAGTTTGGCGACTAAGCGTTCCCGATTAACCCGCCAAAAATCGAATGGTTGACCATCAACCAAAATCACCGGAATCTTCTCCCAGTACAAATCGGCTAACTCGGGGTCCTCGGTAATTGAGAGAACCTGAAAACCCTGTCCCAACTCTTCACACACTTGCGAAACAACCTCAATGGCCTGCTCACACAAGTGACAGTTGGGCTTCCCCACAACGCTCACACGCGGTGAATTATTCAACCTTATTCAACCGAATCACCGGTGGTCTCGTCTAGTCGAGCCTCAACCCTGAGATCATCGACCCCTATTACATCCACCCCGTACACCTCACGGAGTCGACCTTTTGCAATTTTGCCGGTCGCAGACTTGGGCAAACTCGACACGAACCTGATCTGCGTTGGGCACTTAAAACGAGCAAGGATCAGTGCAACTTGCGCCCCAATGGATTCAGGGGTAGCTGATGAACCAGGAACTAATACGACCAAAGCGCTCACTGCTTCACCCGTTTCTGGATCCGGCCGACCGAGAACCGCTGCTTCGGCGATATCGGGAAGTGATTCCAGAGCTACCTCAACCTCACGCGGAAAAACATTAAACCCATTAACAATTATTAATTCTCTGCGGCGGTCAACCAAGTGCAATGCGCCGTCTTCGTCTTGGTAGCCAATGTCACCGGTGCCAAACCATCCATCGGAATCCGGACCGCTATCTTGATTAGGCCAATAACCGAGGAAAACCCCAGGGCCCTTAACCCAAATTTCACCCGGGTCACCAAACTCAGCCTCGTCACCGGAATCAGCCATGATTCGAATACTCGTTCCTGAAATGGGGAGGCCAACGCAGCCTGCCCGAGCCCGAGAATTCACCACCGTTGAAGTGATTACCGGAGACGTTTCCGTCATACCGTAGCCTTCAAAAATTCGCATCCCCGTGAGCTCTTCAAAGCGATTAAAAACGTCAACGGGCAGTGGGGCTCCACCACTTGATAGGAGCCTGACCGGTCGCATTGCGTCAGTAACACTGGGAATCCGTGACCACAATAAGTACATTGCAGGTGCACCTGCAACTGTCGTTACATGTTCTCGCGAAATGACTTCTAGCGATTCGGATGCATCAAAACGATCAAGTATTACAACAGATGCGCCCGCTGCGAGTGCCAGAGTCAAAACCGTGTTCAAGCCATAAATGTGGAATAGTGGCAAGACCGCCAGAACTGTATCTTCCGCGCTAACAATGGGAGGGTTTCGTAACTCCAACAATGCAGAAACATTGCTCACCAAGTTTGCATTAGTCAGCATTACACCTTTGGGTGTTCCATCGGAGCCAGATGTAAACAGGAGGAGTCCAAGGTCGTCAGCCGCAATCTCGGGAAAATCCACCTCGATATCAGGCTTTCGGATCAGACTCTTGATGGACTCCTTTAAAAAGTTACGAATCGAATCACGCGTCGACGTGATTTCCTGACACAACATTGCTCGACAAGAATCTGGCACCGAGGCCGCGCCTAACTCAGCCAACTCTTCTGAAACCAAAAGAACCTTGGCCTCGGAAACCTCCAAGATTTCGATAATTTCACGTGACGTATAACCGGGGTTCAATGGAATGGGAACGAGGCCAGCACGGACAATTCCAAAATACGAGACCACAAACTCGATTGAGTTGCCCATCAATATTGCCACCCGGTCACCGGTTCGAGAAGGAATCAATCCACTTTCCAATAATGCTGCCGCCGTAGCGCTCACCTGTGAATCTAGAACAGAGTACGAGATGCGTTCCCCAGTTTGGGCTTCGATTAATGCAACTCGATTTGGATCACGTAACGCTGAATTTGCTACGAAGTCCGAAACGGTCGAAACTTCATTGAACATGCCCGGACGGGCTGTGGGGTTAAAGGCGTTCGCGGAGTTCACGGATGCAGTTTGACACATATCCTGAGCCGAGGACACAGGGTGAGTATTCTTGAGGTGTGTCGCTGGATAAAGCCCCCGGGAAAAGCAATGTCCTGGGCACCTACCGTGAATCCGGTGTCGCCTCGGCCGCCGCGGCCTATGACTCAAGAAGCAGTGAACGCCACACCGGGTCCTCTGCCGCATTCTTTGACGTTGATAACACAATTATGCGCGGAGCCTCCCTTTTCCACTTTGCTGCAGGGCTCGCCAAATTGAAGTATTTCTCCGGTCGGGAAATCTTCGGTTTCGGCGTGAAACAAATGAAATTCGTGCTTTCAGGATCTGAGGATTTAGAAGATGTCGCCTCAGCGACCACGGCAGCCCTGTCATTCGTCCAAGGTCGCAGCGTAGAAGAACTCACCCGGCTCAGTGAAATAGTTTTTGATGATCGAATGGTAGACAAACTGATTCCAGGAACTTTGGCCATTGCGCAGGAACACATTGACGCTGGGGTTGATGTTTGGTTGGTCACCGCAACCCCGGTGGAACTTGCCAACCTATTAGCCAGGCGTCTTGGGCTAACCGGGGCGTTGGGCACCGTCTCGCAAACAGACAACGGCATCTATACGGGCCAATTAGTTGGCTACCCGCTCCACGGGCTTGCCAAAGCCGAAGCTGTCCGCGCACTCGCCGCTAGCGAGCATTACGACCTATCCACGTGCTACGCCTACTCCGACTCGGCTAATGACATTCCAATGCTGTCAACTGTCGGCTTTCCGACAGCTATTAACCCCGATCCCGAACTACGCGCCTACGCCAAGAAAATGGACTGGGAAGTCAGCGACTTCAGAAGACGGGCTCAATTGCGGGCAAATGCCATTCCCGCTGCAGTTACCGCGGCCGGCATTGCAGCAGGGCTCACAGCGGGTTACGCGCTAGGACGTGTCGCGCGCGGTTCAAAAAATACTTGATCGTTGTGAGAGTAGTTCACGGATTGTTTGGGTGAGTTCACTACGAACCTGATCCGAACACGCAAATGCATCAAGGGCGTTATCTGATTTCGGTGGAGCTATTGGAAGTCCAAATGAAATAGTCCATCTACTCGGAAATGGAATCAGCCCCAACGGCCCCAAAGCAGGAAATGTTGGTGTTACCGGCAAATAAGGAAAGCCAGCCCAATCGAGTATTCCCTCGACTCTTGCCATGAGTGGATATGCCTCTTCGGCTCCAATAACCGCTGTTGGAATTATCGGGACACCGTTGATGGCGGCGAGCCTGGCAAATCCCGCTCTTCCAAACTCCTGCAATTGATACCGATGCTCAATTGTTTTTCCCACCCCGTTAACCCCTTCGGGCCAAACCCCAACCAGATACCCGGCCTGTAACAGTTCATTGGCACTCTCAAAAGTTGCCGGATGCACGTTGAGGTGCGCCATTAGTTCACGCATTGGGTCTTGGAAAAGAAAGTCCGCCCCGAGAATGTGCAATTCTCGCGATGAGTTCTTTTCGAGAGCATGAACAACCATCAGTGCATCAATTGCGAATGCTCCCGCGTGATTGCCAACGATCAGGGCCGGCCCCTGCTCCGGGATATTCTCCGAGCCAATTACTTGGGTCCGGAACCAATCACGGTAGATCGGGTCAAGAATCCGGTCGAAAAATCTATGATGGACAGGGGTAGAGCCGCTAACTGCATGACTCGGGAGATTGTCCATGTCGTACTTCTGGGCGGAAGGGCCTGACGACTACTTCTTCTTGTTTCTGCGCTGGACTCGGGTGCGACGCAGCAGTTTGCGGTGCTTCTTCTTAGCCATCCGCTTGCGACGCTTTTTGATTACTGAGCCCATTAATAATTTCCTTACTTGAAGTACGTGAAGTAAATGTCATGTAAAGCGAAGTGCAGTCTATCTGTGATCGTTCACTGCCTGTGTTGCGAGGCTACTTGGATGCCTTTACGCGGTTTCAATGTAGGAATCGCGGAGGTAATCCTGAACTGCCTGCTCGGGGACGCGGAATGAGCGACCAACCCGGACGGCGGTTAATTCACCGTTGTGTACGAGACGATAAACCGTCATCTTTGAGACGCGCATTACTCCGGCTACTTCGGCCACGGTGAGGAAACGAACATCACCAAAAGCTGCTGTTGACATGCGGTACTCCATTTTTCGATAGGCGTTGTTGAAAGTCTCCCCTTATCAGGACTATCGAACAATAGTCGGTCGTCCCGGCGTGGCGCGACCAGATACCCGAAAATGTTCAAAATAGTTGAATGGACACGCTAGAACCAAGAATTTACTTCCGGATCCAGTCCAAAGTTGGGGAAGGCAGCCGATCTGGTCGCCATGATGGCAGCGTCCACCGGATCCCGATCATTGAAACCTTGATCAATTGGTTTAGCCCACGGCTTCATGCCGTCGGAGAAACTTATCCCACTCGGGACACCCAATGAGCCTAATGAACTCTGTACATATTCCAGGTAATCATGAGGAATTGCAGCATCTTTTGCCAACTCACTGCCCGCCACCACCGCGAGTAAATTAGCCCAACTGCGAGGAACCGCGTCAGCAACGTCATAGCCTCCACCGCCTACCGCGACCAGTTTCCCCCCATGCCTGTGGGAAAGTTGATGTATCAATTCGTAGGCGCAACGCTGGCCGTCAACACTGAGAGCCAAATGAGTCAATGGGTCGTGAATATGTGAATCTGCGCCATTTTGGCCAAAGATGATCTCGGGGGAAAACACATCGATTACCTGCGGTACGACCGAGACAAAGGCCCTGAGCCATCCTTGATCCCCCGTTCCGGCCGGTAACGCGATGTTGACACAACTGCCAGGCGCATCGGTTCCGCCCGTTTCAGACGGCCAACCGGTTCCTGGAAACAATGTGGCAGGACTCTCATGTATCGAAATGGTCAACACACGCGGGTCATCGTAAAAAATATTTGCTACTCCATCACCGTGGTGGGCGTCGATGTCGATATATGCGATTCGCTTCGCGCCCTGTTCAAGTAAGTCGTAGATCGCGACCGCAATATCGTTGTAAATGCAAAACCCTGACGCACTCGCCCGTTGCGCGTGATGCAGTCCACCGGCCAGATTAACCGCATGTTTGGCTTCCCCGTTCCACACTGCATTTGCCGCCATCAGCGTGGCGCCCGAAACACGAGCCGAAGCTTCATGCATTCCAGCAAAGACTGGGTTATCACTGGTGCCCAGACCAAATTCCAACGCAGCCTGCTGCGGATTCGCTCCTGCCGTGGTGACAGCTGCGATGTAGTCGGCACTATGAGCCCGCAATAGTTGTTCGTTGGTGGCGAGAATAACCGGTTCGAAAAGGTTCTCCCTCGAAATGACTCCAAGTTCTTGGGCCAATCGCATGGCTAACTCAACACGGATGGGGGCAAGCGGGTGATCCTGCCCAAAGTTGTAGTGCACAAGTTTTTCATCCCATGGGATGTAAATATCAGGTTTCACAAAAACGAATTCAGCTCTTGCCCAGCTCAATTGAACGAGCAACGCCTGCCTCTAGCGCCGCACAAATGACTTCACCAACCCGTGCTGAATCAAGTACCTCCATCGCGGCTTGGGTAGTTCCACCCGGTGACGTCACCTGCTTACGCAATTGAGTGGCCGACATTTCAGATTGCATGAGCAACTCGGCCGATCCCCGTAGCGTCGCCCGAATCAATTGATCAGCCAGATCGGCATCTACGCCCAGTTGCTGCGCGCCCTCCCGCAAATACTGGGCAAGGAAAAACAAGTAAGCCGGACCGCTTCCCGAAACTGCACCGACCGCGGCTTGCTGGGATTCAGGGACAACAAAAACCTCACCGACCGCGCTCAATAATTCGGTCGCAACCGCAATTGAACTATCTGAACAATTCTCACCACCACTGATGCAGGTCACACCCATGTGAATTTGCGAAGGAGTGTTAGGCATGGCTTTCACGATTTCCACAGTCTGGGGGAAACATTTTCCGATGAACTCGGTAGTAATACCCACCGCAACAGAGATCACAAGTGCGTGATCAGCGATATAGGACTGAAACTCGTGAAGTACCTCTTTAATTATCTGAGGCTTAATAGCAATAACCACGACATCGCACTCCAAAAGGGCACTTCGGTTATCGGTGACATCAATACCGAGCGATTTTTCCAGATGCCGATATTTTTCAACGTCGCGCACAACTGCAACAACACTGGCCCCTGACTCTGTCCATCCAGAAATCAGTGCCTGACCCATAGAGCCTGAACCGATCACACCAATTTTCTTCATTTCACACCACCGGGTAGCGGTTTTGTTGGGTCAAGTAGATCCTGAACAATCGGAGAAACAAGTGCAACCACCTGCTCTTGAGACAAACTCGACAATGGCTCAATTTTCAAGAAATAACGATAGGCAATAACACCCGTTAAATAGGAGCTAATCAATGCACCTCTAATCCGCGCATCAGGGATCCCCATCAAAATCAACGCCCGATCGACAACGGCACTTTGGAAGTAGTCCGAAAGCGGTTTGATTACAGCGAACATGTCGATGCCCGAGTTCAATGAACGACCCGCATTTGCCGCCTTGACGAGATCTTCACGCACCTGCTGATCAGCGACTAGTTGCAGTGTTGCCCGCACAAGTCGTTCGCCCATCCCCTGAATTCCTGGTGCAACCAGTGCGGGAATCGCTTTTTGTGGATCACTCGGGAAAGACATCGCTGCGGCGAATAGTGCCTCTTTATTCGTGTACAGGTTTGAGACAACGGTTGGCGCGACCCCTGCCGCCGCAGCGATCGACTTGATTGTCGTTCGGGCATAACCCGAATTGAGGAACATGGAACGCGCAACCCCAACGATTCCACCCGCTTCTTGAGCTGGTTCTTGCGACATTTCTTACTCCTCACTGCGCGGGAACACCCCGCGCACAAAATCAATACTGGCCTTTATGTCAGCGATCCTTTCATCGCGATCAACTACTGAGCGTGTCGAAATCTCAGCAATAATATTTCCGTCGAAACCGTTTCGTTTGAGAAATTCCAATGCTTCACGAACTGGCTGTGTGCCCCTGCCAGGCACTAGATGCTCGTCGGCGGCGGAATCGGTTCCATCTGCCAAGTGAATGTGTCGCAGTCGATCCCCGAACTCCTGCATCATCTCAATGGGATCGGTTCGAGACACTGACGTATGTGAAAAGTCCAGAGTAACATTTTCATAATCCTGTTTTCTGATGTCCCAATCGGGTGCATAAGCAGGGAATGATCCTGGGCCGGCACGCCACGGATACATATTTTCCACCGTGAAACCAACTTGGGAATTCCGATTAAGTTCAGCTATTCCATTTTCAAAATTCTTGGCATATTCACGCTGCCAACGAAATGGCGGGTGCACTACAACGCTCGTTGCTCCGACAAGCTCGGCAACCTCGCGCGCTTTGTCGAGTTTGCCCCACGGGTTTGTCCCCCAGACTCGCTGAGTGATCAGCAGGCAAGGGGAATGCAGGGAAATGATCGGGAGTTGATAATGCTGGACAAGGTTTCTCAATGCGGTTGAGTCTTGGCTCATGGAGTCCATCCCGACCATTATTTCGACTCCGTCGTATCCGTTGAGGGCGGCAAGTTCGAATGCGGCTGCGGTTGACTCGGGGAAAACCGATGAAGTCGAAAGTCCAATTTTCATGGTCCACGCCTCCACTGGTCAGTGATCTTTGTAGCGATTCCAACCGCTAATGCCCCCACGAGGCCAACGACAATCGAAATAATGCTGTAGCGCTCGGGGCCCAATGACAATAGAAAGAAGTTTGATAGAAATGGGATGTAGAGCACCGCGACGAAAGCCGCGATCATCGCGGCTACCAACAGCAGCCTAACTGCATTGAACGGCCTCGCCGATTGAGCCAGCACCGCAATGGTCACAATGAACAGCGTGATCGTCGCCCCCGACTGCGCATTAAATATCGGCTCATCAAAATAGAGTGCAACTCCATAGCTGGTAAACGCAGCAACGGCAGCGATCACGCCAGCGGGAACAGCGAAAAGGAGTACCCGTCGGAAGAAGCCTGGTCGGAACCTCTCCGTGTTCGGCATCAATGCAAGGAAGAATCCAGGAATACCGATTGTCAATGCGCTCACCAAGGTTAAATGCCGGGGTAAAAATGGGAACGCTACAGCGAAGATGACCGTTGCGCTGCTCACGATCATTGCATAGAAACTCTTAGTCAAAAAGACGTCGGCAACACGTTCGATATTGCCTAAAACCTTTCGCCCCTGCGCCACAACACTTGGCATCACCGACCACTGGTCATCAAGCAAAACTAATTGTGCGACCGCACGCGTTGCCCCCGAACCAGAGCCCATGGCAATTCCAAGATCGGAGTTCTTCAGCGCCAGAACGTCGTTCACTCCATCGCCTGTCATGGCAACGGTTTTTCCTTGTAAATGCAATGCGTCGACCATCGCTTGCTTTTGCGCTGGAGTCACGCGCCCAAATACATTTCTGGTAGAAAGCACGTCAGCGATTTCATCGGTATTGTCAGGCAGGTTACGAGCGTCATAGGGGTGGTCTGCACCAGGGACCCCCGCTTGGCTGGCAATTGCACCGACTGTTTCAGCATTGTCACCCGAGATCACCTTCACGTTGACCCCTTGACTGAGGAAGTATGTGACCGTCTCCGCTGCATCACTTCGGAGCGTCTGGCTGATCACTACTAGTGCCACGGAGTCAACCACTCCAAGGTTTTCATCGGATGAAACACTCGCAGCGCTCTTAGCCAGAACCAGCACTCGAGCACCCGATGCCGCACTTTTATTTGCATGAACCAGCATCGAGGAGTTGCTGGGGTCAATCATCTCTGGGGCGCCGAGTATCCATGTACCTCGATCTACAAAGGCCGCACTTGACCATTTGCGCGCACTGGAAAACGGCACCGATTCCGTGATTTGCCAACCGGGATTCGGGTAACTGGACTCAATGGCAATAAGTGTGGGATTCGCATTTGGCTGCGAGGCAGCTACTGCCCCGAGGGCAGCCTCAATATCAGCCAAGCCCACATCACCGAGCGGAATTGTTTCCTGCACCTGCATTCCCGGTTCAGTGAGGGTTCCGGTCTTGTCGGCGCATACCGTGTCAACGCGAGCCAACACTTCCACAGCGGGCAAGTCTTGTACCAACACTCGCTTTCGGGCGAGATCAATTACCGCGACAGCCATTGCAATAGAAGTCAGAAGAACTAGACCTTCGGGCACCATGGTGACTACTCCGGCGATCGTTCCCCTAATTGATTCATCAAGTGGCAATTTTGCTCGGAATAATTGAGACAAAAGCAGAGCTATACCTACGGGCAGCAGGAAGTAAGAAACGTATCTAATGAATTTGTTGATTGCATCACGTAGTTCCGAATTTGTGATTTGAAACTGCTTGGCTGCTTCAGTTAGGCCAGCCGCAAACGAGTCACGACCAACTTTGGTTGCTCGCATGTAGCCACTGCCTGCCACTACAAATGAACCACTCATGGCCGAGTCCCCAACATGCTTGTCAACCGGATCGGCTTCGCCTGTCAAGAGGCTTTCATCAATTTCCAATCCTTGTGATTGTTCTATTTCACCGTCCACAACGAGTTGATCACCTGTTCGCAACACGATGAGATCGCCTAGAACTATCTGCGCTGCGCTAATTTCTTGATCGGAGCCATCACGGCGCACAACAGGTTTCGCTTCACCGATTACCGCGAGTTTCTCAAGTGTTCGTGAAGCTCGGTACTCCTGAATGGTGCCAATTAACGTATTAGCCACAATCACTAGACCAAAAAGCGAATCCTGCCAAGGCGCCACAATCAGCATTACGATCCACATTGACCCAATGAGGAAGTTGAACCAAGTCAACGTATTTTCTTTGACAATGCTCGCAAGGCTCCGGGAGTTCGCATCCGGTGCATCATTTGTTTCACCAGCGGCAATGCGCTGATCAACTTCTGCTTGAGTCAATCCAATGCTGTGCGCACTTTCGGCAGTCTTAGCACTGTTGGCGCCGTTGGCACTGTTGGCACTGTTGGCACTGTTGGCACTGTTGGCACTGTTGGCACTGTCCGGGTGCCCAAGACTCATGACACCACGTTACCCGAATGCGGGCTCCTGCACTTACTCAATGGTGCCAGTGGCTCAGCAGACGCGTTGCTGACCTAGGCTTGAGTAATGCCTGAAGTCCCACTTGATTTCCCCCGAGCTTGGGTCGAGTTTGTTGACCCAGCCGACGACGACCAGTTGATCCGATGCGATCTAACCTGGCTCATGTCCAAGTACAACTGCATATTTGGGAGAGGCTGCAAAGGAATTGACGCGGAGCGTCCCGACGCTGGTTGCTGCGTCCACGGTGCTCATTTTTCTGAAAAGAAAGATGAAAAACGGGTCGGCAAATGGGTAAAGAAACTGACCCCCGAGCTGTGGGAAAATTTCGAAACTGGACATGGGAAAAAGGGGTGGAGCGAAAAAGAAGACGGCGCCAATAAAACTCGAGTGGTCAACGGCGCCTGCATTTTTCACAATTCCGAGGATTTTGCTGGTGGATACGGATGTGCACTGCACCACCTAGCTGAGAAAGAGGGCGTCTCGTTCATCGAAACGAAGCCCGACGTTTGCTGGCAACTCCCATTACGTCGCTCCTATGACAACGTGACCTACGAAGATGGCCGTGAGCGTATGGTCGTCGTGTTAGGTGAATACGACCGCAGAGGGTGGGGAGCCGGTGGCTCCGATTTTGAGTGGTACTGCACGGGGAATACTGAGGCCCACACGGCCAGCGAACCCGTGTACATCAACTCAAAGGACGAAATCGTGGCCCTGATCGGGGCTCCAGCGTACGAAGAGCTTGCCCGATTGTGCCGTGATCGCGACGAGGTCCTCACAGCTTTTAATCAGAGGAGTAAAAAGTCAGACGTAACTGCCAGAATTGGGCTTTCCATTCATCCTGCTGACCCGCAGGACTAACGCTCAGGAATCAACATGGCAAAAAGCACGACAAAAACACCCCAGTTCCGCTGCACCGAGTGCGGGTGGGCCACAGGGAAGTGGGCTGGTCGCTGTGGCGAGTGCCAATCCTGGGGTAGCGTCGAGGAGCTAGGGGTCGTCACCGCGACCACAAAAGCAAGGGCTACAACCTCCCCTGCACTCGCAATTAGCGCCATTGACATTAGTTCTGCCCAATCCCAAAGTACCGGGATCGGTGAATTTGATCGCGCACTTGGCGGTGGCTTTGTTCCAGGTGCTGTACTGCTTCTCGCCGGTGAGCCGGGGGTCGGAAAATCAACTCTGCTACTTGCCGTTGCCGCCCAGTGGGCGCGGCTCGGTCACAAAGTCCTCTACATAACGGGCGAAGAGTCAGCTGCTCAAGTTCGGCTGCGGGCAGAGCGGATTGACGCACTGAGTGACTCACTTTTTCTGGCGGCTGAAACCGACCTCGGGGTTGCTCTAGGCCATATTGAAGAGACTAATCCCTCACTTCTCATCGTTGACTCCGTCCAGACGATTGCAAGTGCCGACATTGACGGTGTCGGTGGCGGGGTTACTCAAGTAAAAGAGGTGGCGGCTTCACTCATCAGGGCTGCTAAATCAAGAAATATGACCACGGTATTGGTTGGCCACGTAACAAAGGATGGAAGTGTTGCCGGTCCTCGCGCCCTCGAACACTTGGTTGATGTGGTGCTGCAGTTTGAAGGTGACCGTCATGGTCCGCTTCGACTGGTTCGCGCAATTAAAAATCGATACGGACCAGCAGACGAAATTGGTTGCTTTGAGTTAACCGAAGACGGAATTCACGGACTTCCTGACCCAAGTGGACTATTCCTCGGCGACCGGACTCACCCTGTTCCTGGAACCTGCGTCACCATCACCGTCGAAGGAAAACGACCGCTGGTCGCTGAGGTCCAAGCACTTATCGCCCCATCCAGTTCACCTCAACCCCGCCGCGTCACCAGCGGACTGGACTCATCTCGCACCGCCATGATGCTGGGAATCTTGGAACGTCGAGCCGGACTCAAACTCTCGACAGCGGATTGTTTTGTCGCGACTGTCGGTGGCATGCGATTACTTGAACCTGCAACCGATCTTGCTACCGCACTTGCCATCGTCAGCAGTGTCAAAGACATCTCACTTCCCAGTGGACTAGTTGCAATCGGCGAACTGGGACTCGCTGGCGATATTCGCCGGGTAACAGGCCTTGAACGCAGATTGGGCGAGGCCTCCCGCCTCGGGTTCACCGATGCAATTATTCCGGCGGGCTCGAGTGTAAAAACCCAAGGAATAAAGGCTCATCCTGTCTCCAATATTGGACAAGCTGTGATCCTGATGGCCAAACTCACCGCCAATTCGCAGCCAGAAGGCGTCCCAGATTTCTAGTTCTTTTTCGTTAGGGCAAACGGTGTTGCTTCACTGAAGACATCAAGGTTGCGTCCAATTACCTCGTAGCGGCCAACTTTTGCAGCCGCGTTTATTTCTGGACAATCGGGTTCACTGAGTTGACCATTCCACGTGATGGTTGACGCCACCTTGTCACCTGGTTCAAGGGTTACAATCTTTGATTTATTATTTGAGGAACAGTCATCACTTGACCAAACGTGGTACCCGCCTGACTTCACTTCAAGTTCATTTGCCTGCGGTCCAACATCACGCAGGCAGGCAACGCTGCCTATATTCTCAATTAGCAAGGACAGAACAGGTTCTTTGCCCACCTTGTATGTCGAGGAGTCAGTTGTCGCTTCAACAAAAATTGCCGAATCCGTGCAATCAATCGGGTCAGTCGTGACCGGTGTTAGCGGAGTTAACTCTCCATCAGGAATAACGGACTCCGAAACGGCGACCGTAGGTTCAGCCGCCGGATTCTCACCACTCGGTGAGCCGAAGACTGCTCGGAAAACCCACACCAAGGCGAAAAGGATGAGCAGAACAATTACGAGAAGTGCTGCCCTACGAACCCAATAAATACTGGGTGATTCAGGACCAATCGGTTGCATGCTCACTACTCCACAGTAATGCGGCCGCAGTGCCGCATGAAACTATCCCCGGGTGAGCATCCCTTCTCCCGATCCGCGGACCATCTCCACTTGGTTCACAACCGAGGCCAGAGTCCTCCCGTGGCGAAATACAACTCCGTGGGGCGTAATGGTCAGCGAATTCATGCTGCAACAAACACCTGTGAGGCGTGTTCAACCGAGATGGGAGCAGTGGATGAAGCGCTGGCCAACGCCAAAGCATTTGGCCGACAGCCCGGTTGGTGAGGCAATCCGGCACTGGGAAAATTTGGGTTACCCTCGACGAGCCAAGCGCCTACACGAAAGCGCAGTGATTCTTGCACAACAGTTTAACGGGGAGGTTCCACAAACTTTTGAAGAACTTGTTTCATTGCCCGGAGTTGGTGAATACACCGCTAATGCGATTCTCGCGTTTGCGTTTGGCCAACGGTCACTGGTTCTTGATGTAAATGTTCGCAGGCTGTTAGCACGAGCGTGGCTCGGCCAATCCCACCAGGCACCAACTATCTCAGTGATTGAACGTGCGCTCGCCCAAGAACTCCTCCCGATCTGTGAACAACACGCTGCTGCTTGGTCGGCGGCTTCCATGGAGTTGGGTGCGACCATCTGCACCGCGCGTGATCCCTTGTGTGAAAAGTGTCCAATAGTCAATAATTGCAACTGGTTTTCCCAAGGCAAACCTAATTCCGATATTCCAAAAAAAATCCAGGCTCGCTACGAAGGAAGTATCCGCCAAGAGCGTGGGAGGATTTTAAAGATCCTGCGCGAGCAACAAAATTCAGCAACCTTGGAACAACTCAAGAAGCAATCACCCGACCAGCAGCGATGCGAGACCGCACTGACTCAATTACTCAACGAGGGCATGATTGAAAAAACTCGAGGGCGCTACGCGTTACCGAGTTCGTAGAATTTGCTGCCCATCACTTATTCGAATTATGGCGCGATCACCAACGGGATTCTCCAACAGCACATCAATCCAGATTGAATCTGATTCAGCGCTTCCCTGACAACTACTACTCCTTGGACCGGTGAGTGTTACGGCTATCCCAATGTCACTTAATGACTCAATGACCGTGGCATCAAGGCTTTGATCTGGGCAGATTCCGGATTGGGGAGGTGTGACACTCACTTGGATCACGTCAGTATCAACCGTTGGCCGAAAGCCTGCAGGCTGTAACTCTTCGCTGACTTGACCCAGCGAAGCGAATGGCCCACTCCCTGCAGCAAATCCCCATACAAGTAATAGCAGACCAACACTGATTACTCCCGCAATGAGAAAACCGGCCCAGCGCGGGAAGCCGCGCTTGGGCCGGTCAAACTCGTTAAAGCCTGGGCTAAGTGGTCCGCCGCTCATTCTCAGCCTCCGCAATTCATATTGGAGGGTAACTCAGTTATCCCGCGGCCTCAACCGGAGGTGAATCTGGCAGCACTTCCCGCGGGGTTGATACAAATGTGAATTCGCGCGAATCGCCCTCACCTTCGACGTCAACCACCACGATGCTGCCGGGAAGCAGGTCGCCAAAGAGCATTTTTTCACTCAGTGGATCTTCCAGATCACGCTGAATCGTGCGACGGAGTGGCCGCGCACCCAGTGCTGAGTCATATCCGCGCTCTGCCAAGAGATCCTTGGCAGCGGTCGTGAGCTCAATATCCATGTCCTTATCGAGCAGTCGCTTTTCCAGACCGGCGATCATGAGGTCAACGATCTCCACGATTTCATTCTTGCTCAACTGGTGGAATACGACTACGTCATCGATCCGATTCAGGAATTCAGGACGGAAATGCTGCTTGAGTTCCTGTTGAACCTTGGCTTTCATCTGCTCATAGGCACTGAATTCGTTGTCGTCCGGGGCAAATCCTAGGTTCTGTCCCTTGGACACATCCCGACTACCAAGGTTGGTGGTCATGATGATCACGGTGTTCTTAAAGTCAACGACCCGACCCTGTGAGTCTGTGAGCCGTCCTTCTTCCAAGACCTGAAGAAGTGAGTTGAAAATGTCCGGGTGGGCTTTTTCAACCTCATCAAAGAGGACGACACTGAACGGCTTGCGTCGAACCTTCTCGGTCAACTGGCCACCCTCTTCGTAACCGACGTATCCGGGGGGTGAACCAAAGAGCCGCGAGGCTGTGTGACGTTCACTGTATTCTGACATGTCCAAAGCAATCAGGGCATCTTCGGAACCGAAAAGGAACTCGGCCAAGGTCTTGGACAACTCAGTTTTACCAACGCCCGAAGGTCCGGCAAAGATAAAGGAGCCACTAGGACGCTTGGGATCTTTGAGACCTGCTCGAGTGCGACGAATGGACTTCGAAAGTGCCTTGATTGCTTGTTCTTGACCAATTACGCGGTGATGGAGTTCCTCTTCCATCCGGAGTAACCGGGCAATGTCGTCCTCAGAGAGGTCGGAGACAGGGATACCCGTCATGAGCGCGAGCACCTCACCGATCAACTTCTCGTCCACCTCAGCAACAACGTCAAGGTCGCCGGCTTTCCATTCGCGCTCACGTTCGGCGCGCTCTGCCAGCAGGTTCTTCTCATCATCGCGCAATGCCGCAGCTTTTTCGAAATCCTGCTCGTCAATAGAGGACTCTTTGGCCTTGCGGACATCGGCAATTTTGACGTCAAATTCGCGCAAGTCCGGTGGGGTTGTCATCCGACGAATGCGCAGACGTGACCCGGCTTCATCAATAAGGTCAATCGCCTTGTCGGGCAGTTGACGATCAGAGATGTAACGGTCAGAGAGACGTGCAGCGGCCTCGAGTGCACCGTCAGTGATTGAGACTCTGTGATGGGATTCGTATCGATCACGGAGTCCACGCAAAATTTCAATCGTGTGGGCTACATCGGGCGCATCAACGAGCACCGGGGCGAACCGACGCTCAAGTGCGGCATCTTTTTCAATGTGCTTGCGGTATTCGTCAAGGGTTGTCGCACCAATGGTTTGGAGTTCACCACGTGCGAGCATCGGCTTGAGAATGCTGGCTGCATCAATTGCGCCTTCAGCGGCACCTGCACCGACGAGGGTGTGGATTTCGTCGATGAACAAAATGATGTCACCACGGGTACGAATCTCCTTGAGGACTTTCTTCAGTCGTTCTTCGAAGTCACCACGGTAACGACTTCCCGCGACGAGTGCTCCCAGATCAAGGGTGTACACCTGCTTGTCCTTGAGTGTTTCAGGGACTTCACCAGCCACAATGTCTTGGGCGAGGCCTTCGACAATTGCGGTCTTGCCAACACCTGGCTCACCAATAAGCACCGGATTATTTTTGGTGCGGCGCGAGAGAACCTGCATGACCCTCTCGATTTCTTTTGAGCGACCAATTACCGGATCGAGTTTGTTCTCGCGAGCAGCAGCGGTCAGGTTGCGGCCGAATTGATCAAGAACTAATGATGTCGAAGGTGTTCCTTCGGCCGGCCCACCGGCTGTGGCAGGTTCTTTACCTTGGTAACCACTCAGCAGTTGAATGACCTGCTGGCGAACCTTGTTTAAGTCGGCACCTAGTTTGACGAGCACCTGGGCAGCTACACCCTCGCCTTCGCGAATGAGACCAAGGAGAATGTGCTCGGTGCCAATGTAGTTATGGCCCAATTGAAGTGCTTCGCGCAGTGAAAGTTCCAGCACCTTCTTGGCCCGTGGGGTAAAAGGAATGTGTCCTGAAGGTGCTTGCTGTCCTTGGCCAATAATTTCCTCAACTTGCTGGCGGACAGCATCGAGTGAAATTCCAAGGCTTTCCAGGGCTTTGGCGGCGACGCCTTCACCTTCATGGATCAAGCCGAGCAAAATATGTTCGGTGCCAATGTAATTGTGGTTGAGCATACGGGCTTCCTCTTGTGCAAGGACAACCACGCGACGGGCTCTGTCTGTAAACCGCTCGAACATTGGCCACTCTCCTTCATGCGTGCCTTCGGGTGTGGGCACCCAAACCGACTTCTCTATTGTCCCCTATGAATCACGTGAGTGAAACCCGAGATGCACCGGAACCCGTACGCCCAACGCGAAATCCGAGAGAAATACCGCCTTAGACATGGTGCCCAAGGCGGGTGAATGGTCGATTTCACCCCGGACCTGTGAGGAAGACCTTTCAGGACTCCTTTGAAATGGGCTCCTCGGTGGCCTTCCAGGACCGACTCCAGGATCGATCTATGAGGCTAAAGCGTCTCGCGTAGCATGCGGAAATTACCGAGAGTATTCGGCTTTACTCGCTCAAGCCCAAGAAATTCGGCGACGCCTTCGTCATACGACTGCAACATTTGTTCATAAACTTCGTGCCCGATAGGTGCGTCATCGATTTCCACGAAACCGTGATGTCCAAAAAAATCCTTTCGAAAAGTGAGACAGAACACTCGCTTGGTTCCGAGTGCGCGTGCCCGCTCCAACAAATGCTCAAGCAGCTGGGAGCCAATACCTTCATGCGCTCGGTCTGGCACAACGGCCAGAGTTCGGACTTCAGCTAAGTCCTCCCACATCACATGCAAGGCCCCACATCCAATGACTCTTTCACCATCGGTCGCGACTAAAAATTCTTGTATGTCTTCAAAGATTGTTACGGTGGCTTTTGACAGCAAACTCCCGTCGGTTGAATACGAGTCGATGAGATTTCTGATCTCCCGAACATCAGTTGTTCGAGCCGCTCGGATTGTGATCATTGATCCCGCTCCGGCTTTACCAATGGAAAAAGGATCGTTTCCCGAATACCTTGTCCCGTGAGTGCCATGAGAAGGCGATCCACTCCCATTCCCACTCCTCCACTCGGTGGCATTCCGTGTTCAAGGGCTCTCAAAAAGTCTTCGTCGAGGGGCATGGCTTCCTTGTCGCCCTTTTCCCCAAGGGACGCCTGTTGGACCAAGCGTTCACGCTGAATTACGGGATCCACCAATTCCGAGTAACCCGTTGCCAACTCAAAACCATCGATGTAGAGGTCCCATTTTTCAACAACCCCAGGCCTGGATCGGTGATCACGAGTTAAGGGTGAAGTGTCAACGGGAAAATGCATAACAAATGTCGGACCGGTAAATGTTGGAATCACGTAATGCTCAAAAAGCTCCTCAACAAGTTTGCCATTCACCCAAGTGGGCGCAAATTTGATCTCGGCTGCCGTGCACAGAGTTTCAAGCACGGCTCGTGATGTTTCAGGTGTTACATCCTGATCAATGGCTTGTGAAAGGGAACCATAAAGATCAATCTGAGGCCACACACCGGAGAGATCATGTTCGCTTCCATCAAAGTGAGTAACCGTGAGTGAGCCAGCGACTGCCTGCGCAGCCTCTTGAATCAATTCACGAGTAATGGTTGCCATGTCTTGGTAGTCAGCGAATGCCTGATAAAACTCGAGCATCGCAAACTCTGGAGAATGGGTCGAGTCCGCGCCTTCATTGCGGAAATTTCGATTGATCTCAAACACTCGATCTAGGCCACCAACTACCGCACGCTTTAGAAACAACTCTGGAGCAATTCGCATGTAGAGGTCTATTCCAAACGCGTTTGAGTGGGTAATAAACGGTCGAGCCGTTGCACCACCCGGTTGGGTTTGCAACATTGGAGTTTCAATTTCAAGGTAATCACGATTGGATAATGATGTGCGCAGTGCCGAAACTGCTTTGACTCTTGTCCGCGCCATGACCTGTGCTTCCGGGCGCATAATTAAAGCTACATAACGCTGGCGTACACGAGACTCTTCATTCATTTCTTTATGAGCCACGGGAAGTGGGCGCAATGATTTTGACGCCATGCTCCAGGAATCGACATAGACGGAAAGCTCACCACGCTTGGATGAAATCACTTCTCCCTGAACAAAAATTTGATCCCCAAGGTCAACGAGTGCTTTCCAGTCCGCCAAACTCTCTTCACCCACCTGACCAAGGGATACCATGGCTTGGATCGTTTCACCGCTACCCGAAGAGATTGTTGCAAAAGCCAATTTTCCGGTATTTCGACTGAAAATCACCCGGCCAGCAATTCCCACCGTTACACCCGTTACCGCTTCCGCCTCCAAATCGCCGTACTGCTCCCTCAGTTGAGCAATGGATGCTGTGATGGGAAGCGATACGGGATACGCCTCTAAACCTTTATCCAGCAACACCTGACGCTTATGACGCCGGATCTGGACCTGTTCGGGAACGTCTAACTCGTCACTCACAGTCGCTAAGGCTATTAGAAGCATGCCGCCCGCAAACTTGGACCTAGACTCACCCGCGTGAGTCTTTCGCATCCGCTATGTCGCCCTAGTTCGATCAAAGGTGTGCTCTTTGACTTTCATTCAACCCTGGTGGACCAAGGAAGTAGCGAATTATGGCTGGAAATCGCATGCGGGAGTGCGAAACTTGATCCGCTCGAGTACACAGACATCGTGCCCAAGTTGAACTCGATTGTTGAGTTTGCTCGCATAGAGGATCCACATCACAAGCGAGACCTCAGCAGGGCAGCAAATGAAGAGATCTTTACTCGATTGCTCGGAGACTTTACCGAGGAACCGCTCACATCAGCTCTCTATTCCACGCTCACCCATGCTTGGTTTGCTTATGAAGACACAATTCCTGTTCTTGATGCCCTTCGCGAGCAGGGAATAACGACCACGATCATTTCAAATATTGCCCTTGACCTGAATGAAATTTTGGTTCGAGTGGGTATGGGGGACTGCGTTGATCACGCATTCACTTCGGCGGAGTTAGGTTACGTTAAACCGAATCCAGAAATATTTCTTGCGGTGAGTGCCGCCATTGGAATTGCTCCAGAGGATTTGCTCATGGTTGGGGATAATGCGATCGATGACGGTGGTGCCGGCGCCGTTGGAATTCGAACCCTAATTCTTCCACGCACTACCGGACCAATTCATGGTCTTGCCACAGTGCTTGGCGTGGTCGCAGGTTCCCAGGCCCTAGATTCATAGTTTCCGTTATGACTGGTTCTTTTCAAACAGTAGTGCCAGACCCAAAAGGGTCAGATCCGGTTCATGGTGGGTAATGCTGCGCGACTCGGAAACCACTATCTGACTAAGCCCACCGGTTGCAACAACCGCTGTCACGGCACCAATTTCTTCGATGATCCGATCCACTAAACCGTCCACTTGACCCGCAAATCCGTAGACCGCACCCGATTGAAGTGCCTCAACGGTATTTTTTCCAATCACCGAACGCGGCGCCACTAGTTCAACCTGTCGCAATTGCGCTGCCCGCTGAGCCAGCGCCTCAATTGAAATTTCAATGCCGGGTGCTAAAGCGCCACCGAGGAACTCCCCTTTGTCGGACACTACGTCGAGGTTGGTCGAAGTTCCAAAATCCACCACGATGCATGGGCCACCAAAAAGATGGTGTGCCGCAAGCGTGTTAACAATTCGGTCCGCCCCCACCTCTTTCGGGTTGTCGGTGAGTATCGGAACTCCAGTCTTGATTCCAGGCTCAACAATCACCACCGGAAGTTCCGAATAGTAACGCTCGACCATGAGTCGCATTTGATGTAAAACTGCCGGCACGGTGCTACATAAGGCAACACCGCTTACCCCCGGTTCATTTTCTAACAGGCCACGGTACTTCAGCGCGAGTTCGTCGGCTGTCTGCGCTGGATCGGTATTAATTCGCCATGATTTATGAAGGATTCTATTTTCATACAGACCAATAACCGTATTCGTATTTCCAACATCAATCGCGAGTAGCATCAGGACAACTCCATCCGAAGGTCAGCACCAATATCGAGAATAGGTGCAGAGTGGGTAATTGCCCCTACCGCAACATAATCAACGCCTGTTGTCGCTATCTCCGAAGCCTGACCGATTGTGAAGCCGCCGGATGCTTCCAACTTGGCACGACCGGCATTAACTTCCACCGCTTCGTTCAATTCATCAATCGAGAAATTGTCCAAAAGTACAAGATCTGCTCCGACCTCAAGGACTTCTTCTAGTTGATCGAGTGAGTCAACTTCGACCTCAACCGCGAGGTCCGGGAAACGTTTTTTAATCAATTCATAGGCCTGGGCAACCCCACCGGCCGCAACGACATGATTGTCTTTGATCAGGGCGGCGTCTGAAAGGTTCATGCGGTGATTGAGTCCACCACCACACCTCACCGCATATTTGTCGAGTGTTCGTAGACCGGGAGTTGTCTTTCGAGTGTCACGCACTTTCGTGTGTGAATCCCCTAGCGCTAAAGCCCATGTTTTTGTGGCTGTTGCGATCGCACTGAGATGACTCAGCAGATTAAGTGCGGGGCGCTCCCCCTGCAGTAGCACCCGAGTTGGCCCAGTGATTGAGATGAGTACGTCACCTGCGAGCACGGTGTCACCGTCACTGGCGGGAGTCTGAATCTGTACTGACGCACCACCCAGAATTGCGAATACAGCTGCCGCAACAGGAATCCCGGCAACCGTACCCGCTTCCCGAGCAACTAAATCCAATGTGGAAACTTGATTATTAGGGATAGTGGCGATGGAGGTTACGTCACCGTTATCGTCGCAGTCCTCATGCAGGGCGCGCAGGACAACCTCTGATACGTCAAGGGGGTTCAGCCCACCAGCGATTAATTGATCCGCTAGCTCCTTTTTGATTTTGTGCGACTGCATCAGATCCCTATTCCAGTTGTCGTTGTGATCAACTCACCATCCGGTGAGCGGTGTGAAACTAGCCGAACCTCAAACTCAGTGCTGCGCTCGGGGTAGTCCTCACGCCAATGTGAACCGCGCGTCTCTTTCCGAGCCAATGCGTGTTCAATTAACACTTGAGACACCATGAACAGGTTCGCACTCTCCCAATCTTCTGTGCATTCACGAGCACCAGTGCGTTCGATATTGGCCAGCCACTTTTTCGCGTGGGTAAGGGATGCTTCGCTACGAAGAACACCCGCATTTCGATCCATAACGCTTTGCATGTCTCGTCTCACTCGGTGTGGGATTAAAAATGAATCCTGGGACGTATCTGCTTCAACCTTGTGGCCCACAAGATGATCAGAGTCAATGGCGTTCATGATCCGGCGGGAGTACACCAAGCCTTCCAGCAGCGAATTAGAGGCGAGACGATTCGCTCCATGAACCCCGGTGCAGGCAACCTCACCCGCAGCATAAAGTCCCGGGATACTCGTGCGACCAAAAAGATCTGTCACGACACCTCCAGAGACATAGTGCTGGGCGGGGCCTACCGGGATGAGATCGGTTACCGGGTCAATTCCACGTGACCTTGCGCTCGCGAGAATTGTGGGGAATCGACGTACCCAAGTATCGGCTCCCAGCATGCGACCATCAAGCCATACGTGGGCTGAACCTGTTGCACGCATCACTTTCATTATTTCTTTTGCAACGACATCACGGGGGGCTAAATCACCCAACTCATGAATGGACTCCATGAAAGGTTGGAGGGCCGGATCAAGTAGTCGTGCACCTTCACCCCGCACGGCTTCACTGACAAGTGGCTGCTGCCCCTGGGCAAGTGGACCTAGCCACAAAACGGTTGGATGAAACTGCACAAACTCGAGGTCCGCGATACTCGCACCTGCTCGAAGCGCGAGAGCAATTCCATCACCTGTTGAAACATAAGGATTAGTCGTTTGACCAAAAACTTGGCCGAAACCGCCCGTAGTCAAAATCACGGCTGGAGCTAAGGCCGCACCAATGCCGTCGCGCTGTCCGGACCCCATAACGTGCAGGGTCACACCTTGCGCGGCACCATTTTCATCGGTTAATAGGTCCAGCGCGAGCGCATTCTCAACTATTTCAATACCCGGATCATTGAGTACCGCGGAGACCAGAGCCCGAGAGATTTCAGCACCGGTTGCATCTCCTCCAGCGTGCGCGATTCGATCTCGGTGATGGCCCCCTTCCCGAGTGAGTGAAATTTCACCGCTCGGGTCTAGGTCAAAGTTTGCACCCAGCGTGATCAAATCACGGACAGCCTGCGGACCTTCTGTGACCAGCACCTCAACAGCCTGTGGGTTGCACAATCCGGCACCCGCGGTGATGGTGTCGTCCCGGTGCTCTGAGGGTGAATCATCTTCTGCCAGTGCTGCTGCGATTCCACCCTGCGCCCAACGGGTAGAACCTTCGTCAATTTTAGCTTTCGTCAGGATCACCACGCTTCGACCGGTCCGGCGGGCGTGAATTGCTGCAGAGAGACCAGCGACACCGGACCCGATCACGATTACGTCAGCTTCAATCTGCCAACCGGGTGAATCTGCGGTTAGCCAGCGTGGAATGTGAATTTCATTCACTCGAATTCACATTCACTATTGGCATGTTGTCAATTAATCGAGTTGACCCAAGAAGACCGGCAAAAAGCAACCGACCCTCATGCACATTGTCCGTTCCGGCAAGTTCACTGGAGAGGTCATTTGTCATAGCGACTAAATAAGAAGTTTCGATCTCCCCCGAGAGCACGGCCCGGGCCGCACTCAACTTCACATCAATATTTCCTTCAATTCCCTGTGCGGCGTAAAGTGCACGGGAAATGGAAACCGCGTGAATCCTCTGCTCAGGGCTGAGAAAAGCATTGCGTGAGCTCATGGCCAAGCCATCGGATTCGCGACGCGTTTGCACTCCCACAACTTTAACGGGGAAGTTGAGTTGTTGCACCATCTGTGAAATCAACGCTAATTGCTGGTAGTCCTTCTCGCCAAAAGTGGTGAACTCTGGCTGAACCAGGTTTAAAAGTTTTGCAACAATTGTGAGTACGCCAGAAAAATGTCCAGGACGATCGGCACCTTCCAATACCGACCCCAGCGGCCCCGGTTGAACACTCACATGTTCTTCGGTTCCCATTCCTTCGGGATACATTTCGTCAACAGTGGGCGCGAACACAATGTCAACGCCGCGGGCCTCGCATTGTGCAAAATCACTTTCTAGTGTTCTTGGATATTGCGACACGTCGGTTGAATGTTCAAACTGGGTCGGATTAACAAAAATTGACACGACAACTTCACCATTGTCGCCAACCAGTGCCCTCGCCTCGTCAACGAGGTCGAGATGTCCTTGATGTAACGCACCCATAGTTGGAATAAAAGCCCGGACAACTCCAATTTTTTTCTCTAGTTCACGACTAACGTGGATCAACTTGGTCATGTGTTCTCACTCAATTCAATAAGAAGGTCTGCAGCCTGATCGACAGAGAGTAAACCCGCAGCGAGCGCTCGATCAGTTGCTAGTCGGGCGAGAGCGCGATAGGCATTTTGTGAACTTGGGCGCTCGTGTAGTGCATCGAGGTGCTTGCGAATAACTTCGGAGTCTCCACGAGCGACGGGCCCGGTCAGACCTTTGTCTCCTAACCTCAACGCATTGTCCAGGGAAGCACTGAGAAGTGGCGCAAGTATGCGCTGCGGACTTTCCATTCCTGACTCCGTCAAAAGTGATACAGCTTCATTGACGAGAACGTTGAGGTAGTTTGAACTCAACACCATCGCGGTGTGGTAGATCGCCCGTGACTCTTCAGGGACCCAAACCGGCTCACCACCCATTTCCACCACCAGCGCTTCAGCCACGGGTCGAAGTGTTTCTGTGGTGGTGACTCCAAATGGTGTATCCGGCAGCCGGGCAAGGTCAACGCTGGTTCCGGTGAAAGTCATGATCGGGTGAATCGCCATGGGTGAAACTTGTGGGGCTGATTCAAAAACCGAGATCCCGTAATTTCCCGAGGTGTGGGCTACGAACTGCCCAGGGATGAAGACCTCACTGGAGGAAAAACCGCGAATGAGTTCAGGGAGAACACTGTCTGGCACGGCCAGAATCACCAACTCGGATTCCGCTACCACTTGATCGGCAGCTTTGATGGGTACGCCCGGAAGGAGTGCGTCGGCGCGCAGTCGGGACAAATCCGATACCGCACTCACACCAATGCAGTTATGGCCAGCCAATCGCAGGGCCGCACCCAAAACAGCGCCAACACGGCCTGCTCCGACTACCCCAATACGCAAACGGGGAGGCGAGTCCATGCCAAAAGCCTAGGGGTGACTAACGTCATGTCCCATGTCCCCATACATTCCTTGGATCAATGCTTGGGAGGGCGCAGCTTTCGGCCCCAATAGCTTTTACGGTGAGTTCGGGACCAAGGGAGCAAATCCCTATGAGCACTTTCGTACGGCTGTTCAATCCAACCCAGATTTGGCAGCGGAATTATTTCCCTATCTACTCGAAACTTATCAGTATTGCGGTTCTCCCACTCAATTCTTGATCCTCGATGTTGGTGGATCCGACGGTTCACTTGTGGAAAAGCTGCAACACCTCATCCGCGAAAATGGACTCAACTGGAAAACCCAGATTTACGATGTGTCCAGTGGTGACGCGCGAAAAATCCCGATCAGGGAGAAATTCGGTGTCGTGATTGCCCATGAGCTCTTAGATGACATTCCCACCACCGTTGTCGAATACGACGAGAACCTCACACCGCGAACAGTTTTGGTTGATCCCGTCAGTGGTCATGAGCAGTTGGGCGAGCCAATTTCAGAGGTGGAATTGGAATGGCTCGCACAGTGGTGGCCGCAAACAGCTCCTCATGCACGTCGAGAAATTGGAATCACTCGCGATCACGCGTGGGTTAAATTGGTAAACATTTTCAGTACAGGACGGGCAATCGCTATTGATTACTCACATTCACTTGACCAGCGGGCCAAGGGATTATTTGATGCCGGCACTCTCACCGGATATCAACTTGGTAGTTCTGTTCGCGCGATTCCCAACGGGGAAGTAAACATCACAACTCACGTTGCGTTGGATTCTTGTGCCAGTGCCGCAATAGCATCACGTCCGGACATCACAGCCACTTCAATCACCGATGTCGATCCTGGTCACAATAATTTTCGGTGGCTCGTTCAAGACTTTGGTACTCGGACATGAAACGATGCACATATGCGTAATGTGATTGCCGGTATTGGCTTGGCCCCCGGCGAGATCAGAATCGATTTGGGTGAATTTCACCCAAGTGCTCAAGGAGGATTTCAACTCAACCTCACCCTCGATGGTGACCTGATCACCGATGTCGAACCTCGTATTGGCTTTATGCACCGTGGTGCCGAAAAACTTTTCGAGGTTCGTGACTACCGACAAATCATGATGCTGGCTAACCGCCACGACTGGTATGCGCCGTTTACTTCAGAACTTGGAGTTGCGCTGACCCTTGAATCGGCAATGGGAATTCACCCTCCCGAGAGAGCCACGTGGATTCGCATGTTGCTGGCTGAGTTCACCCGGATCTCAGCCCTGATTGCATTTCTACCGACTCAGCAAACCCACCAGATCCGCAACCAGATCGCCAACCTATTCGAGTCGATCACGGGTAATCGAGTTCACCCAATGTACGCATGCATTGGAGGTGTTGCTCACGACATTCCCACCGACACCTCCGAACAAAGTCATGAAATTATTTATGAATTGCAGAAAATTCTCCCCACTCTCCGTGAAAGTCTGAATCAGAGTGAACTCCGCGGATTGGCGGTTCTGTCTACCGCTGACTCAGTGTCATTTGGCACCAGCGGACCAGTGGCGTGGGCCAGCGGACTAAATAACGATCTCCGATTCGACACCGAATACCTCAAATACAAGGAATTGGATGCCGTTAGGCCAGAGGTGTACACGGATGGAGATGCATACTCTCGCTTCTTGGCACTGATTGATCAAGTGTCACTGAGCACTGCACTTATCGAAAAAATAATGCCACACCTTGAAACTACAAACGGTTCAGAGGTCAATGTAGTTCTCCCCAAGGTGGTGCGAGCACCAGAAGGAAACTCCTACTCCTGGGTCGACGGACCCACCGGGATTAACGGTTGGTATTTGGTCAGTGCCGGGGACAAAACTCCGTGGCGCTTAAAATTACGGTCTGCATCATTCAATAATTTCCAGGCACTTGTTCCCACACTCGTGGGCCACCGCCTCGATCAGTTGCCGAACGCATTGAGCAGTATGTTTTTGGTTATTGGAGACTTGGATCGTTAGCCCGAATATAGGTCGCGAATCGAGCGCGGAGCAGGGTTTCAATGTCTGGATCGATTTCACCGTGACCAAACATTTGCTTGGTGGCCCGCACGGTTTCAATAAATGTCCCCCCGATTGAACCGAGGTCCCCACCCTCGCCCTCAATCGCGATCATTCCAGGCATGTGCGAGAACACGTCAGTGAAGAAACCAATATCTAGTTTCTTTTCTGCCAGATGAAAAGCCTGGTGCCGCAGTTCGTCGAAGGGCAAGTTTTCAAGCGTGGAATCACTCATGGGAGCACAGTACTTTGATCACTTGTCTGAGGTTGTGCCCTGGTCTCTTGCAACGCACAGGCTTTCCAGCCACAGCGAAGAAATAACGAGCAGCACCCCTCCCAATGCGGCCAAGAAGCCATTGACGGTCGCGCTCCAACCGGCAGGGGTGTCAATACTGCCCATTGAGGCAAGTGCCACCCCAGCGTAGAAACCGGCGATTACCGCACCCGTTCTGCTCCCTGCCAGCGCTAATACAGCAATCCGAGCCGCCGCTAGTGGCGGGAATGGCTTCATGCCGGGTTCCCGCTTAAGGCGCGGCTTCGCAAAGTAGGTCCAGATCCCGAATCCAGCGCCCAGGATCCACAATGCACCTGCAGCCATTGCTGGGACGGGGAGGGAGCGTGAACTTTGACCCATAATAATTTGGGTGAGTGCAAATCCAATTGCCATAAGAATCAAGGCGATAACTACAAGCCGTGAGATCTTCGTGGTGTGCATCAGTCGTCCAGCCCCATCTCAAGCTGATCAATTTCCTGGATTGATGACAACAATTCATTAACTGGACCTACCCCAGGAAGTTCGCTGAACGGGGCGTCTAAATTCATCGATGTCCATGGGGCGGTAACGAATACACGCTCCCACGCACGCGGATGAGGGAGAGTCAGGATCGGATCTGGACTTGTCACAGGATCACCATTCTCCCAGAGGGCAATAACGTCTAGGTCCAATGTCCGTGGTCCCCAGCGGACTTCTCGGGTCCTGGCATGAACATCTTCAACTTCGTGAAGTTTGTTGAGAATTTCACGCCCGGATAGCTCGGTAGCAAAAAGTGCTACCGCGTTAATGAAGTCGTCCTGCTCAACTCCACCGACAGGTTTACTCCGATATAGATGCGAACTTGCGAGCGGTGTCCACTCCTGGGAAAGTTGCTTATACGCGACTTTCACAGTTGTAACCGGGTCACCCAGATTTGCTCCGAATGCAATCAGGACGGTGTTTTTCATGAGTCAGCAAATTTTGCTCGAGTGACAATGACGTCGCCGAATTCGCCTTCAATTGGTGCATTAGGCTTATGGACTCGAATCTTGGCGAAGACGACCTGAGGAAATGCCAGGCAATCAGTGGCAATCAGTTCGGCAAGTTTTTCAATCAGGTCTACGGGCTCTCCGGCAATTCGGGCTCGAATTGAATCCGCTACTTCCGCGTAATTCACGGTGTCCGCTAGATCGTCGGTGTGCGCTGCATGTGAAATTGAAAGCCCCAAAGTTGCATCGACACTGAAATACTGCCCGTTAATGCGCTCGTGTTCAAGTACTCCATGGTGGCCAAATTCACGCAGGCCCAGCAATTCAATTGAGTCAATTGCTGGATCCGGGTTGATCGCACTCAGGGCCTTGTACGCATCACTTGTTGCTTGTACGTCGTGAACTCGGACACCCCATGCGCCACGTTGAAGAAGATAGGCCGATGAGGTCGCGGATGCGACGTCACGGGCGCCAACGTCACGCGGAATTCCTTCGGTGTCTGCCAGAAGAGACCCGAGGAATCTCTTGCGTGATACCCCAACGAGTAATGGATAGCCGATCGCCATTAGGGCATCAAAATGTCTTAACAGTTCCCAATTGTGGTTAGCTTCTTTTCCAAAACCAATTCCGGGATCAACAATGATGTTGCCGCGGTCAATTCCGGCACCCAGTGCTGCTCTGGCCCGGCTCTGTAATTCTGCACAAACTTCAACAACGGCATTGTCGTAGTGAATATTCTCTTGCATCGTCTTGCTCGGTCCACGCCAATGCATCAGCACAATCGGAACACCGAGACGTGCAACCACTTTTAACATTTGTGGATCGACGAGACCGCCACTTACGTCATTCACCATTCGTGCACCCGCAGAAACGGCAGCTTCCGCGACCTCAGAGCGCATGGTGTCAATGCTTACGTAAATACCCTGCGCCGAGAGTTGCTCAACAACTGGAATCACGCGTGCCAGTTCAGTTTCGAGTGAAATTCTTTCGGCACCGGGACGGGTGGACTCTCCGCCAATATCAATGAAGTTCGCACCACGATCCACCATAGACGTGGCAGCGTTGACCGCTGATTCAACTGAATCAAATTGGCCACCGTCGGAAAATGAATCCGGGGTTAAATTCAAGATCCCCATGATTACCGGGGCATGGGCGAACATTGAAGTTAAAGTCCGGTGATTAACGTCATGGCCTCGGAGCGAGTTGCAGGGTCACGCAATGAGCCTCGCACAACGCTTGTGGTCGTGACCGCTCCCGGCTTACGCACTCCACGAAGTGACATACACATGTGCTCTGCTTCCAAAATCACTATTGCACCCCGTGGCTGCAAAATATTCATGACTGAATCCGCGATCTGACCCGTGAGTCGTTCCTGGACTTGGGGGCGCTGGGCGAAAACGTCCGTGACACGAGCAAGTTTGGAGAGGCCGGTAATACGTCCATTTTCATTGGGGATGTACCCAATGTGAGCATGACCATAAAACGGTAGCAAGTGATGCTCACACATGCTGTTGAAATTAATGTCTTTCACAATTACAAGCTCGTCGTGGCCTAGATCGAATGTTGTGGTGAGTACTTCCTCTGGGGTTTTGTGCAGTCCACCAAAAATTTCGGCATATCCGCGAGCAACCCGAGCCGGAGTGTCAATGAGGCCGGGACGATCTGGGTCCTCTCCGATTGCGATTAACAGATCACGAGTTGCTTTTTCAACACCCGCGTAATTGTAGGGAGACTTAGGCCCTGGGCTGGTAATACTGATGGGGTTGATATCGCTCATTATGCAACGAAACTATACATTGGATTTTGCGGCATCAAGGGCAGGTACTTCGACCGGTCCACTGATGTCTGGCGATCTGCGTGCCGAACCTGTCCATGCTCCTCGAGGCTCACGTAAATTTAATTCGGCGAAGATCTCCGCGATCTCTTCCTTCTGAAGTGTCTCTCGTTCCATCAAGGCGACCACGATTGCATCAAGTGCATCCCTATTAGCTACGAGAAGGTCGTAGGCCTCCTGATGTGCGGTTTCAATGAACGCCCGAACTTCTTCGTCGATTGCAGCGGCAACTTCCTCGGAGAAGTCACGTGTGTGCCCCATGTCGCGACCCATGAATACTTCACCCTGCTCTTGACCGTATTTGATGGCTCCAAGGCGCTCGGTCATGCCGTATTGCATGACCATTGCGCGCGCAACGGCCGTTGCCTTTTCAATGTCATTGGATGCACCGGTCGTGGGGTCATGAAAAATCAATTCCTCGGCTGCACGACCGCCAAGCATGTAAGCCAACTGATTGAGCATCTGGCTTCGGGTAGTGGAATATTTTTCTTGGTCGGGCAAAACCATGGTGTACCCGAGTGCGCGTCCACGCGGCATGATCGTGATTTTGTGGACGGGATCATTTCCGGGAAGTGCTGCGGCAACAAGTGCGTGCCCGGCTTCGTGGTAGGCCGTGATGAGTCGTTCCTCATGGTCCATTGCCCGCGTGCGCTTCTGTGGGCCTGCCATCACGCGGTCAATTGCTTCATCCATGATCACATTGGTGATCTCGGATGCACCTTCGCGTGCGGTGAGGAGTGCGGCCTCGTTGAGAACGTTGGCCAAGTCAGCACCGGTGAACCCTGGGGTTCGCCGGGCAACGTTCATCATTTCTACGTCGTCACAGAAGGGTTTCCCCTTTGCATGCACCTTGAGAATTTCAAATCTACCCTTGAGGTCGGGGCGTTCGACCGCAATTTGTCGGTCAAAGCGGCCTGGTCGCAGCAGTGCCGGATCCAAGATATCGGGGCGGTTGGTCGCAGCGATCATGATTACTCCGCCGGAGACATCGAAGCCGTCCATCTCAACCAACATCTGGTTCAACGTTTGCTCGCGCTCGTCGTGGCCGCCACCCATTCCCGCACCACGATGCCGACCTACCGCATCAATTTCGTCCATGAAAATAATTGCGGGCGCATTCGCTTTTGCCTGTTCAAAAAGATCACGCACGCGACTTGCTCCGACACCGACAAACATTTCGACAAAGTCTGAGCCCGAAATCGAGTAGAAAGGTACACCCGCTTCACCTGCAACAGCACGAGCCAAAAGAGTCTTGCCCGTTCCCGGTGGCCCATACAGCAAAACACCCTTGGGGATTTTGGCACCCACTGCCTTGAACTTCTCAGGATCTTGCAGGAATTCTTTGATCTCTTCGAGTTCTTCCACCGCCTCCGCGGAACCTGCAACGTCAGCAAATGTGGTTTGTGGCATGTCCTTGGACACCAATTTGGCTTTTGACTTCCCGAACTGCATGAGCTTGGAGCCGCCACCCTGCATCTGGGAAAAAATGAAAACCATGATGAGAACCAACAGAATAAATGGCACTAACGAAATTATGAGGGTAAAGAAAATATTTTCTGATGGAACAACGACGTTGTAACCGCCGGGGAGGGCTCCAGAGTCGGCCTTGACCTGCAGTAACTCTTGAAGAACAATGCCCTGACCCGTGACGTAGGTGCTCCGAACGGTTTCACCATTTTTGAGAACCAGTTCAAGTACCTGATCACGATCGGTGATGGTTGCAGTATCAACATTGCCACCCGAGATTTCCGAGATCGCGACACTGGTATCCACTTCCTCTGGAGCGCCAACCCCTGAAATCAGGCTTGAGCCCACGAGAACAAATATGATCGCGAGGGCGATCCAGAATATCGGCCCCCGCAAAATCCTCTTGAAATCCACTTCGCCACGGTACTACGACCTCAGGTGTGCGAGCGCGCTGCACCAAGGGTTATGCGTTGGGCGAAAAGGCTGATTCCATGAGGGCGACTCCCTTGGGCTTGGGGGCTATCAGGTCTCAGGATTCGTAGACATGCGGTGCCAGCGTGCCGATTGATCGCAGATTGCGGTAGTTCTGGTCGTAGTCCAACCCGTAACCGACCACGAATTCATTCGGGATATCAAAGCCGACATATTTAGCGTCAACTTTCATTTTCATGCCTTCTGGCTTGCGTAGGAGCGTGAAGACCTCAAGGGTTTTTGGCTTCCGTGAACCGAGGTTTTTGAGCAACCACGTGAGGGTTAACCCCGAGTCAAGGATGTCTTCGACTACGAGAACATTGCAGCCAGCAATATCAGTATCGAGGTCTTTGAGAATTCGAACAACACCGCTGGAGGTCGTTCCTGAACCATAGGAAGACACCGCCATCCAGTCCATGTGTGCCTGTCGAGGGAGTGCGCGCGCTAAATCGGCCATAACCATTACGGCACCTTTGAGAACACCAACCAGTAGCAGGTCTTCGTCGGCGGGGTAGTCAGCGCCAATTTCATTGGCTAATTCGGCAATCCGGTCATGTAATTGCTCTTCGGTGAGGAGCACATGATCTAGTTGACCTTCGATATCTCCTGCGTCCACGCATTGCTCCTTTTAGTTTCCCCGATTGAAGACTAGCCTTCCATATTCCCGCTTCGCGGTCACACCCAATGGCAATGCAATCCCACTTTGTCCCGACCAGCTTGAAATAAGTGCTTCAACCCTCATGACATGTTGGTGCGTGAGAGGAGAATTTTCGCGGGTTCCAGCGGTCAAGCAATCAAAGCACGACTTGATGAGTCGGGTACGGATCGCGGTGGGAACGCTGTCAAACTCTTCGACACTCATGCTTACTGCCAACTCAGATTTTTCAGCGGCATGGAAGTACTGCGCTGCGATCAGGTCAAGAGCTCGGTCATCAGCTCGCAACATATCTGCGGTTCGTACAAGCCCAGAAACAATTGACGGGCCGAATTCCTCGCTCAACAGGTCAAGGTGCTTCCGCATTTTGACCCGAGAGAAACCCTCGTCAAAATTATGCGGATCCCGCCAAGGTGTGATCCCCAGAGGGGCAAGTAACTCTACGCTCGCGAGCTCAATGTCACCACGCAGATGAGACAAAAACGGACGATGCCAAGTCTGGGTGCATGCCGACATCGCTGACAGGCTATGGGCTCCTGACCCACGGAGTAGTCGCAGTAAGACAGTTTCAGCCTGGTCGTTAGCGGTATGACCGAGCAGGATTGGGCGCCCGCTGGCGACATCTAGAAGCGCAGAACGTCTAGCAGTTCGAGCAGCCATTTCCATTCCACCATTAGTTCCCACGTCAACATTGCGAATTTCAATCGAAGTGGCGCCCAGTTTTGTTGCGGCTACAGCCGCACTACTTGCAATTTCACTTGAACCGACTTGAAGGCCGTGGTCAACAACAACAGCCTGCACGGTGAAACCGGATCGCTCTCCAACCCAAACGGCGATTGCTGTGAGAACGAGAGAATCCACCCCACCCGAGAGCCCGACCACTACCGACGCCGTGTCGGGCGCCAAACATGCCTTGACACTGTTGCGCAAGGCAACAACTGTTTGAGATGCCGGCTTTTTCATCTCATTCATGGTGCTGAAGAATTCGTTTTCGCCACGTTGCTGGATTTTCAATTTCGGCCAAGGTTGGCAAATTCTCTGGCGATGCCCAAACCACATTGAAGTCTGCAATTCCCATTTCAGCGACACAGTTGCTAACAAAGGCTTCACCTTTTCGGTACTGCATAAGTTTTTCGTCCATACCGAGAAGCCTGGTAATCAGTTTCTTATTTGAATCACGTCGGACTTCAAACTTACGTCGAATCTCAGAGACACTGGGAACTAGATCAGGCCCACCTTGGTCCATGACAAAATCCGCGTGGCCTTCTAACAGGGTCAGCAGGGCCACAATCCTTCGGTAGATCCGCACCTGATCATCACTTTGAACAAGTTCAATAACACTCGAACCGTCATTGCGGATGAGAGCATTAATCACTTGAAGCAGACGCCACGGGTACGCCCGCCCCGGTAGTTTCTCGGCCCCGATCATTTCCTTGATCAGCTCAATGAAATGGCCCTGCATCCAAGAGACCGCTCCAAATTGAAGTCGGTGGGTTTCTTCGTGTAAGCACACCCAGAGTTGAAAGTCTCGTTCATCAACGTCAAGTGAGCGCGCGACCTGGGTGATATTTGGTGCAACCAAAAGCAAACGTCCAGGATTGACCAGCGCTTCGTATTGACCCAACACTTTTCCCGATGCCCAACCCAAAGCGAGTCCCGTCTGAATGGCACCTGCACGGTCGGCAAGTGGATTACCATCCTCGCCCTCCTCCGATACGAACTGCGCGATTACCCCCAATGCATTCATATTTGATTCAACCCAGCCCATTCGATCTACAACCACTGTTTCGTGGGTCACCGGGGCTTCAAGAAGTGACACGGCGGTGATTTCTCGGGTTGCAACTTGAGCGAGTTCGCGCAGTGAAGCAACAACCTGGGCAGCATGAACCCAACTGACTTCGGGGCCTTTGGGCATAGTGCGCCGCGACGCTCTTCGGATGAGGTCCGAATGCGGGATCGCGGTCACAAGCATCCACATTTAGCAAGTTTGGACGCAATCAGATCCATTGAATCTCGAGCACTGTTCAGTGATCCAACCTTGTTACCCATCATGACGAAGACAAGGAGTCGTCCGCTTTTATCTAAAACGGTTCCAGCCAATGCGGATACACCTGTGAGTGAGCCTGTTTTTGCTCGAACAACACCGGCACCTGCTTGCGTTCTCTTGGTATCAAAGCGTGTATCCAGTGTCCCCGTGCGACCCGCAACGGGAAGGCCAGTAGCAATCGCGGCCCATTGCGATTTGTCACCACGCACCATTTTGGTCAGTATCTGGGCCACGGTCGTACTAGTCATCTTGTTCTGCTGTGAGAGCCCACTGCCATCAAATAAATTCAGGTTCTTGGTTGAAATACCGTTTTGATCCAAGATCAACTTCGTTGCGCGCGCACCACCTGCGAAACTGCCGTCTCCAACGGTTTTTTGTCCCACAAGGTGCGCGAGAACTTCGGCTATGTCATTGTCTGACTCCCGCAACATTTCTTCAACGATCGCGCTAACGGGCTGAGAAGGTACCGATGCAATGGGAGTTGAAACTGTTGGAGCTTGCCCTCGTTTGACTGCCTGAACCAAAATTCCGGCCCTTTTAAGTCGCTGGGCAAAAAGTTGAGCCGCCTGTTTAGCCGGGTTTGACACGCGGCTAACCGAACTGCCACTTACCCGAGCACCCCCAACGCTCAGCGCTGATACGGGGGCCGCAACTCCCACATTGGGAAAACTCGTTTTCCAGCCCGGACCAAGGGATGGACCGGTGAATAGGGAATCATCGTAAAAAAGTTTTATGTTTTTTTGATTTCTTGATGTCAACGCACTGATTGTTTTTTGAGCTAGGGACTTAAGCGAATTGGTGCCCTTTGCTTTGGACAACAATGGGTCGCCTCCACCTATCAGGTACAGGTCCATGCCATTGAGTTTCGTTTGGGTGGAAAGGCGAGTATTGGGACCTAGTGAACTTAGTGCTGCTGCAGCCGTCAACACCTTGGCCACCGAGGCGGGAATTCGGGCCTTATCAACTTGATCATTGAAGATTGTTTTTTCACTTACCGGGTCGACAACAATCATCGAGAACCTGCCCAAGGACGCGCTCTGGGTGAGTTTGCCAATTGAACGGTCTAATCCAGTGATGCTGGGAGCGGGCGAACTGCTATTCAGAGGTTGATACACGGTGGGAACAGGACCACTGGGTGGCGCTGCCACAGCGCCCGTGGGCGTCAAAAACAAGCCCACAACCAAGCCGCATGAGCCTGCTACAACACCAAGGCGTCGCAATGATTTTGACCTATAAATACGCATCCCTACTACTGTAAGTCACCGCTGCGCTAACAAATGGCACTGCCCGGCTAATGTGCACCAATGGATCCCCTCGTTTTTGACGTCACAATTGAAATCCCTGGCGGAAGTCGCAATAAGTACGAAGTTGACCACACGAGCGGCCGAATTCGACTGGATCGGATGCTTTTCACGTCAACGCGTTATCCACACGACTACGGATTCATCGATAACACTCTCGGCCTTGATGGGGACCCACTCGATGCTCTCGTACTCGTTCAGGAACCCACTTTCCCTGGCGTAGTGATTTCTTGCCGAACCGTGGGAATGTTCCGGATGACCGACGAAGCGGGCGGCGATGACAAGTTGCTGTGCGTCCCTGCAGGTGACCCCCGCATGGAGCACCTCCGCGATATTCATCATGTTGCCGAATTCGACCGCCTCGAAATACAACATTTCTTTGAGGTGTACAAAGATCTTGAACCCGGTAAGTCCGTTGAAGGGGCTACGTGGACCGGACGCAAAGAGGCTGAAGACGAAATTCACAGTTCATGGAAGCGAGCCAAATCCCACTAGGGACCTTTGACCCTTTAAGTCCCTACCATTGGCACCGCCGCTCCTCGATTCTTCCGTTTACCGTGGAGGTATGAAAAAACTCCTTGTACTCGGTGGTGGCACCGCCGGCACAATGTCCGCGAATCGCCTGGCTCACCTGCTCAAGGACTGGAAAGTCACTGTTGTTGATCGTGATGACAATCACCGGTACCAGCCTGGGTTTTTATTCATGCCGTTTGGCACATACTCCCCCGATCAAATCACCCGCTCGCGTCGGGAAACGTTAAACAAAAAAGTGAACCTAGTGTTAGGTGAAATCGACCGGATCGATGGAGACTCCAATAAAGTCTTCTTGGTTGATGGTAGCGAGTTCGATTACGATTATTTAATCATTGCAACGGGCGTATCCCCCCGTGCGGACCAAACGGATGGGTTAGCCGAGGGCCTTTCGTCCAACGACGCCGTTCACGAGTTCTACAGTTATGAAGGCTCTAAGGCTCTCGCAGAAAGATTGAAGCGCTTTGATGCTGGCAACGTTGTCATCAATATTGTTGAAATGCCGATTAAGTGTCCGGTCGCTCCACTTGAATTTGCATTCCTTGCCGACGATTATTTTAAATCCCGCGGTATCCGAGACAAAGTGACGATGACCTATGTCACACCTCTGGGCGCTGCCTTCACCCAACCGATTGCCGCTCAGGCGTTCGGGGCCACCTTGGAAGAAAAATCAATTTCGGTTGAGCCAGACTTCATGCTGATGGAGGTTGATAACGACACCAACGAGATCATTTCATTTGATGAACGTCGGATTCCATTTGACCTTCTGGTCAGCATCCCGGTCAACATGGGTCAGGACTTTCTCACAGCCTCTGGGCTCGGCAATGAACTCAATCTGGTTCCCGTTGACAAATTTACCCAACTTTCCAACAAGTATTCAAATGTTTTCGCTCTCGGTGACGCGAACAATATTCCTGCTTCCAAGGCCGGATCGGTTGCACACTTTGAAGTCGATATTTTCATCGAGAATTTCTTGGAGCACATTGCTGGGAAAGAAATGACCCACCGCTTTGATGGCCACGCTAACTGCTTTATTGAAACGGGTGGAGGTAAAGCGATGTTGATTGACTTCAACTACAACGTGGAGCCACTCCCCGGCAGGTACCCCTACCCGATCGTTGGACCAATGAGCCTGTTGAAAAAAACTCGGATGAATCACATGGGAAAAATGGCGTTCCGGTGGGTGTACTGGAACATCTTGATGCCCGGGCGACAAATGCCCGTCCCCGCCCACATGAGTCTCAGTGGGAAAAACACTGACATGCTCGACGAAGCCAAACTCGCAAAAGCTGCACTCTAAAAAACGAGAAAGGATTTGCAATGCCAACAACAGTAATTGAAGGTCACGACATTTCCCTCGATGATGAAGGATTTCTCACCGAATACGATCAATGGGATCCATCAATAGCCTGCGCTCTAGCAACCGCGATCGGCCTTGATCTCACAGATGAACATTGGAAAGTTATCAATTTTCTGCGGGAAGATTTCAAAGTCAATGGCGCCACCCCCACTTTGCGTCGCGTTTCCACGGCCGGTGGAATTGATACTAAGTCTCTCTTTGCATTGTTTCCTAAGAAGCCCGCAAAGAAAATGTCCTACATTGCCGGTCTACCGAAGCCAGCTGGCTGCGTATGAGCGACATGATTGTTCCTTCATTTGGGAACGACGAAGATTCGGGCAGAAAATTAGCGATTATCTGCTCAAAAGGCTCACTCGATATGGCTTACCCGGCATTCATTTTGGGTAACGCTGCATTGGGTGAAGGCATTGCTGTTGATTTATTCTTCACCTTCTGGGGTTTTGACATTATCAACAACAAGACCATGGACCATCTCAAATTTTCACCGGTGGGCAATACAGCGACGCACATGCCGGCGGCGCTCGGTCCTCTACCGGGTGTTACCTCGTTCGCAACGCATTCACTCAAGAAATCCCTCGCTGAACTTGACGTTCCTGAAGTGCGGGATTTCCTTGACCTTCTCAAAGATTCGGGTGCAAATATCTGGGCATGCCAACTCAGCGCTGACATGAACCATCTAGTTAAAGAGGATCTCTACGAGGGCGTTGATGCAATCATTAACGCTAGCGCTTTTATTGAGATGACCGACGGAGCGCAGTTGCTCTTCATTTAGGCAGCGTGAAAACAGGTGAACTAGTGATCTGATCCGGCTATTTGCTCGAGCGCATGGATCACAATTTCCCCAAGGACAGCGGCGGCATCGCGAGCGCCACCGGGAGAACCGGGGACATTGATGACCAGTGAGTTAGCCAACTGCCCCGCGATTCCCCTGGACAGGGATGCAGTTGCAATCCCATTCCCACGGCCATAAGCGCGAATCGCCTCCGCGATTCCCGGTATTTCTCGGTCTATCACCGACCGGGTGAACTCCGGCGTTTGATCTGTTGGCGAAATACCCGTGCCACCGGTTGTCACAACGAGTGAGTGACCTGTTTCAACCGCTCGCACAATCTCGGTGGATACCCCCGGACCATCAGCGATGATCACCGTGGGTGAGCAAACCAAACCGAGTTCGGTCAAGGCTGTTGCCAAGATTTCGCCCGAGGTATCAGCTCGAAGGCCCTTGGAACCCCGGGTAGAAACAGTTATTACCTGCGCCGTGAAGTTGCTCATGCTCACTGTTCACTCATTTTCACTGCGAATCCAATGGCCTGAGCGCCCACCCTTTTTTTCCAACAACTCGACGTATTCAATACGAGCAAGCCGATCAAGGCCTTTGACCATATCGATGAGTGCCAGGGCTCCAACGGATGCGGCCGTCAATGCCTCCATTTCAACTCCGGTCCGATCAGCGGTCTTTACCGTCACGGTGATCTCGACTCCCGTTGTATCAAGTGACAAATCAACGTTGACACCGTGGATTGCCAGCGGATGACATAACGGAATCAGTTCACTCGTCTTTTTTGATGCCGAGATCGCAGCAATACGTGCTACGGCAAATGCATCACCTTTCGGCATATCCCCTGCGCGCAAACGACTAACAACTTCATCGCTCATAGAAACCCGAGAACGAGCAGTAGCCGATCTTTCGGTGACACTCTTAGCGGTCACATCCACCATGTGGGCATCACCTTGATCATTGAGATGCGGGAATGCGCTCATGTCAAATCACCTCTCACATCAATTACCTGAACCTGCTCTCCATTGGTAATACTGTCAACACCCACCGGAATCACAATGAGTGCATCTGCTTGCGCGAGTCCACCAAGAACATGTGATCCCTGTCCAGTACCCACAAGTTGAACCTCCTCGGCCATAAAGCGACCTCGAGCAAACTGCACCTTGTTGATTGGTGATTGCAATTCACCCTTCAACGTTGCCGACCGATGCGGGCGCTCCAACTGCTTCAAGCCCCGCATCTTGCGAATTGCCGGGCGAATGAACACCTCGAAGGAAACATAAGCGCTCACCGGATTACCCGGAAGTGTGATGATCGGGATCGCAGGCTCACCAACACTGCCGAAACCTTGTGGCATTCCCGGTTGCATTGCCACTTTGTGAAACTGGGCCGTTCCCAGCTTCAGAAATGCAGATTTAACGGGATCGTAGGCACCCATACTCACTCCCCCGGTTGTGATGATGAGGTCAGCTCGGTGCACTTGGTCCTGCAGGATCTCAATTAACGCGTCTTCGTCATCTTGTACAGGTGGAAGCCTGTATGCGGTGGCTCCACTGTCATTAGCAATTGCAGTAATGAGGAAACTATTTGAATCCGAAATCAAACCGTACTTGAGCTCGGTCCCAGGTTCAACGAGTTCACTTCCTGTCGCAAGAACCGCAACCCGTGGCTTAGGGATCACGGAAATGACACCGTGTCCCACCGCCGCGATCAAAGCAATCTGACGCGGACCGATGAACGTACCCTTTGTCAGCACTAGGTCGCCCGCCTGCACGTCTTCACCTTCACGACGCACACAACTTCCCACCTCAATTGGTACCTGAATCCGGACAACCCCGCTGCCACCATCAGTGTCCTCAACACGAATCACGCTGTCCGCACCTGCCGGCATCGGGGCGCCGGTCATAATTCGGATGGCCTGACCACTTTGCAAAGTTTCCAATGACTTGAACCCAGCAGGGATGTCGTCAATCACGGGTAGCGAAATCGGCACACTCTCACTCGCATGTGCCAAATCTGCGGCAATTACCGCGTAACCGTCCATTGACGAGTTATCGAAGGAAGGGAGTGGCCAACGTGCATAAATATCTTGGGCAAGTACGCATCCATTCACGTCTGAGATGGGCAATTCCATCGCGGGAAGTTCACTGACGCTGTCAAGGACAAGGTCGAGGTATTCCGCAACGCTAAGCATGCGATAACTCTACGCTCTGAGACTCTCCGAACTGCAGAATTTCCAAAGCAAGTCACATTTCCCAGACGATTGGGTAATTTCCCGGACCAGCCAATTGGCGACCTGGCTGCGAAGGTCTCATTCTGCTGGTAACCTTGGGTGACTCACATAACCAGGGAGCAGCCCATGTCGACCGAAAGTGAAAAAGCAGCCGAGGTCCTCCGTGCCGTTTGGCAGGGAACTCCTGGAGCCATGACTGAAATGGACGAGGAATGTACGCCGAACAAGGTGTGTCGGAACATGAAAGACGTTTCATATGATGGCTTCGCCGAAGAGGGCGTAGACATGGCAACCGCCTGGAAGAACAAACTGGCAAGAGAAGGCAAACTCGGTTCGGCCTCGCTGGGTGAGCTCGTCCTTGGCCAAGTGGACTAACTTCCATGGCGTTCGAAGAACTAACAGTTTTGCAGCTCACCAGCGATCTGGCAGATCGTGGTTATATCGCCGATCGTGGTCTAACGACATCTCTACTACTGTCACTCAAACTCGGTAAACCTTTGCTCCTTGAGGGCGAAGTAGGCGTTGGCAAGACGGAACTCGCTCGCACTGTTTCCGCGATGCTGGGCCGAGATTTAATTCGACTGCAGTGCTATGAGGGCATCGATATGCATCAAGCCCTGTACGAATGGGACTACGCCCGCCAAATGCTGTTCGTGCGTTCCCTAGCCACGGATGACGCCTCTGACGAACAACTTTTCGGTCCGCGGTTCCTGCTCGAGCG
>Ga0129324_10000191_pt1 | contig 43944 bp, 51 predicted proteins | sample CPBDNA_7_FD_96879 | JGI IMG/M metagenome (GOLD analysis project Ga0129324, IMG submission 96879) | Freshwater to marine salinity gradient microbial communities from Chesapeake Bay, USA - CPBay_Spr_15_0.2_DNA | ecosystem: Environmental > Aquatic > Marine > Coastal | place: USA: Chesapeake Bay... | reverse complement strand
TAAGTCTGACCCATACGAGGGTATCGAAGATATGCTCGACCAAACTGTTGAAGAGATTGCAGAATCATTCGACAAAACAGTACGCGGTGTAAAGACTGTTCTTACACGCCGTGGACTAAGCTGTGCAGACTATACTCCGAAAGCTGCTGGCGAGTAATTAGTAATCACAATTGTGAATATTAATAGGGGGATGGCGGTAACGTCATCCCTCATCTTTTATGACAGAAAAAACTTTTATACTTGAATCCTTACCTGATGAAGCCTTAGATGCTATACTGTCTCTCCCTCCAGAGGCCAAGGATAAGTACTTTTCAAAATTAGCAGCTAACCAATACCCAAAAATAAATAAAGATTCAGATCAATTCAAAGACCTTGTAGAAACCTTTATTAGTTCATTTTATATTGAAAAACTGTATAGAACTAATCGATTCTTTAATGAGAAGTTTACTCCAGTTTATACGCAAAGTGGACTTATTAGAAACATCATCGCTGATATTTATTTTACCGATGACGACTTAATCACCCACTAATAAACAACAATCAATTTGCACTCTTCTCTGTTTTTTGTTATTATATACAAAATAACAGGAGATATGTATGGCCGAAATCACAGAAGCAAAAATTCGCCAAGCAGTCTGGATGATCAAAGCAAAAAAGACTAAAAAGTCTATTTGTGAGCATCTAGGTATTGCTTATAATACAAAACGTTTAGATCAAATTATTGCAGAATTTTTCGCAAAAGAAGAGCGCGAAAAAGATTTACGTAAAAAAGCATCTAAAAAGATTTTCACAAAAGTTGAGAAACAAGCTATCGCTGATCACTATCTAGAAGGCGAAACTCAGTCTGCAATTGCAAAACAATACTACATTACACCTGCACGTGTTAAAAAGTTCTTAATGGAAATGAACGTACCTATTCGTGCGCGTGGAAAAAATAAAGAAGCAAAAGTAGATCATATTGTTCAAGATCTTGAAGTACGTTTTAACAAAGGTGAGCGCGTATTTCTTGCTGAAAAGAATTGCTTTGCGGAAATTCGTGAAGTATACGACGAAGATTGGTTAGACACACATGAAAATGGGTTTCAAAAATACGTAGAAACATACCCTTTTAAACCAGGACGTACAGGTAAAGCAGGTAGATATTCAGAACCAGCGCAAGGCATTCATTATGAAATATACTGGATGCTGGAAGGTGAAGTTTTACCTACACGTAAACTAGATGCCTTCTTGCGTCAGCGTGAAAAAGTAAGTAAAATAATTGAAGAAACGGGTAGAGAATCCTATTTAGTATATCGTAAAGATGATTATGGAGGATATATGAGCGTTACTCGTGATAAACTATTTCCAGTCAAGGCTAATTAATGGCAATTGATTTACAAAAACTGACTCTGCGTAGATTATTAGATACGCAGAGTAACGATCTATACTCTAAATTACTGAATCAGTATTTCACAGGTATTAATTCGGTTCTATACGATAAAATCAAATCATTTTATAAAGCTAATACTCGTCTGCCTTCTACAGACGAGATATTGACGTTACGTAAAGATGCAGGTCTTCAAGAATATATTGAGAATCAAATATGCGCAGAAGATAATTGTAACGATCAAATTGCGGATGAATTTCTAGTAGCGCAACTTCAGGACTACTATATACGTGATGAAACTATTCATTTTATGGATAAGTTTATTGATCAGATGGATAATATGGAAAAAGTTGAAGTAGTAGACAAATTTCAAAATCATCTTCTACATCTAAACCAAGCTATCCCACATGATGATGAACTTTATGATGTCGCAGAACTTGAGTTTTTTCCTAGTGAAGATGACTTTAAAATATATCCTTCAGGGTTGTCTAACGAATTCGACTCAGTAAATGGGGGGTTTGCAACTCAAGAATTAGTAATGCTAGGAGGTAGACGTGGTTCTGGTAAGTCTATTATATCTTTAAATCTTGCTCTAAATAGGTTCTTACAAGGAAATACAGTAGCCTTTTTTACTATTGAGATGCGTTATAAAGAAGTTTATGACAGAGTATTGTCTATTATATCTGGTGTACCTTTTCTTGATATTTTTAGAAATCAACTGACAGATGCTCAGAAGATTCAAATGGCTAAATCTAAATTTGAAAATTTCTACAAACCATCAGATAAAATAACTGAAATGATTAATGAGTTAGGATATACGAAAGATTTTAAGAACTTTGAGAAAAGAGTTAAAATTGAAAGACCAGAACTTAAAGATAATAGGTTATTTATGATTGACGATGAATCTCTTACTCTTAATCGTATTGATCACTATTGTAATATGTTTTCATCTAAGTATCCAAACTATAATATGGCAGTAGTCGATTATGTAAATATCATTAAACATGACGACCAAAAAGATTGGAAAACACAAATTACTATTGCAGATAATCTGAAATCTTTATCAAGAAAATATGACCTAACTATGATATCACCTTATCAGATTGATGCTTCTGGAGAGGCTAGATTTGCAAAAGGTATTCTTGATGCAGCAGATCGTAGCTTTAACTTCTTTCCTCCACCAGAAGATGCAGATAGAGAATTAGAAAGTAAAATATCAATTCATACTACTAAAATGAGAAATGGTAAGCATATGAGTTTTGATGTTCTTATGGATTGGAGTTGTGTTAAGATTAATCCAAATTCTTCTGAATTAATTAGTGAAAAACCACATAATGCCGTAAAGTTCGGAACTGATAAACAAGAAGGTGCTAAAGATTTATGAAGGTAGTTTTGGTAACTGGAGGATTTGATCCTATACATTCTGGTCATATTGCTTATTTTAAGGCGGCGCAAGAACTAGGTGATGAATTATGGGTGGGGATAAATAGCAATGAATGGCTTATTCGTAAAAAAGGTAAGTATTTTATGCACTTACGTGAGCGAGCTATTATTATAAAAAATCTACGTATGATTGATCGTGTTATTACAAACTTCGATGATAGCGATGATAGTGCGAGTGGTGCAATACACAAAGCCTATTCTTTAGGAGCAGAGCACATTATATTTGCTAATGGCGGTGATAGAGGTAATACTAACACACCAGAACAGTATGATTTTAGACACACGCCTAACATAGAATTTGTATTCGGAGTAGGTGGAGAAGATAAGAAAAATTCATCAAGTAAAATACTAAGGGAGTGGGATAATGACAGCAGCAGCTGAAATACGAAAGAATATACTAATCGATAGAATGGATCAACTACAAGCTTTTATGGAAGCAAACCATCACATGAAAAATGAGTCAGGTAATCAAGAAGTTTGGGATCTAATACTTAAGTTACAAAGATTTTGGGGAGCAATGGGTGATGAGGATAAAGATTATGTAGAAGTCGCTAAAGTTGCAGTTTTGGAGAGACGTTCTTGGAACTTATAGAATTATTAAATCATAGAGGTATAGAATATAGAAAAACAAATAATCCTTCAGAAATTCTAATATCATGTACTAGTGGAGAACATATAGATAAATCTCCTAGTTTATCGTATAATTTAGATAAGAACATGTTTCACTGTTGGAGTTGTAATTTCAGCGGAGGTCTAACTAAGTTTATGGCTTCTATTGGAGAAACTATTGTACTCGACGTAGATAGTAAACAACCGTATAAAATTAAAAAACTTAAAGATAAATTAAGAAAGATTATAGAAATTGATGATATACACTTACCAACTGAACGCAAGATCTTTGCAGGAGAATTTAAACAAATTGATGGTAAAACCTTAAAAGAATTTCAAGCTTTTACAACAGATCAGATGGGAATGACAGATTACATTTGCTTTCCGGTCTATCAATTTGGTAAACTTAAGTTCATAGAAGGAAGATTAGCAAAAGATATTAGCGGTAAACCTAAGTATTATCGTCGCCCACAAGCTGCTGCTGTTGCAGATTGTTTATTTCCTTTAGATAAAGTTAAAAACACTAATTACGTAATCTTAGTAGAAGGTATATTTGATATGCTTAATATGTGGCAACTTGGATATCATAACACTCTTTGTATATTTGGTGCTACTAATTTTGGCCGTAAGAAATTAGAGATATTAGACAGAATAGGTGTTACAAGAGTAGATATACTAATGGATCCCGATGCTCCAGGGCAAATGGCGGCAGGTAAGATAGCTGACGCACTTGACTCTAAAAACATTTTCTCTAGGAATATTAAACTACCAGTAGGCACAGACCCCGGCGATTTAAACAAAAGACAAGCGGAGAAATATTTAATATGAATGATGTATGTTTTGTGTTCGCAAGCGCGACAGAAAAAGACCCAGAAAAACTAATTAATAAGTATCTTAAAGGTATAGATTATGATGTAAAGTTTCTACACTCAGGTAAGAAAGAAAAAATTCTAAAGAAAGATATTGATCTTAATTTAGAAGAACTGAAAGAGTATAAAATACTTTCTCTAATAGGCGCAGACCCTCTTAAGTATGTTGCGGGTATGACGGGTATCCAAAAATATAATGGAGTATTTATTGAAAAGAAATACTTACCAATTATGAATCCAAATATGGCTATTTTTAAACCACAACTTGAGGATGATATTGTAAGAGCATTTAATCAGATTCCTAAACTCTTAAGCGGTGAGGGTGTTGGAGAGCAAGCCGAGAAAGACTATTGTTTTATTGAAACAGAAGAACAATTTTTACAGTATAAAGATCAGTTGTCTGACGCTAATACACTTGTTGTCGATATCGAAACTACTTCTGTATCTCCGCACACAGGAACAATTCTTGGTATCGCTATTTCAACACGACCTCACCAAGGTTTGTACGTATCTATCGATATAGTAGAAAAACACAAACAATGGTTCCACGATTTATTTAAGACTCGTAAATGTATTTTTCACAATTCAAAGTTTGATACCAATTATATGGAAACTGAACTTAATTTTGAATTTCCTGATTATGAAGATACTATGTTACTTCATTATTGTTTAGAAGAAGCTGTTGGGACTCACGGTCTCAAACCTTTGGCCCTACGTTTTACTGACTTAGGTGATTATGAGCGCGAACTCGATGATTATAAAAAGTCATGGGCAAGAAAAAATAAAGTTAAGCTAGAAAACTTTAACTATGGTATGCTACCGAGTGATATTCTTGCACCTTATGCGTGTAAAGATGCTGACGCTACTTTTCAACTTTATGGTAAGTTCAAACCTTTAGTCGAGAACAGTGAAGAATTTACAAAACTATACGAAAACATACTAAAACCTGCGACACATGCCATGAAGCGCCTTGAAAAGAATGGTGGCCCTATTAACATTGAGCAAGTTACTTGGTTAGCAGAACAATATCAAATTGATGTTGAAGAATGTTTAGCAGAAATATCTCAACACGAAGCAGTGCAACGATTTGAGCGTGTATATGAAAAAACATTCAATCCAAACTCTACTATGCAACTTCGTGATTTATTCTTTAACATTCTCAAATTAAAACCATCTAAGAAAACAGACACAGGTGCATATTCTGTAGATAAAGAAGTATTATCTAATCTAGGACATCCTCTGTCTGAAGCAATTTTGGAGTTACGAGAAAAATCTAAAATGGCAGGTACTTATATTAATAACATTAGAAAAGGAGTAGATAAAGATGGTAGGCTTCGTTCTGGCTTTAATATTCATGGTACTACTTCTGGGCGTCTTTCTAGCAGTGGAAACCTTAACTATCAGAATATTCCACGTGATAACAAAGACATCAAAAAATTGTTCAAAGCACGACCAGGATACAAGATAATTCAATGTGACCTAGGAACTGCCGAGGTTTATTACGCAGCTATGCTTAGTGGCGATCAATTTTTACAGAAAGCTTTTGTTGATAAACTTGACTTTCACTCGTACGTTGCGAAACAAATGTTTAACTTACCTGTCGAAGTAAATGAGGTTAAGAAACAATACCCAGCACAACGTCAATATGCTAAAGCTATCACTTTTGGTATTATGTATCAAGCTGGCCCTGCAAAGATTGCTGAAACAGTAAATAAAGATGCAAAACCAGGTGAAGAAATTACATCGAATCAGTCTAAGCAATTTATTCAAAAGTATTTCAACGAAGCAAAAGCCCTAAAACGCTTTATTGATTCTTCTAATAAGCAGATTGAAAATTCTGCTTACATATACTCTTTCTTTGGCCGCAAGCGCAGACTTCCAGAAGCAAAATCTCCGAATCGTGGGGTAGCACAGCATGCAATTCGTTCGGGAGTTAACTTTTTAGTACAATCTGTAGCATCTGATATTAATATCATGGGTGTCATAGACCTAGTTAAGTGGATTGAAGACAACGACTATTTAGAAGATATCAAACCATTTACAGTTGTTCATGACTCTATTGTCTCAGAGGTTAGAGAAGACTTAGTTGATGAATACATTAAGAATGCTAAAGAATGTATTCAACGCGACAGAGGTCTTACAATTCCAGGATGTCCTATTAAGGTTGATTTTGAAGTTGGTCCGAGTTGGGGTGAGTTGACAGAACTATGAGACACTATATAGCTTGGTTTAAAAAGATATATAAACAGTATGGATTTTGGCAAGCTATAATGTGTGTTCATTATAACGCAAAACACTACAATATTGATGGAACTTACAAATGATAGTAGGGTTTACTTGTTCAACATTCGATTTGCTACATGCTGGACATGTACAAATGCTCAGAGAAGCAAAAGAACAATGTTCGAGCATATAAAGTTTCCTTTTTTTGGATTAAAGAAAAAACCATATTCAGTAGAATTTACGTTGGATAAGATTTTTGTTGTTAGAACAGAAGGAAGTCATAAAGAAACTGTAGATGATAAAAATTTACAAGGTGATTATTTTGCTAGACTGGCTCAGATGGATGTTAGGTTAGATTTTGATTATACTTGTAAAGATATTCAACAGCTAATTTATGAGAGACCTATGTGGGGAATGGATGCTTGGGCAAAATCCCACGATTTATCGACCCCAATATATTGTAGAGCGATCAAAAGAAAAATTGTTAAAGTGCATGACAATCTTATTTGGTTTAAATCTATATCATACCCGTTTACAATACCCACAGGTCAAAAATTAGATTTTGATGAAGAGATGCATGGCACGTTAGTCAGTATAAACAATGAATGGTTTATCAAGCAATTCACTCTTGATGAGGAACAAATTAATAGAAAAATAAGGATATAAAAATGAAATATTTAGAAAAAACACTACACGCACTTATATTAAGTACTTCCATAGGATTTTTCTCTTCAATAGCTTTTGCAGACTCTATTAAAGGGGATGTTACAGATCACTATAAGACCGTAATTAATAAAACTCCATACAACGTAGAGGTTTGTGAGAACGTAACAGTATCAGGAGATAAAACTGGGGATACTTTGATGGGAGCAATTATTGGGGGTGCTATTGGTAATAACGTTACAAAAAATGTTGATAATGGAGGAGCCGTTGGTGCTTTACTGGGAGGAATGTTGGCGCATCAAAACTCCGATGCTACAGCAGGAACAAAACGAGTTTGTAAAATGGAAACCAGATATAATGAATCATCTACACAAGTTTATTCTCACTCTGTCATCACTTTCTTTTCTAACGGTAAACAATATAGTTTGAGATTTAATAAGTGAAAACTTGCAATAAGTGTAGTAGAGAAATAATTACTGAACTACCAGAAATTGTCTGGACAGCTATTTGTTCTGGTTGTCATAAAAGCATTTATATACTGCCAAACAATGACTGTAGGCAGTATAAATATGAGGAACAAGAATGAAAATTTTAATATTTGGGTTACCAGGCTCAGGAAAGACTACTTTAGCTAAACCTTTGGCTAAACTTCTTAACGGAATCCACATTAATGCAGACGTAATTCGAACTAGCTATAATGACTGGGATTTTACCAAAGAAGGCCGTATGCGTCAAGCACAACGTATGAAGCATCTTGCAGACGGTGTTCTCATGGCTGGTCGTATAGCAGTAGCAGATTTTGTGTGTCCTACAGAAGCCGCAAGAGCAGAGTTTGCACCAGACTACACAGTGTGGATGGATACCATTAAAGAAGGCCGCTTTGAAGATACAAATGCTATGTTTGAAAATCCACTACATTGTAACTACCACGTATCAGAATGGTTTGAAGATACGCATGCGCAGCTAGTAAAGGTTGTGCAGAATTACATGAAGAATCAGGATGATATCAAAAATGGTCGCATTGCTGGTGCAACTACGGAGAGATTATAATGTTTGATTGGAGCAAACCTACAGTACAATTATTAGGAAGATGGCAACCCTGGCATAAAGGACACACAGAATTATTTAAGCGTGCTCATGCTAAAACAGGTCAAGTAGCTATTCTAATGAGAAAATCGGATGATAGTGTTGATAATCCTTTTAGTTACGCTCAAAGAGAGGCTTGGATTAAATTAGCTCTTAATCAAGAAGGTTTTACAAGTAAAGATTTTTGTATAATTCCAGTTCCAAATATTACAAACATTACCTATGGACGTGATGTAGGTTATGAAATAGAACAAGAATCTTTTGATAAAGAAATAGAGGAAATAAGTGGAACAGCAATCAGAAACAAATCCTTATACAGCTAATAAAATTGATGAAATATTAGAAAAAGCTAAAAATGATAACTATGAAATAGGACACATTTTTCAAGACGGTAGTAGATTCATAAACATAAAAGGACATCCAATTTTCGGATACTGTCGTTATTATAATTTTTATGATAAACTGGTGCAAATGGCAGCACAAAAAGAAGCACACTTTGTTGAGGTAGGTAGTTTCATGGGACAATCTTCAGCTGTAATGGCTTATTTGATAGAAAAAAGTGGTAAAGAAATTACGTTTGATTGTGTGGATTTATTTGAGATATCGGACTTTAGTGACCACGAACATGAAGCTTACATAAATACTTTTGGGGGTGATATGTTTAAGACTTTTGGCGTTAATCTAAATATGGCAGGATTGTCAAAATATATAAATAAAGCATATAAAGGAACCTCTTTAGATGTCTCAAAACTATATGATGACTATAGTTTAGACATGGTATTTCTTGATGCTTCGCATAAGTATGAAGATGTAGTTGATGATATTAATCACTGGTGGTCTAAACTAAGAATTGGTGGATATCTAGCTGGTGATGACTTTGATCAAACTGACGTCGCAAAAGCAGTTTTAGATTCATTTAAAAACTATGATAGTCTAGATTCAGGAGTATTTAAAAATTTTGGCACTTGGTATGTTAAAAAAGTATGATTTTTAGTTCTCTCGACAAAGCAGGTGATAATGGGTGGTATATAGGAGATTTTGAATCAGCTGTATTCAAGTCAAAAGATATTGAAGTTTGTTATCAAACTACTAAAAAAGGGTACACAGATCCTCACTATCACACAAAATGTACAGAAATATTATTAGTTACAAGAGGTAAGGCTGTTTTGGGCGGAAAAAAGATTAAAAAAGGCGATATTGTAGTTATTGATAAAGGTGAGGTAAATGATCTATTAGTAATTAGTAAAAAATTTACAGTAGTGGGAGTCAAAATACCTGCTGGTGGGTGTGATAAGGTAAGAATATGAAAAAAGCAAAAGTAAAAAAGATAGTTCTCGCAGAAAAAATATACATCGCTAAAGAAGATGTAGAAGACGCAGATCATCTTTTAGGTTTATATACTTATGATAATGGAGATGAATTTCTATCTACCATATCAGAGGATGAATATCACTATATAGTACCGTCAAACTCTTATCACAAGCTTGAATGGGATGAGATTGAGGATAATCGTAACTTTGAACAAACAGATGCTGATCTTACATTTATTGGGAAGTTGCGCTGGGAACAACAAGAGGTTGTAGATAAGTTTTTTAGCAGAGGCAGAGCACGATCTGGTATATTACAAGCTCCTTGTGGTTGGGGTAAGACTTTTACTGGTTGTGAAATTATTTCGAGTAATAAAACAAAGACTCTTGTATTAGTGCATACGAAACTATTATTTAGGCAATGGATAGAAGAATTAGAAAGACAGATTCCAACCGTAAAAATAGGACGAGTTGGGGATGGATTATTCGATATTCAAGATATCACTGTCGGAATTTACAAGTCTATATATAATCGTCGTGATGAATTAGAGAATTCGTTTTCGATGATATTAGTTGATGAAGCACATCTTTGTCCAGCTGAAATGTTTTCTACTGCATTAAACTCATTGAATGCTAAAGTTAAAATAGGTATTAGCGCAACACCAAGAAGAAAAGATGGAAAACATGTATTTCTATCCGATTATTTTTCTCCTTTTATGGTTGAAGCCCGTGATCCAAGGCAACTCCAAGATCCAGTAGTTCAAGTTAAACGTACCGACTTCCGATTCCCCGTTATAGACCCAAAACGAGATTGGTCGCGCCAGCTGAACAAACTTTGCTCTAACAAAGATTACTTGAAAGCTATCGCTAATTTTGCCAAAAGTCAAATAGTCACAGGTCGTTGTCCATTGATACTTGGTGAGCGTGTACAGATGTTAAAAGATTTACAGGAACTGATTCCTGAAAGTGTATGTTTAATAGGAGAATCGGATGAATCAACTAGAAGTGATGTTCTTCAAAATGTTGGAGGTAAATACAAATGTGTCCTATCGACCAAACTTTTTGACGAAGGTATTTCGTGTCATAGGCTTGATACTTTGTATCTTACTTGTCCTAGTAACAATCCCATAAAATTGGAACAGAGAGTAGGAAGAATTATACGTGAACATCCAGAGAAACAAATACCTATGATTGTAGATTTTTGGTTGTCTGGAGGGATAGTGGCGCGTCAACAAACAAAAAGACTTGAATGGTATAAACAGCGTGGATATTATATACTTTAATTGGTATGAATTACTATCAAAGGCAAGAAAAGATCAGACAGCAATATTAATCTTGGCATTTGCGCAAACTAAGTTGTATAATGCAAGAACAACTAAAGGATTGATGGGGGCATTAAAGATAAATCATATACCAATGCACTTATTCACTACAGGTCTTTTAGAACAGAAAAAAGAAAAACTTGTTTGTAACTATCAAACAGAAGAGCCTATGAGTTATTTTAAGAACCCATGGTTTTTAACACAAAATGTTTCTGTAATACAAAAGACAGAATACTTACAACTCCTCTCTATGAGAAGAGTAAGTGAGGACCAAGACTACATCGCTAAAAATTATATTAGAAAAGATATTGATAACCCTTTCGTAAATATAAAAGGCGATAAAATATATTTTACACAAGAGTCCTCGGTTTCGAGGAAATCCTACACTTAAGTTCTAACGAACAACAAAGGAGAAACTACTATGGTCGCATGGGATAAAGCTAAAGGAAAGCAAACCTCAAGCAACGAACGTCGTGAAATTCAACGACTCACACTCGGTATCGGAGATACCAAAGTACGTCTTTTAGGGGACGTGATGCCTCGCTACTGCTATTGGGTAGTTACTAAAGAAGGTAAAAAAATGCCAGTAGAATGTCTACAGTTCAGTCGTGAAACTGAATCTTTTGACAACTCTGCTCAAGATCCTTTCAAAGAGATCGATGACGCTATCTACTCAGATAAACCGCAATTTTCATATGTATGTAATGTAATTGATCGCGCTGATGGACAGATTAAATTGTTCGATCTGCGTTCAACTATATATTCTCAGATTGTAGACTATGCTACTAATCCTGATTATGGAAATCCAGCAGATAGCGAAGGTGGTTATGATATTACCATTAAAAAAGAAAAGACAGGTCCTCTTCCACAAAATGTGAAATACTCCTGCCTGCCTGCTCGTAATAACTCTGCTCTTACAGATGCAGAAAAAGCTCTTGAGCTTTATGACTTATCAAAAATTTATAAACGTCAAACATATGATGAGCAAAAAGAGTGGTTGTTAAATAACACCTCTTATTTCGCAGGTGATGTATCTGACGAATTTAAACCAGCAGAAGATGTGGATGACCTAGCTTAATGAAAAAATCATTATCAGATATGAAGCCTAAAGAGGTTGTAACTTCGGAAGAAGGGCAACCTACTAAGAAAAGTTTTGGTGCTTTCAAACAAGTTGATGGTAATCAAGCAACCATTGATTTAACACGATTGAGACAGCATAATATTTTCTTTGCTACTCCTTGTTATGGGGGGATGCTAACTGATCAATATTTCTTGTCAATGTTTCGTGTAAGTCAAGCATTTATGCAACACGGAATTAATTTTAGAATCACTACTCTTCGTAATGAATCTTTGATTACTCGTGCTAGAAATATTCTAACAGCTATGTTTCTTGAGTCAGATTGTACTCATTTGATGTTTATTGATTCAGATATTGAGTTTGACGTAGAGTCAGTACTTCGTGCTTTAGCGTATGATAAGCCTATTATGGCAGCAGCATACCCTAAAAAAGCTTTACCAATTCAATATGCAATTAACTTTAAGTTTGTTAATCAAGAAAATCGTCAGATTAGAGTTGAAAATGGTGCAGTAGAGGTGTTAGATGCTTCAACTGGTTTCTTTTTGATAAAAAGAGAAACTGTAGAAAAGATGTGTCAAGCATATCCTGAACTTCATTATCGTAATGATTCTAATATTGATGAAAGATTCAATAAATATTGTTATGCATTATTTGATACTTGGTTAGATCCTGACGATAATCGGTATCTTTCTGAAGATTATACTTTCTGCCGTAGATGGCAAAAGATTGGTGGAGAGATTTGGTTAGATCCAAATACGAAGCTGAATCATGTTGGAAGTTATACTTTTGAAGGTGACGTTGGAAAGATTATCAATAAACAAGAGTAAAATTAAGACGTAGTTCTGACGTGGCTAAGGCTATGCGGAACTACGTTCCTTGCTGCGGCACTACGTGCCGACGCTAACCCATATAGGGAGGCCATGTTCAACAGCTTTTCACCTGGCGGTGTAGCGCTGTTCACAAGCTAGTAAACATAAATTAGCATACATTCTGAGGAAAGGCAATCTTAAATGACTAAAATTATCTGTTCTGCAGATTGGCACATCAATCTACACAAGAAAAAAGTACCCTATGACTGGCAAGTTGGTAGATTCAAGGCAATGTTTCGTAAATTAATAGCACTAGAGCAGAGCTGTGATGTACATATTATTGCAGGAGACATCTTTGATAAAAAACCAGAACCAGATGAAATCTGTTTGTTTCTAAGTTATATCAATTCAGTCTCAATTCCAACCTACATCATTCCAGGAAACCATGAAGCAACTAGAAAAGGAGAATCGTTCTTTGAACATTTTAATGAAGATAATGCCATCAAAAATGAGAACGTCCATTTATTTACTAGAAACGGACGTGCGACTGTGGGCAAAACGTCATTTCAATTCTACCCGTATGGAGAAATGCAGCTCGACAATTTACCAACATATGTCAACGATGATATATTGGTCACGCATATTCGTGGAGAAGTGCCTCCGCATATTACGCCAGAATATGATTTCTCCCGTCTCTCTCCTTGGGGCTTATGTCTACTTGGCGATTTACACTTTAATCATCGTTATGGTGACACTAACTGTTACTACCCTGGTTCTCCATTAAACACTACGTTTGACCGTGATGAACATCGTGAATATGGAGTAGATATTTTTGATATAGTAGATTCACGCAACTACACGCGTGAGTTTTATGACTTAAAACTACCTAAACTTATACGACGTAAGATTGCTGTTGGTGAAGAGATGCGTCCAGACTCATTTCATCATGTAGTATATGAAGTTACAGGATCATTAGATCAACTCGCCAAGATGGAAAACTCTGAGCTGTTAGATAAAAAAATGGTAGAAAAGCCAGCAGAAGAATCTACTCTTGATTTGAAAAATAAAACAATCTATGAAGAACTAGAAATTTATCTTAAACATATCAAAGTAGCTGATACAGAACGAGTACTGACGGAGTTTAAATCTCTGAATGTCGTCTGATTTATTACGTCTTAATAGAGTTTATTGGGAGTATGTTCAGAATAACTCGTATCTAAGACCAGAGAAAAACTATTTGTGTTCTAATTTGATACCGTCAATTGGTGTAAGAGTTAGTGTTCCAGAGTATAGTCGTCGTTCTAAATCGTTTAAACGTGACCTAACCAAATTAGCAATAGCATTTGGTGAAAAGTATAAAGACTATAAATATGTATTAGCTCTGAGTGGTGGGATAGATTCAGAAGTTACTGCCGAAACATTTTATGAACAAGGCATTACTTTTAGAGCTATTTCACAAAGATTATTTGAAGGAGCAAATGATTATGATATCATCTATGCCGCTAAATACTGTCAAGACCGTAAAATTCCTCATAAAGTTATTAATCTTCCGCTAGACAAAATGATGAAACATACGATACCAGATGCGGTAAAATATGGTCAGTTCACACACTCATATTCTCAAATTGCCTTGTGTAATTTATTCAACTATATAGAAGATGATGAGATTATTATTTTTTCTGGGCATAATCCTGATTTTCATCGCCAAATCGGTGTTGGGTGGTGGGAAGATTCTCCGAACATTATCAAATACGCTATAGCTAAAGACAAGCGATTTTTTACCTTTACATCGCTTGAGCCTATATTCTGTCACTATGCCTCGAACTTTGACGGCGATCAGCCAGGAGAGAAGAATAATGACTTTTTGTACGAGGCATTCCCACATCTCACAAGAAGAGTTAAGATGACAGGTTGGGAAAAATCTATTAAACTAGTAGGTGGCTTAGAAGATGAAATTAGAAAATACTGCGCTTTTAGAATGCAGACATTTATTACATGGGAAAGATTTACTCTTAATTATATGAGAAAAATCTTTATCGAACGCGGAATAGAAAGAAGTCAAAATGAGTAAAATAGTTCTTAATAAACTAACTTTTTCAAATATGTTCAGTTATGGTAAAAACAATGTAATTGATTTAGCTAACAATAGAATCACTCAACTTACTGCCCCAAACGGTAGTGGTAAGTCATCTATTGCAATGATTATTCAAGAAACTCTTTTCAATAAGAATATTAAAGGAATTAAAAAAACTGACATTCTTAATCGCTGGTCTAAAGAAAAGTCTTGGTCTGCTTCTATAACTTTTACTAAAGACGATATAAATTATCAAGTTGACGTTATACGATCAGGGGCGCAAACTAAAGTAAAACTTATTGAAGATGGAACCGATATTTCTGATCACAAAGTATTAGATACATACAAAAAGATAGCTGATATTGTGGGTACAGACTTTGAGGTGTTTTCTCAACTAACATATCAATCTTCTACAGACTTACTTGAGTTTCTAAAAGCTACGGACGCTAATCGTAAAAAGTTTCTTATCAATCTATTTAATCTTGAAAAATATATATCAATCGGTGAACGAGTTAAAAATAAATCAACTGAAGCTGATAGAGAATATAATAGATTAATAGGAGAGTTGAAAACCATAGAGGACTTTCTAGCTATCACATCTATTCCCGCGAAACAAACAGAAAAAGACGTACCTAATATTGACGAGGCCTTACAAAGAGAGATAGGAGTGCTTCAGCAAGAGCTTCATAACTATGAAGCTACTTGCAAAAAAATAGACAAAAACAATATGTATCTAGACGAGCGCGATACATTAGAGTTCAACTCTGGCATGACCGTACCAGAGGAGTTTTTATTCCACGATGACTATCAAGAAATTAAGAATAATATAGTTGTTCTTAGAAGTGAAATTACTACTCTTGAAAATGATATTACAAAAGTACGGGTTAATGATACTTGTCCTTCTTGTGGTCAAAGAGTTGATACTTCTCATCTTATCAAATTAAAAGAAGATCTTAAAGACGCACTTAATGAGAAAACTACATTCTATCAGGAAGCCATGGAAAAAGCTACTAAATGGAGTAACGAAATTAAGCAAATAGATAATAAAAAGAAAGAGTATACGGAAAATAAAAGAAAGATTGAACGTTTTGAGCACTTAACCCAGCTAATTGATAATAATCTTGCAAAAGATTATCCAGATGTAGGAAATATTAAAAGTAAAATCAATGAGTTACAGAGCAAATACAATATTCAAGCAAATGACTCAAAAGACGCTCAAGAACATAATAAACAAGTTAGTATACATAATGCGAGGGTAGATGCCCTAATTGACCAAAAAAATGATTTTACAGTTAGACAACAAAGTGTAAAAGATGATACTCTATCTAAATCAAATCAGATAAATTCTTTAAATATTCTTAAAAAAGCGTTCAGCACGTCTGGTATCGTAGCATTTAAGCTTGAGAATTTAACTAAAGAACTAGAAGTTTCAATAAATTATTATTTATCAATACTAAGTGATGGTCAATTTCAAGTAGAGTTCAAACTTGATAAAGAGAAACTAAATATCTCCGTCATCAACAACGGAATCGCAACACCTATAGAAACTGTATCAGGAGGTGAATTCTCACGAATTCAAACCTCTATTCTTTTAGCGATAAGAAGTCTACTATCTAAACTTGGAGGTAGTAGTGTTAATCTATTATTTCTTGATGAAATTACTGGTGTCCTTGATGACGAAGGCAAAGACAAGCTCGTAGAAGTTCTTCAAAAAGAAGATAATCTTAATGTTTTTCTTATTTCTCACGACTTTACCCACCCATTAATTGATAAAGTTTCTATCGTTAAAAACGATAATATAAGTTCTATACAGTAAGGAAATCGAATGACCGAAGTTATTAAACGTGATGGCACACGTGAATCTTTAAATATTGAAAAACTACACAAAGTAGTTACTTTTGCTTGTGAAGAGATTGCGGGTGTCAGTGCAAGTGAGGTAGAGATTCATTCTCAGATTCAATTCTTTGACGGTATAAAAACTGAAGATGTACAAGAAACGTTAATTAAATCTGCCGCTGATTTGATCTCTGAAGAAACTCCTAATTATCAATGGGTTGCAGGACGTTTAATTAATTATCATTTACGTAAAATGGTTTATGGGCAGTTTGACCCTTGGGATTTGTATACATTAGTTACAAAAAACGTAGAAAATGGATTCTATGACAAAGACATTCTTATTTCTTATACTAAAGCAGAATTTAATAAACTGAATAGCTATATAAAACATCAAAGAGATAACACTTTAACTTATGCAGCTATGGAACAGTTTAGAGGAAAGTATCTAGTTCAAAATCGTGTTACTAAACAAATATTTGAAACCCCACAAATGGCTTATATGCTTATTGCCATGACACTTTTTCAAAGTTATCCTAAAGATACAAGAATTAAGTGGGTGAAAGATTATTACGATGCAATATCTACATTTGATTTATCCTTACCCACTCCTGTTATGGCAGGAGTACGTACACCACAAAGACAATTCTCTTCCTGCGTTCTTATCGAAACAGATGATTCGCTAGATAGTATTAATGCTAGCACTAGCTCTATTGTTAAATATGTCAGCCAAAAAGCAGGCATCGGCATCGGAGCTGGTAGAATTAGAGCCCTTGGAAGCCCAATCCGAAGTGGGGATGCTTACCATACAGGAGTTATTCCATTCTATAAAATGTTTCAAAGTGCGACACGATCCTGCTCTCAAGGCGGTGTGCGAAATGGTGCCGCCACCTTGTATTATCCAATCTGGCATCTGGAAGTTGAAGATCTTTTGGTGTTGAAAAATAATAAAGGCACTGAAGATAATAGGGTTCGTCACATGGACTACGGAGTTCAGTTTAATAAATTGATGTATGAAAGATTGCTTTCTGGTGGAGATATCACACTATTTTCTCCAAGTGATGTTCCTGGTTTGTATGAGGCGTTTTTTAATGATCAAGAACAGTTTAAGTATTTATACGAAAAAGCTGAAGTGCATCCTAGTATTCGTAAGAAGACTATCTCTGCAATTGAACTGTTTTCATCTTTTATGGAAGAACGTAAAAATACAGGACGTATCTACTTAATGAATGTAGACCATGCAAACACTCACTCATCATTTGAAGAATCTATAGCCCCTGTTCACCAATCTAATCTTTGCTGTGAAATTGATTTACCTACTAAACCTTTAAATGATTTCAATGACGAAGAAGGAGAAATTGCATTATGTACTCTTTCTGCAATTAACTGGGGTAAGATCAAAAAACCAGAAGACTTCGCAAAACCTTGTGAATTAGCTGTGCGTGGGTTGGATGCACTTTTAGACTACCAGGACTACCCTGTGAAAGCTGCTCACAATGCGACAATGAATCGTAGACCTCTTGGTATTGGAATCATCAACCTAGCGTATTGGTTGGCTAAAAACGGAACTAATTACCAAGATCCAGATCTGGAATTAGTCAATAGATATGCAGAAGCATGGAGCTACTATTTAATCAAAGCCAGTGCTGACTTAGCACAAGAGCAAGGAGCGTGCTTAAAAAGTAATGAAACCAAATATGCTAATGGAAAACTGCCTATTGATACGTATAAAAAAGATGTAGATGAACTGGTTGCTCCTATTTATATGATGGAATGGGAAAAATTACGTCAACAAATGCAGATTCATGGTATTCGTAATTCAACTCTCATGGCTCTTATGCCTTCTGAAACATCTGCACAAATATCTAATGCTACTAATGGTGTTGAACCTCCTCGCTCATTCGTGTCTATTAAACAGTCAAAAGACGGAGTATTAAAACAGGTAGTTCCTGGTATACACAAACTAAGAAACAAATACGACCTATTGTGGGATCAACGTTCTCCACAAGGATATTTAAAAATTATGGCTGTTCTTCAAAAATATATTGATCAAGGAATTAGCGTAAACACTAGTTACAATCCTATATTTTTTGAAGATGAAAAAATACCAATGAGCACTATGATACAAGACTTACTGATGTTCTATAAATATGGTGGTAAACAACTGTATTATTTTAATACTTTTGACGGTCAAGGCGAAATAGATATTAGCAAACTTGATGATCTACCAACAGAAGAAATCGATGACGCTGACTGTGACAGTTGCGTACTATAAGGAAAAAAACAATGACAGTACTAAATACAACCTCATACGATCACACTGCGTCAAAAATGTTTTTTGATAAATCTCTAGGGATGCAAAGATTTGATACCTTAAAATATAGAGCATTTGATAAACTAACAGATAAACAACTTGGATTCTTTTGGAGACCAGAAGAAGTAGATATTTTAAGAGATGCAGCAGATTTTAAAAATCTTACAGAGCATGAACAGCATATTTTTACGTCCAATCTCAAAAGACAGATTGTATTAGATAGTGTACAAGGTCGTGCTCCAGCAGAAAGTTTCGGGTCTATTGTGTCTTTACCAGAACTTGAGAATTGGATTATTACTTGGACATTTAGCGAAACTATCCATTCTCGTTCTTACACACACATCATACGTAACATCTACCCTAACCCTTCTAAGGTATTTGATGAAATGATGGACATTCAAGAAATTGTAGATTGTGCAGATTCAATTTCTGAACACTATGATGATTTAATCGAAATGACTAAATGGTATCAACTATTTGGAGAAGGGGAACATAAAGTAGTTAGTCAAGAAGACTGTGACCCTGTAGATGGAATGAAACTTGGTGTTGTTCAAAGAAATACAAATAAATCTATCTCTTTGTATGATTTAAAAAAGAAACTATATCTTTGTATAGCGAGTGTTAACATCTTAGAAGGTGTACGTTTCTACGTATCATTTGCCTGTTCTTGGGCATTTGCCGAACTTAAAAAGATGGAAGGTAATGCTAAAATTATTAAACTCATTGCTCGTGATGAAAATGTACATCTTGGTTCTACTCAGCAGATTCTAAAACTTTTACCACAAGATGATCCTGATTTTGCTAAAATTGCAAAAGAGTGTGAGCAAGAAGTCATTGATATGTTTGTTGAAGCAGTTGACCAAGAAAAAGAATGGGCTAACTATCTATTCAAAGATGGCTCAATGATTGGTCTCAATACACAACTATTGTCAGACTACATAGAATGGATTGCACACAAACGAATGACTGCTATTGGAGTAAAGTGTCCTTATTCAGTACCGCGCGCTAACCCATTACCTTGGACACAAAAATGGATTTCAGGCGCTGAAGTTCAAGTAGCTCCTCAAGAAACAGAAATTTCCAGTTATGTAATTGGAGGAACCAAACAAGACGTATCAAAAGATACATTTAAAGGATTTTCTTTATGATTGATCTAAATAAATATAAAGAGTTTGTTAGTGCTGTTACAAGTCAAGAAAGTAATAATGTAAGAAAACTAACTGATAAACTACACGAACTTGATAGAACAATTAATATATCACTATTAATGACAGGAGGTATTGGTCTAGCGTCAGAAGGTGGTGAGTTTAACGAGATTGTAAAAAAATGCGTATTTCAAGGTAAGCCTTTAGATGATGATACAATTTTTCATATGAAGCGTGAGCTAGGAGATATTATATGGTACTGGGTAAATGCTTGTAGAGCACTAGATTTAGACCCTAATGATGTTGTAGCAGAAAATGTTAAAAAACTTGAGTCTAGATACCCTCATGGAGAATTTGATGTTCATTACTCAGAAAATCGTCAAGAAGGCGACCTATAATGAAAATAGTAATTTGGAGTAAACCAGACTGCCCATTTTGTGTGAGGGCTAAACACGAGTGTGATAAGCGCGGGATTGCCTATGATGAAAAATTAATTGGATTTAATGGCTTAACCAAAGAAGATTTATTAAGTGTTGCCCCCAATGCAAGGTCAGTTCCACAAATTTTTATTGATGGACAATTGATTGGAGGCTATACTGAATTAATGAAATCGAACATTCTCGATTCACAATAACAAGGAGAATTAGCTATTGGCTAACGGAAACGGGCATCAAAAGCCTCTTAAAAAAGTCAGAATTGACGATCTCTTAACTTTCTCACCTATAACTGATAATCAAACAATTACTTATGAGTCTTATAAAAAAGATAAACATCTACTTCTTCATGGAATAGCAGGTACGGGTAAAACGTTTCTTTCTCTTTATCTAGCCTTAGAAGAGGTGTTAGATCCTTCTACTGTATATGACGACGTATTTATTGTTCGTTCAGTTGTTTCTACTAGGGACATCGGATTTTTACCTGGTGATGAGCAAGATAAAGTATCTTTGTACGAAGCCCCTTATCGATCTATATGTAGTGAATTATTTAATTATAAAGAGTCATATGATGCTCTTAAACAACAAGGTAATGTAAAATTTATGAGTACCTCATTTATAAGAGGAATCACTATTAACAATGCAGTTGTTATAGTAGATGAGTGTCAAAATTTAAACTTCCATGAATTGGATAGTATTATTACAAGAATAGGTAAAAACTCAAAGATAATTTTTTGTGGTGACTATACTCAGACAGATTTAACCAGAGAAAATGATAAACGTGGGATACTTAATTTTATGAACATTCTTAGTTCATTAGAGGAATTTAGTACAGTTGAGTTTGGAGTAGACGACATAGTTAGAAGTGATTTTTTAAAGTCATATATCATTGCAAAATATGAATTAGGATATGCATAACTCATATAAAGATAATTGGGATAATAAAACCTTAGAATACGATTTGAATAGGTATGACTTTTCAAGTTGGGTATTAAATGTGATTCGACAAGACTACCCAAATGTGTCTGATCTATCAACGATTCATAACTTTGTACCCTTAACAGACTTAGTTAAAATAACAGATAAAGTACAACGTTCATTCTCTAGTGAATCATTTGGTAAAATGATTGACGATTTTGCTGAAGAATATGTTAAGCCATTAATCGATAATAAACGGTATTTAGTAAAAAGATTTCCAACCCTCAATCTTGTAGTGCCTAATCAACAAAAACTTGGACGTAGACTACATTTCCATCAAGGAATATTTTATAACAATGGTAGAGGGCAAGGAACAATTTGGATGCCTCTAACTGAGTGTTATGACTCTAATTCTATGTGGATTGTAGGTTATGAAGATTCTAAGCTCATCACTCGTAAAACTGTTAAAAGCAATTTATCTCAAAAACGATTTGAGAAGATGAGTATAAACAAAGCTTTTCCAGTAACTCTGAAGCCAGGACAGGCTCATTTATTTCATCAAGAGCATATACACGGTAATATAAACAATGAAACCAATATTACTCGTATGGCAATAGATTGGCATGTCTTAATTGAAGGCGAAGAGTTTGGTGGTAGATATCCAGGCGGTTTCTTTAGACTACCAGGAGACTATAAGCAGGAAAAAGTAAAAACTACAAATGCTACAATTTATCTCTCTAACAATAGTTCTTTTGATAAGCATATTCCTCTTCATATACAACGTAATTATATTGTAGATTATTGTAAAGAAAATAACATAGAGTATTCTGGTTACACATTTGAGAATGAACATCTTGAACATTTACCAATATTTGAAGACCTTATACAAGAAAAACAGAATATAATTATGCTGAGTATTCACTCTCTTCCTAACCACGATGGATTGCGTAAGTATTATTTAGACTTGGCACTTGATAATAATGTTGATATAATATTCGTCAATGAGATGTTAAAATTATCAAAAGATAGTATTAATAAAATAATTACTTATTTAGAATTTGGATACAAACAACGAGGATGGCACTCGTGGGAGACTTAGATGTTTTATAAACAGGTTGAGATAAAATTTGATTCAAGCTGGATATACGATATAGACTGGGAACAATATGAACACGATTGTTTAGGTCATCAACAGGTAGAGCTTAAAGATATTCATGATAAAGTTGGTGGTTTCCCTTCCTCATTAACTCATCATAATACAATGTTTTATCAAAAATTTTTTGAACGTGATGAAATTGATTTTAATGATCTTGGCAATCAAGTGGGTGTTGAGGCTGTTTCCATCTCAATGATTAAACAACCTCCTGGTATGGTAAATCCCATGCATCGTGATACCTTTTATCAAATCAATAAAAAATTTCCAAACGACACAAGAACAAAAGTTAGAGCTAATATTCAACTATTAGATTGGAAAGCAGGACACTTTTTACAATTCAATGACATTGTAGTAACTCATTGGAAGGCAAACACTGGATATATGTGGGACTGTGACGTTCTACATTTAGCAGCAAATGCTGGACTAGAAGATCGTTACTCTCTTCAGATTTCTGGCTTTTTAAATGGTTAGATACACAAATCTTCCTGACAATAAAGATAAACCTTTTGGTGGTGCTTATAGTGTGTATGACCCTGAAACAGTGTACATGCGTGATTATTTAGTACAAAAATATGCGGTTAATACACATAATTTTGAAACACTTAAACAAGAATATTTTGAACGATATAAATCATTTCTATCTTCTCCTCACAATCTAAATGGAATAGCGTTATATAAATACGCTTGTTTCACACAAGGCACAACAGAATCTTTCTCACATTTCTACATTCGTTATCGAAACAAAAATAGATTAAGACTTGCACATGGAGAGTATTTTTATCATCAAATGATCAAAAGTATGTATTACTCAATGAGATTTGATTGGTTAGAAGATGATGAGTTAAGAAGTGGGGATGTTTTAATAATCAGTGCTCCTTTCGCTGACACTTGTGACCTATACCCTAACTTAGAGCAAATACTTTGTGAATGTGACGAAAAAGAAATACCAGTTCTTTTAGATTTAGCGTATATAAATATAGCAAAAGATATTGAAATTAACTTATCACATCCTTGTATTGAGTATGTTGTATCCTCTTTGTCAAAAGTGTTCCCTGTCGAAAATTATAGAATTGGAATTAGACTTCAAAAAGAAATGTTTGAAGACCCACTTTATGTCATAAATGAACCTAATTATAATTATATTAACATGTGTAGTGTATATATTGGTCTTGGGATGATGGAATACTTTGAGCCTGATTATATCTACAATAAGTACGTAAATGAACAACAGATCTACTGTAAGAAATTAAATTTAGAACCAGCAAGATGTGTGTATTTTGGAATTGATCATAATAACCAGTATCCAGAATATAGTAGAGGTAGAGACACAAATAGGTTATGTTTTTCAAGAATATGGGATGGAAGGATGAATTATGACTTGCTTTAATGACTGGGACGAGTTACAAGAAATAATAGTTGGCACAGCTGACTATGCTACAATACCTATCCCTAACATAAGTACGATGAAGTGCCAGTTTCCAGAATATGAAGAGGCATATGTAAAACAATTTACAGGCTACTACCCTCAACAGATTATTGATGAACAAAATGAAGATCTAAATACATTATCAGAAACATTAGAAGATTTAGGAGTAATAGTTCATAGACCTGATACAAAATACGCAGAGGTAGAAACAGTGTCCCCTCACTGGAGAGGTAAAAACTGGCACTACCATTGTCCTCGCGATTTAACTTTGATCGTAGGTAATAACATTATCGAAACTCCATCCCCAATTTGGAATCGTCAATATGAAACATGGGCGTATAGAGATGTGTTTTATCAACTTTTTAGAGAAGGTTACAATTGGATAAAAGCACCCATTCCTGTATTGTATGATGAAAATTATAAGGAAGACACAAAAGGTGTTCCAGCACTAAACAATCGAGAGATTCTTTTTGAAGCTGCTAACTGTGTAAGAGTGAATGAAGATATTCTTTATCAAGTCTCAAATACGGGAAATGAGCGCGGTGCAGAGTGGTTACAGAGAGTACTAGGTAATGAGTATAAGGTACATGTAACTAAAAATTTATATTCATACGCACATTTAGATAGCACCATCGTACCACTGCGCGAGGGTTTAGTATTGTACAACGCTTCTCGTGTGACTCCTGACAATGAACCAGAATTATTTAAGTCTTGGGATAAGATATGGATTGATGAGTGTGTAGGACCAGACGAACCACCTCTCAACTTACCCTGGGGTGCAAGTGAATGGATTGGTATGAATCTATTAAGTGTGAGTGAGCATCTGGCAATTGTAGACAAAAAACAAACTCAAATACATGAGAAGTTGAACGCTCATGGTATTGAAACAATCCCTTTAGAACTAAGGCATGATAGAATTATTAGTGGAGGTTTCCATTGCGTGACATTGGATCTAAAAAGAATAACTTAGTTGTTTGTGGAGAAAGTTTTAGTTACGGAACTGAAAGTACTCATTGGCCTCGGATTGTAGCAGATTTTTATGATTCAGAATTAATTAATTTAGCCATTGTAGGTTGTAGTAACTATGCTATCTGTTTTCAATTGCAACACGCAATGAAATTCCTAAAGGAGGATGATTTAGTTATCATATCCTTAACTGCTGCTGAACGTTTTGAAATCGATGACGACGATTTAAACTACCCTGCCACATTAGAGGATTTTAGACAAAACATAGATGAAATAGAACAGAGTTTTTTTACGAAAACTCCTACCATCACGTCTGGTAATCTTTCTTCTCAATTAAGAAACTATCAAATAGAACAGATGAAAAAATACTTGATAAGTGGTTCATACAGATTAAATGCTCAATATCAAGCTTGGGCATTACAACATTTATTAAATTGTTTACCTTGTGAATATCTGCTTTATAGAAATATTTATCCTCGATTCCATCAAGATATAAATAATTATTCCAATGAACACTATTTTGGATTAGAATCATACATAATAAATTCTGGTCCATATGACTATGAAAAAGAACACGTAAAAACAACAAATCATCTCTCTGATGAAGAAAACAAACTTTTTGCTGAGAGAGTATTGAAAGATATGTATGGCACATAATAAAAGTAAAGCTAAAGGTTCAGCTTATGAACAAAAAATAGCTACAAGACTTTCAAGTGAGTTCAACAAAGAATTTAGGAGAGTGCCTTTATCAGGGGCAATTGATTATCTAAAAGGTGATATTTGGATGCCTCATGACACTGCATGGTGGCCTTACGCTATCGAATGTAAACACTACAAAAATATTGAGTGGAATAACTTATTAACTTCTAAAACTACAGATATGCTTCAATTTTGGAAACAAACAGTTAGAGAAGCAGAAGTGATGAATAAGAAACCTCTTCTTATCTTTAGATGGAATCGTTCAAAAGACTTTGTTGCATTTGATGATGATACCATAGTTCCATTTTATATTGAAGTAAACTCTTTTGGCTGCCACTTTAAGATAACAAAACTTGATGACTGGATACAGGTAGTCAAGAATGAAGATCGATTCATCAATAAAGGCTCCTGAATTACATAATATCATTGCTCCTAAGTCAAATATTTGATATATTTATATATAAATAACAGGAGATATCAATGACTAAATCTTGGAATGACCTTGCAGACTTGCAAGAGCCAGACTACTCAACTTACAATAATCTACTAATTATTGATGCTAATAACCTTTCTTATAGGTGGTTACAACGTCCTAACTTTGATTCTTTTGGGGACGACTTTGTACGCACTATCCAATCACTAGCAAAATCATATGAAGCCACACGTACTATCGTCTGTTTTGACTTTGGTAAGTCTTACTATCGTATGGATATGCATGAAGAATACAAAGGTACGCGTAAAAAGCCTCAAGATGAAGAAGAAATTAAAAAATATGAAAGTTTCTTTGCAGTTCTTAACTCGTTACCAGAAGAACTAGATGAAGAAGTTCTCAAATTTAGAGGGGTTGAGGCCGACGATATTCTTGCTTGGATTACCCAGAATATTTCTGATAGATATGACCATACATGGATTGTTTCTTCAGATCGTGACTTATATCAATTGATTGACAATAACGTATCAGTATTTAATATTTTCAGTAGAAAAGAAATCACACTTCAAACCTTAGTGGATGATTTTGAAATTACTCCTGACTTGTATATGTTATCACGAATCATTGAAGGAGATAAGTCTGATAATATTTTAGGTATCGAAGGAATAGGGCCAAAGAGAGCACAGGCTCTTGCTAAAGAGTACAACACCTTAGATAACTTAATTGATGCTCTACCTATTAAGGGTAGGTCAAAATATATTCAAAACTTAAATGCAGGTAAAGAACAACTAATTAGAAACGAAAAACTAATTAATTTAAAAGCATATTGTGTAGACGCTATATGTGCAGGTAAAGAAGGAGATGAGCCTCTTGCAAGACTTTCAAATTTGTAATATCAAAATTGAAAAGAGCACCATAGCTAAACAGCTTGAAAAAGAGTATAGTATTGAGTGGGGGTTTAACCAAGATACCCCACTTGATTCTTTTTTTCATCTCAGAGCGTGTGTTCGTAGTCCAATAACAATCAAGCCTGGACAAATATTGCCAATTCCTACGGGTATATATCCTCAACTACCTAATCCAAATTTCAGAATAGAGTGTAATTCTTTCACTGATTTAGTGTATGAGCAAGGTATATGTTTGGCAGACGGTATTTCTACTTTTGATTTTACGTTTAGAAATGAAATATGGCTTTTATTAGAAAATAAATTTAAAGAAGCACAAACCATACAACCTACTCAAAAAATAGCACTTTTCTCTGTAAACTATAAGCCAAGAATGGTAATAGAATATGTTGATTGGATAGAAGAAATTAAATGGAAAAATCGTTCAGCTAAAAATTTTATACAAAAAATTAAGAAAAAAATGTTACCCGACATTCACGATGTTAAGAAACAAAGACAGTTTAATGTAGGGTACGATAGAGATCAGATAAAAAAATATATTGATGGAGGAGTTAGAACCTCTACAATACGTAAAAAGGGTGGAAAAGCCTCTATATGGTCTAAAAACATAGATAAAGGAGATAGTAATGGAAGTTAAATTAATTTCTTACTCTCAAATAAATGAAGAAGTTTTTAAAGAAACAGACGTTAAAAACATTGAAGATATTGTTGCTTATTGTGCTAGAGTATCAAACCCTTCTAATCAAGATAATACAGAGACTAATGAAAAATTGTTAAAGTACTTAATTAGAGAAAAACACTGGTCACCTTTTGAAATGGTTAACGTTTGTTTAGAAATTACTACTACACGTGACATTGCTAGACAGATTCTAAGACATCGTTCTTTTTCTTTTCAAGAATTTAGTCAACGCTATGCTAATCCTTTGGATGATTTAAAGTCTGTGAGAAGAGAAGCAAGATTACAAGATATGAAGAATAGACAAAACTCAATTGATACAGACGATAACGCGTTGCAACAGTCTTGGAATAGTCAACAAGACTTAGTGTGGTTAGCAGCAGTAAAAGCGTATACTTGGGCTATCGACCGAGGAATTGCTAAAGAACAAGCAAGAGCAGTTCTGCCAGAGGGATTAATAGAATCTAGAGTTTATGTAAATGGTACACTTAGATCTTGGCTACACTATATTGATTTAAGAGAAAAAAACGGCACGCAGAAAGAACACATGGAAATTGCAAGAGCTTGTGCTGATGTGATAACTAAAATATTCCCAATGGGAAATACTTATTTAGCTCCTCCCAAAAAATGACAATAGGATTTTTAACACAGTACTATAGAGGACTAGGGCATTCTCAGCGAATAAAGTTCATAGCAGAGCAAACAGCTAAACACGAAAAAGTAGTTGTTATGGATCAATTGTTTGAGCCGCCTATTAAGTTAAGTGTGCCTCACATATCTTTTTTAAAAAACTTCACAGTACCGAGTATGGATGAAATGTTTAAGTTCATCATGCAAGAGCCTTTAATATACTTTAGAATTAAAAGATTTATTGATACTTTAGAAAAATATGATGTTAAAACTTTAGTGTGTGAGGGTTTTCCGTTCTGTAGACAACAGTTTGCCCACGAATACTTTAGGTACTTTGAAGAGTGTAAAAAAAGAAATATCAAGATTATAATTTCTGTAAGAGACTTTCCCTGGGACGAACCCCATAACACCTCTTTACAAGACTGGGTATTATACACACAAAATATAGTAATTAAATATTATGCTGATGCACTATTAGTACACGGGGATAAAGAGATTTTACCCCTTATCAGTGATAGGACTAGGCATGCTAATTCTAAAAGTATAATTGATGATATAGAAGATAAGATTATTTACACAGGTTACGTGTGTGATGAAGATCAGCCTTTACACTCTCGTAAGAACAATAATATTTTTGTCAGCACAGGACTAAACAAAGACGAATCTGTTATGATATTTAAACGCATCGCTGATATAGCCAATGCCTTTCCAGAGTATAATTTTATTATGCCTATTGCTAATAAATATAAGAATATTGGAGGCAGAAAGAATAAAAATATATTTCTTGTGGAGTATGTTCCTGAATTACGCAATAAACTAACTGACTGCTCTGCGTATATTACTTATGGCGGATATAATGCTACTACTGAAATTTTAAAGGGTAGGATTCCCTCTATAGTGATTCCTCGTCAATCAGGTCAAAAATTAGAACAATTTATCAGGGCATATGCTTTTGAACCTTATGATTATTATAAAGTAATGAATTTTTCTGAAATTACAAGGGCAGATAAAATTCTAGAGACAGTACTAAATGGATACACTCCTGCAAAGTTCAAATTCAATTTAAAAGGGGCTAGCAACTCTGCTAAGATAATATGTGCGGTACACCAAAGATAAATTATTAGATTTAATCGAAAAACATTATTTAGCCTCTCATTATATAGAAGCGACAGTGCTTGCAGAAAAGGCTATGAAAAAATACTTAGAAAGTAAAGATGATCCTAACAAATTTACTAAAAAAGCTAATAAATTATATCAAAGAGAGGTAATAAGAAATTTTAGTCTTCTTGCTTATAGACATTCTCCATCAGATGGGGTAATCTATCTTACGATGAAAGAAAAGAAAATATTAAGTTTATTTAAAGAGTGTAATAAAATTATTTATATTGGAAGTGGCTATTATCCATTCTCTCTATTCAATTTACATAAAAAATACAAACACTTAGAGCTTGTAGGGGTTGAACGAGATAAAAAAGCTTTTCTAAGTTCTTCTCAGTTAGTTAAAAACTCTCCTGCTAAAGACAGCTTAAAAATTAAACACTGTGATGGTATAAATTTTGATTTTAAAACTTTAAATGATAATGATTTAGTTTTTATAGCTCCTGAAATAGATCATAAGAATATTACTAACAGAATTATTTCCCAATCTTTGGTAAAGTTTTTTAAATGTTCAATGTCTTATAATAAAGAGTGGTTAGGGGAGTTTTTAAATGACAAAAAGAATTAGAGAATTAGAAAAAGATTGGAAAGACTTAATTGTTAGGTCTGAGTTATCCAAACTAAAAGAATTTAATGAACTAGCTATGGAGTTATCCGACGAAAATACCTTTAAAAAAGTCAGGTCACAGCTTGTTTTTGAAAAAACTGAAGCTAATTCTTGGATATATAAGACCCTTGCTGAAAAAAAGAAGTTAAAATTATTTAATAGTTGTTCTCGTCTTGTTTTAATTGGTGCAGGTATGTTTCCTTATTCTATGATTGATATTCAAAGAAAATATCCTCATTTAAAACAGCTTGGTCTTGAAATAATCAAACAAAGAGCTACCATCGCAAATGAATTGATAAAGTATGGGCCTTTGAAAGATAATATCAAAATAATCAATTGTGATGGTCTTTTATTTGACTATTCTAAATTAGGTTTTGATGATTTAATATTTATATCTTGCGATGTAGATAGTACTGAAATGTTCAAAAGAATTATGCAAAAAAGTAAAGCGCACATTTTTATCTGTGCGCCTTACGATAAGAAGTGGTTAGAATCAGAGATAGGAAAACTTAATATTCAAATTCCAGGTGATGGATCACCTTTATTTTACTTCGAATAATTAATTTTTTGTTTTCCATACAAATCTTTTAACTTTATAATTGCCCTTTTTTTTAAAGGCTTTTGTTTGTTCTTTTTTACTTTAGGCATCGAACGCTGAAAGACTTCAGGTACTATCATCACTTTACTGTTTTAACTGATTGAGAGTTAGGATTTTTAATCTCTTTAACAGTTAAATTATGCCCAGTACGATAATATTCTAGAGTTTCACGTTTTTTTGTAGGGTCATATTCTTCACGGAGACCATAACGATTGTCACCAATCGTTATAGCTTTTCCTTCTCGCATTTCGACACCTGAAATAGACTTAGCCATTACTTCATATCCTTAATGACTCTTCCACCCATGCCACCAGTTACAGACTCAGATGCTACACGAGCACCCTTTGTAATTGGGCCACGAGCACCTGGTGTATTATCACCAGTGCGATAGTTACCACCAACTTTAGGTGCGCCTTCGTCCATATACCCCATGCCTTTTTTCATGCCAGGACCGACGTTTGCTCCGTTAGAACCATCAGCAGCGCGTGAAGGAGCTGCCGCAGAAGCGATACCTTCATTTGGTTGTTTAGCAGATTTTCCAATCATACCCATTTTCATTCTCCTTCTCTAAAATTAGCTAATTAAAGCCGTTACTGTTTCAGTCATGTTACCGACATTAGCACCACCTGTTGAAGCTACAACAGTAGCTGTGATGTCAGGGCTACCCGCACCAACGACACGTGTGTGCTCACCTGCACCCATACGACAGTAGTTAATTTCAACGTTTGCGTTACACGCAATACCTGAGTTAACACCTGTGCCATCACAGAAGCTCATTTCAACAGCTTTTGTTGTGGTCATTTGAGCCAGTGTACCAAAGTGGTTAACAGCTGATTCAGCGTTTGTAAATTTACAGTTCTCAAACAACAGTGTGCAAGAACCAATTCCAGTTTTAGTAACGTTAAATGTGTTTGAAGTCACACTTGCGTCAGAACCTTGGAATGTAATATTTTTAAATGAGATAACACCACTTGAAGTGTTAGCAATTGTCATATCACCATTAATGATGATCTCATCTGGATCTCCAACACCAACAAAAGCATAGTCAGATGCGCTAAGTGCGGTTGGAGCTGTGTAAGTACCTGGATACATTAATACACCGTTGTTGCCCTGTGTTAAATCAGCAGAAGCAATATCGGTGATTGAAGCTGCGAATCCATCAATACCGCGTTTATCAAATACAGCCATAGTTTTTCTCCTTAAGAAAAGATTATTTATGATTGATTGTCACAAATATCTGTGTATATGTCAAAATTTATTTATTCTTTTTCCTAAGAGGTTTACCGGCCGCACGGAGAGCTATAGCTACCGCTTGACGACGTTGTGCCTCTTTTGGAGTAATACCCATACGTTTGGCTAAAGTCCGGACACCCTTAGCACGAGCTTTTGAAGGTTTTTTCATTAGCTCCTTAATATTTGCAGAAACTGTTTTTTGCGATTTACCACGTTTAAGAGGCATTCATCATTCTCACAGACGGAGGAATCATATCATTATCCTCTTCTTCTTGTTCCGTATTTGCTAATTCTTTAATTTTCGCCATGTGAGTATCTTCCACATAAGCGTGTTCGTCTACCAAGCCCATTTCATCTGCTAATTCCATGATCATATCAGCATAATGTTGTGCCTTACGAACCATGTCTTCGTCTGCATTATCCATCGCTATGGCTTGTTTTTCAAGCTTAAACAGCATATCTTGTAACATCATTGATTCTACTACAAGATGAACCATATCGGTTTTAGACATAATATCTTTATATAGTTCTTGTGCAGTAGGACAGATATCAAAATGACGAGTAGTATAATCACCTACAGAAATCTGGTCATCAATTGTTTCTACTTCATCTTTTTCTTCTTCCACCTCTTCACGAGGTTCTTCCATCGGAGACTCTGAATAAACTAAATAATCGCGGGCCCCATTAATGTATGCAGAACATTTAGCTAATTTATTAGTCCACCAAGTCGGAAGAGACGCCTCCATATCACGAGGTAAAGCGTCAATAATATCATTAGCATCTTCTATGATCATTTTACACATTCTACGTGAAGAAGCTACATCAGTATGTCCATCTTTTTTCATTTACGTTTCCTTTTAAATCCTATTGGCTTGGAATATTTAATTGGATACCCAAGCGAACGTTCATTATTGATAAATTTCTCAAGTGTAGAATAACCCAATTTTCCACTGGTGGCAAGTTTTCTAATTCGTTCATTACGGCGTATACCTTGGTTTGGGAATCTTAAAAACTTAAATTTTCCAACTTTGCGTAATACTTTAGGTTTCATATGTTGTATTTTGAGCATAAGCATCAAAAACAGTTTTCTCTCCTGTCTTCAAATTTTGCTCTTCCTTTTCTATTGAAGATATAAGTTTACCACACTGTGATTTACACAATTTAAATGACCTCTCATAACCTTTTAAATAATCTTGAAGTTTATTCCAATAATCATAACTTAAAATCTTTTCCATGGGAACATGAAAACCGTTAAACATCTGTTCAAACTTAGGAGGATAATAAAAACGATCTCCAGATGTTTCGTCATAATAATGACCTCCTGTCCAACAACACCTAAAAACTAAACCCTCTGGAGAGATATACCACTTACCCCAATCATCCCACACACAACGAATTATTTTCTCTGCTGTCTTGATTGCATCAGTTTTTTTAGTATGAACAAATTTTCCAGATTTAGGAGCGAATACGTCACGAGAAGTTTTTACAGTGGAAAATGTAGTAAATCCACAATCTACAGCAATTTGTTTAGCTGTATCTACCTGATGTTTATTATGCTCAAAAACAATATACTTCCAATGTACTTGAGGCCTTTGAGTAGCTATAACTGATTTTGCATTTGCTAACACATTTTCAAACTTGGTATTAATACGATATTTTGAATGAGTATCTTCTAAACCGTCCAAATCAAAGTTTATAATGTCTTTATCCGTTAAAATATTTCCCACTTCGGTCCAATAATCATGACCATGTATGCCGCCATTTGTGTGTATTTTAATCTTAGTGCCTTGTGACTTTACATAAGAAATTATTTCTCTGAAATCTTTATTCATTATAGAGTCCCCAAAATTACCGTTTAACAGTAACCACTCTACATTTTGTAGGAGTTCAGGATAAAATAATTTTTGAAAATTATCATAAGTGATTGTATGTTGTTTATCGTTTAAGTTTACTCGGAGAGGTTTCCAACGATGGCACGCTGGGCATCTAGCATTACACCTAAATGTAAGCTCTGTTGTTAATTGTCGGTATTTTCTCATTATGCTAAACTAAATATTGTTACTACTGTTCCAGACGGGATAGATACGTCTTTAAATTGTAAAACATTAGTGGTATGATCCATGACAAATTCAGTATTCGGCTGTACAACACCGTCGAGAGTTACGGTGACTACGTTTGCATCTGTTGTAGTATCAACCCCTATTCCAACTGCGTTTGATCCTGCTGTTGTAATTACATTTACAAATGGAACCAAACCTGTTGAAGCTACAATATTATCTTGTACAACGTTTATGTTAGCGTTAAGCCTAGTGAACGTAATAAAATCATTCGAAGCTGCAACCGCTACATTAGTTACGCGTCTTGACTCCACAGCCGTAGCAAAAGTGCTATTGGCATCAATTCTAGCTTGTAATGCAGCCACATTGTCTGTCATAGAAACATGAACATCAGTTCCTGTATATGTCACATTTGAAGCAGCTAAAAGACCTACAGTGATATTACTTAAAGTTACTGCGGATAAAGTTGTGTTAGACGGAGGATCAAAAGTGTCTGCTACAGTAAATGCTAAAGCAGACTCATCATAAAAGAATGCCGCATTTCCTTGATTACCTCTATTAAATAGTATTCCAACATCAGCAGAAGGAGAGCCTGTCCCTCCCTCATTCAACATTATCATACGGTCTTCTACAGTCAAACTTGTAGAATCGACTATAGTTTGATCACCATTCACTGTAAGATTTCCAGTAATCACTAGATCATCTTGCATAGTTACTTGGCCAGTAAATGGCGTCGTACCATCAATTATACTAGCCACATTTGTGGAAGTTTGGTTAAGGTTAGCTAAAAGTTGAACAGTATTAGAGATGGCAGATAGTGCATTATCACTCACGATACCGATATTAGCAGTAGCTTGAACACTATTAGCAGCTGCATTAAAAGATACTATATCGACATTATTCTTAACAGTGTTAATATTTGACTGAAGAGAATTAATATTAGAGGTAAGATCAACATGCACTGCAGCAGCATTCGCAGCAGACGTTAGAGAAATCAATCCGACAACTCCAGGGCCTAGGTGTCGCGATTCAATAGCGCCGTTTGCTAACAAAGTAGCACTTAATGCGTTAGCTGATATTACAGTCCCTGTTACACGAGTTAAAGCCATACTAGCTCCTTAATTATTTTTCTTATCTTCTGATTCTAATTCCGCAAAAAACTCAGATAAAAAATCTTTTTCTTCTAAAGCTTCTTCCTCAGAATTGTCAAAATGATCAGCTACAACATCTTTTTCAGTTGTTTCTTGTTTTTTAGTATTATTCTCAGAGGAATTTTCATCATCAGATTCAGTGACTTCATCAAAAAAGTCTGCTAAGAAATCTTTCTGCTCTAAAGCTTCTGATTCTTCGTTTTCAAAAAATTCTTTGATAAAATCTTCAACTTGCTCGTCTACTGACGGCGGCTTAAGAAGCTCATCGTGCGCCATGTCTATGCAGCATCTTTTTACGAAAGTCTCAATCCAATCTATATCTTCTTGATTTTTAATCTCTTCAGTACCACTTAAATATTGTACCTCAGAAACTACATTATCGCCACGTTTTTCATAAAAAATTCCTACAATTTCCCCTTCTACTAGTTCAGTAATTTTAGGCTCATGTTCGCTAATTAAAGTAAGAGGAAAAGCTCTCTGTTTTAATTCACTTGCTGCTTTTCCTTTGGAAAAGTCTCTATAATGGCAAAATACCATCTGTTGTTTCATTTCGTCTATTTGAAAAAGTATATATTCCATATTTGTTTCCTATGTTTTAATTATCCAATTTACCACGCAGTGTGGTAATGTAACATCGTGCGTATGTCCAGCAAACGATATACTAGTAATAGCAGGAGCAGTGCCTGCATCTTTTGCGCCTGTCGAGAAGTTAGCTGTTGTAGGGGTGTTTGGGTTAGCATTACCTGAAGTGGTAGTAACTTTTCCAGCTCCAGTTATTCCTCCAGACATTGCTCCTACGGCAATAGAAGGGCTTGTCCCAAACAACGCTCTACCAGAAGTGTCGGGAAGATTAAATGTATTAACGCCGTCTCCCCCACCAAAAACTACACCAATAGCTGCGTATAGTGCTGCGTATGTTGTCCTACTTACAGCAGCACCTTGACAGTTCAACCAGCCTGTTGGTGGAGAGCCATTAGCACCTGCCCAAACCATCATTGTACCGGCAGGGACTAAAGGAACAGGTGCTGTTGTTCCGCCTTGAATGGCTGATTGCAGAGCTAAGTTAGAAGCCATAGGTGCATAAGCACCGCTCTGATCTTTGAGGTTAAGACCAGCAGTAACCCCAGTAGAGCCGTGTACATGGATTAAGGCGACATTGGCAGTAGCGCGAGTACTAAATCCAATAGAAGTATCCTGAGTAGCGGCAGATGAAATTTTAAGAGTTGCAGCAGCGCCTGCCCCACCGTCTCCTGCGCCTGTTGTAAAGTCAGCTTTTGCTAGAAGAACATTACCATCTTTAATTCTGTCTGCTGTAATTGACGTAAGTTGTAACATCACATTTGTGACAGACCCGTTAGTAGGGGGTATACCAACATCAACGAGATCTGTCATATTAGAAGCATTGCCTGATTTTAGATAGAGACGGGCATTACCTGACAAAGCACCAGAAGCTGAAGGAGTAGCAACTAGTTCTCCTACCTCGTATGAAGCAATATTAGCAGCTAAAGCCTCGATTCCGTTTTCAACTCTGTTACCTACACCTACACGTGTAAAATTTCCTCCCACAGGAGATGATTTAAAATGCACTGAATCTGATATGTATAAAGCATTGGTAAGTGCACTTCTAAAGAGCATTCCATCCTGCTCACCTAAACCTGCTCCAGAAGCCACAATATTGGTAGCAGTAGGGATAGCCTCTGACTTAAAATTAGTTAAAAGAGATCTAAGAGCATTATTATATTGAGAACGCGCAGAGTTAAGTGAGGTTCCCGCTGTCGGCTCAATAAAGGTATTGGAATCTACTAATGACATATATTATACTCCTGTTGCCGTTACTTGTACGGTGATTGGTCCATCGCCTAGACCAGCTGACGCACTATTCTCTATATCATACAAGGTAAACTGTGCTTGAGTAGAACTAGCGGAAGTAACTAATGCTGTCTGAGCTGTAACTGTTCCGATTGGTGTAAAATTAAGCACAGGCCTATTCAAAAATCCTGCAGAAGAATAGTCCACAGTTGCAGGACTAGAACTAAATGATACGTCTGTTGTAAAAATTGTAACTTCTTTTTCTAATGTATACCGAAGTTTATCAAATGTAAAGTCAAACTGATCAGGCTCTTTGTTGTTTACTACAAATTTTAATTGGAACTGTCGCAAGGTTCTAGTTCCTGCCTCGTAGGGTACAAAACCGCCATCACCATTATCAGCTTGATCAAAATTAGGATTCCCATCAGAATCAAGAGTCAAGTTACCAGTCGCAAAGCCACCCGCTGCAACAGAATCGTATAAATCAGCATTTGCTGCCGTGGTGGTTCTAATAAATACTTGAGTAGATACAGCTCCTAAATCTCCTTCAAATGTCTCAGCAGAGCCAAAATCATTAAATTGCTTTAAATCAACCAGTAAGTAATTAGTACCTGCTACAGAAAGATTTGCATAATTATTTCCTCCAGTAGGTGTTCCATTTGCAAAGAATGTCTTGCCAAGCTTAATAGTACTAGCGTCTATAGTTCCGGCAATAAAGGCCACAACATTAGCATTTGCGTAGTCTCCTTGATCTAGTACACCTGAAGAAGTGTAAGTGGTGAAACCAGAAGAATCAAGAGCAGAAGTTCTTCCAGAATCGGTATACAGCTGAACTTGTGTGGCGCTGACTCTGTTTACATAAAGTTCTTTATTATTAATTTCATCCATTCCCAATACGTCATGGACGATAATTCTATCACCATTTACAAGTCCATGCTCGCTGCCGCTGGTAGTTACTACGGCTGGGGAGGCTTTAGTAATACCTGCTATAGGTATTGAATTTCCCGTATAATCACCACGAGTAGTGATAGCATAGACATTTCCTGATGATGTTGTGCTCATTAAGGTTTGGTTATTCGAATCAAATCTAATTGCACTAGCACCCGTAAAGGTAGTATTACCGTGCCCTAAAATACTACCGATCCCGCCAAAGCTTGTATCTTTAAGTTGCCCTGCAGAGGTTGCCTCAGTAGAGCTTTCAATAAGTGTATTAAACTGATCATTGAAAGTAGATTGAATGGACTGAGTACCTTCAGATTCAATAAACACTGCTGCTGTAATTGTAGAACCAAAGTCTCGTATTTCTGTGAGATAAGTAGCATCCCCATCTGCTAATATATCTGTAGGAGATCCTGCTATCGTGCTAAATCCTGAACTAGAAGCATTTGCGTTATCTACAAGAGTAGAAGGATTACCTGAACCAGGGGCAGTTGTGTCTTCGGCAAAACGTACAACTCCTCCGAATAAGGTACTTGCGAGAGAAGGAAAATTATCTTGTCCGTCATTTGTATTTGTAATGCCTGCAAAAGACACACTCGGACTATCTTCATTATAAGCAGCTACAACTTGGTTTCTATTAGGTCTAGAAGTGGTAATTATAGTTGCAACCACGCTCTCACTTAAGTTACCAGATGTGTCACGAGTTCGAGCAAGATAGGTAAACGTACCAAAAGTGTCAATTGGAATTGACTTTCTGTTAACTCCAGCAGCTACTTGTACAAAAGGATTACCTGCAATGAAGTTAGACAAAGTAGCTGAATGCGAACCTTGAAGGCGTCGGATGACCACTTCTTTCAAATCTAGGTCTGCTAACTCATCATCTACTCTAGCATACTGCCAAAAAAGTGTAATCTGATCAGTCTGTTGACCACCTGTAAAATTGAAAATATTTTGTGGTTTTGCTGTTTTACCGAGTATAGTTTTAGTAGCAGTAGTAGAGACACCTCTAATACTTTTATTTAATGGTACAATACGAACAGTAACAACATTAACACCGCTAGTAGTTCCTCTATTAGTAAAATTGATGGTGTGTCTAATTTTACCATCCACATCAACACCAGTGGCAGGAATTTTAACAGTATTAAAAGATGTTAGATTACTGGCGCCACCATCTTCATTGATATCTTCAACTTGATCAAGTTTGTATGAAATTTCATAGTCGGTTACTTCTTGTCCAAGAATATGAGTAAATGAGACAGTAATTCGAACAGCTACACCAGCAGTTGCGTCTCTATACAAAGACTCAGTGATTTCAACAGGGTCTACTTTTTGTATAGGTAAATTACTAACTCTTATAGATTTTTCAGAAAAAGGACTTTTACGAGAGAACTGATTAATATTTCTAGCCTTTATAGATGTTATCCCTAGAGGTAGGTTAGGAATGACAAGATCATCTGTTAAAAATAACTGAGTGTAATCAGTTGATAAATGTAAATCATAGATACCATTATTAGCTAATCTAAATAACCCTGGATATTCTACTTCACTGTAATCGAGGGTACAAGTATTTGCAGATATGTTAGCCACAGTACCAACAGGGTTAGGAGATATATTCGTAAAACTAAAGCCAGATAAATTTGATTCTGGTCGTTTTCCCAAATCAATTCTAAAAATTGCATTAGAAGTTAGCGCTGCATTATAATTAGCACTTAGTGGGTCATAACTAGTAGCTATAACTGGAAATACATCATTTACAGAAGTTTGTACGTTATCTCCAATTTCTATAGCTGGTACAGTATAATGATCTATATCAACCCTAAATTCAGTATCTCCAGTTTGCACAGGGTATACAATATTAGCTTTTTTACCTGCAACATTCTCATTATTATTAAATGTAAATTGTCCAGCACTCCGTTGAATACCGTCTACGAACAAACTAGTAAATATTTTGTCCCTAGGTCTTACGGGTAATTCAATGTGTAAATCCGAGCCAGAAGCTGCTGATATAGTATTAGTTACTTGAAATTGCTTTCTACTACCAGTTACATAAAATGAGTTATTTGCAAAAAATCTAGCATCTAACATTTGATTAATACTGACATAAAAAGGTAAATCAGGTAATCTAGCAGATAATTTTTGTGCGCCTGTTTGAACATCATTAATCTTAATTGTATCAATTGTTTTATCAAAAGCTACTATATTTGCTGAAGTGGCGACAGTATCATCAGCAAAGGCGATAAAATTCTTTAGGCTATTCTTACTTGTTTTCTCTCTTAAGGGAATACTTACAAAATCTTGACCTTTTAACCCTTGAAATGTTCCGTCATTGACTTCTAGCAGGTGCTTAAATATATTTTTCTCAAAAGCTACATTCAATCCCTCGACTTTGAGTTCTAGGTTTGCCCCAGCATCGACGCTAGTAATATTATTACAAAGTAATCTAACCTCTCCAACAGTGCTTGTAAATCCATTTTTACCTACCAGAATACTTTGCCCTAGTTCACCGGTTAGGACAGCTGAATTGTCTACTACAATATTTAACACACTTTGATGAGCATTAGTGACAGGGGTAGAACCTGCTGGTGTAGCTAAAAAGTATTCAGTTGAAAAATTCTGAGAATACCCAGTTCTTTCTGTTTTATTATCGATTATACCATCTACAACTACAGAACCGTCTTGTAGTCTGCGGGGGGAAGCTCTAAAAGAAAATACTGGAGGTGGTGGTGCTGAAAAAGCACTATCAATATCTGTGTAAGCAGTAGGAGTGTAATCTATGAAAGTATCAGAATCAACATACACATTAGAAACATATTCTTTTGCTACAATAGATATTTCTTCTGTTTCAGTTTCTCTTTCTATTTCGGCCACTGTAAATAGTTTACCTGCCTTATTAGTGCCTAAATCTCCAGGAGATACCCACTCTCCCAAGCTCCATAGATCTCCTTTTTCAGGAGCATCATTAGCTAACCAACCGTCGAGTTCAATATTTACTAAGGCGCCAGTAATTGGGTTAAATCTATCCCTCACAGTAAGCATGATTAAATCAGCACCTACTGATACATTATCTGTGCCAATAAATTGATAATCAGGAGCGTTATTACTAACGATGTATAGATCCATTCTATCATTTTTTTGTTTGATAATACGTAGTGCTACAGGATAAGTATTGTTGGTAAATACAGCATCTGTTAATGCAGGAAAAGTAAAATGCTCTAGAGTTACATTAGGATTAGCTGCGCCTACAGCAGAATTATTAGCTACTTTTCCGCCAAAGCCATAATTTATTCCTGTCATGTTCTGAGACACAGATATAACATCTCCAGGAGCTAAGGCTAAAGCTTCTAGGCTAGTAGTAAATGAAATAGTTCTTCTGAGATACTTTGTAGCCGCGATATGGTACTGGGCATATCTAAGCGCTTGACTTCTTCTAGTAACTCCTTGCAGATCGAGACTAATTACATTTTCAATTGTAGAACGATCTGAACCATCGTTTTTATCGTCAGTATCAATTCTTACGGTTTCTCTTTTATAGTGATTTCTAGGATCAACATAACTAACTTCAACCCCAGTAATCATGTCACTTTCTCTGCCGCCACTGATAGAGAAGGAACCATCTTTAATATTAGTTTCATTAAAAATCATTGTTGGATATCGATTAGGTTGATCTACGGCGAGCGAGAGTTTACCGAACGAATATACAATAGTACCTCTAAAAGAGGCGGCAATCGTATTTAAAATATCCATAGTAGGCTGTACATCTGAAATTTGCATATCACAGATAAATCTACGTTCTTTGATGGGTGTACCGTTAGGTAAACCTGTTAAAACTCGTCTAACAATTCCTTCAAGATATGTCCTTGGTTTATTACGGTAACTGCCATCAGCTAAACCGTCTACTCCAATGAAATTGCCAGTAATCTCGTCACATGCATCACAATACTGTGCTACTTGATAAAACTTATATTTATCTATATTATCTTCGTCAATACCTAATCCATAACTTTTATTAGTTAAAATATCGTAAATAATCCAGACGGGATTCTGCGTCCAAGAATATACAAATGAACCGTCCCAAGTTCCTACATATATTTGAGGATTAGGGTCACTAAGTGGGGTGCTACCACTTTTTTGTAATCTATAACCATAAGTGCCTATATAAAAATCCTGAGAAGGTAGTCCTTGAACTTCTACTTCTCTCCAATCAATTTCTCCACTTTCTAAAATAGGTTGATTGTAATTTGAAGGCACTTTGACAATTAGACCTTTTACCATTGAGGTAAAAGTAGGGATTTGTCCTACATGCTCGTTAATAGCCTTGAGAGCATATCCAATATGTGCAGTTCTTGGATAAGACTGCGGAGCTCTTTCTATTTCTGCCCAGCCGATGATTTGAACGTTAGAAGTAATTCTCGAATCACCGCTCTCATCTGAGCTTTTTTCTATTGTAAATTTATAACCATCAGTACTTTGTAGTGAATCTGGAATTTCCACAGTGACATCAAACTTATAGGGAACATTAGTCTTACCAGAGATTGTTTTTTTAATTAAAATTAACTCTCCAGCCTTTGAATGACCTGCGGGATATACTAAAGGTTGACCTGCTCTATCAAACATCTGCACCTGAACAGTTAAAGAGTGTCCTTTAACATTACCCTGATCATCTTGCTCAAATAAAGAATTACATACAAATAAAAACCTAATAGCATCCCATGCAAACGCACTAGTATCCTGAAGAATTACTTTACTTTCAGGAACTCCATCGATATTTCCTTTTTTAAGATTAACAGGAGAAGCAAAATTTTGAGGAGTTATAGACTCGTCACCAAATTTTTTAAGAGGAGCTTGAGTGGTTGTGCCGGGATTACTGAGTGTTTTAAAATCGCTTGTTTTTTCGCTACCATCACCATCTAAGTTGATAAGGTCGTCAATAGAAGAATCACTTACTTCAATATCTTGAGGCCCATTAGGGTTAATTCTATAAACAGGTCCTTCTCCTAAAGCTACTGTTGCAAATAGAATATCTGTTGCGAATAGGGAGTTAGGCTCTTCATTATAGCCTCCTGCATTGCCACCGCCGCCACCGCCAGCTCCTCGAATAATTGGAACTTGTTGTTCATTAATATTAACAAAGTTTCTTTTCATGTATCAAACTTTTCTTGTACGGTGATTGACGCGCTTGCGTCGTGATCTGTGGTATCTAGATATCCACTAACAAAGTGACCTGCTACTCTGAATAGTCCGTAATTTAGCATTATAGGAGTACCACTATCTATTGTATTTTTGAGAGAACCAAACATATTATTTTGTCTTGAGTTTTGGTCTGTACGCTTAATGTCAGAAGGTTTCTTAGTAAACATTGAAGTTACGAGAGCGAGTCCTGCATTAACAGCTAAAGTAGTACCCATAGAGCCTAAACTAAAGCCTGACGCACCAAGTTGAGCCGCACCAATCTCTCCCGCAACATGAGGGACAACTCCTGAACCTGAGGCCATTGCACCTGCACTTCCTGCAGCGGAACTACCAACTCCTGCAGCAGTACTAGCACCTCCTGTGTAAATCGCAGCAGCTATCATAGCGGCCATCATGAGATATTTACCGTTTTTTCCGCCACCACCCATAAAATTAGGTACAACGTAAAAACAGTCATCTTCTTTTACTCGTCTAATGAATAAGTCGTCTTGAGTAATAATTTCTTTATCTTTATTAAGTAGACAATAAGTTTCATCAATCAAACCATTATCAACACTTTTTACATAGTTACGAAATTTTGTGTGCATAGAAGTTAGGTACACTAACACATCAGCATATCTTACTACATCAACTTCATAAACCTTTTGTGTAAAAAGCTTGCTATAAGCAGAATGAACAATAATCTTACTTAACAAAGTGTTTTTCCTCCAGCTTATCGAACATAAGCGCGTCTATACGATCATTATACCAGTATATGTAAAATTTATTATTGAAACCAACTAAAAATTTGTACTCTTGAAAAGCTGCTCCAATTTTATCAT
>Ga0129324_10000190_pt1 | contig 44038 bp, 44 predicted proteins | sample CPBDNA_7_FD_96879 | JGI IMG/M metagenome (GOLD analysis project Ga0129324, IMG submission 96879) | Freshwater to marine salinity gradient microbial communities from Chesapeake Bay, USA - CPBay_Spr_15_0.2_DNA | ecosystem: Environmental > Aquatic > Marine > Coastal | place: USA: Chesapeake Bay... | reverse complement strand
CCTATAGAGCCGTGGTAGACCACCACGTTGATAGGCTGGATGTGGAAGCGCAGTAATGCGTGTAGCTGACCAGTACTAATAGCTCAATTGGCTTGATTTATGCACTGAAAAAAATTTTTATTTGATATTATAAAATTAATTTTAAAAGCCTACAGAATTGTGAATTTTAAAAAAAAAAATTTTGAAAAAAATTTAAAACTTTATTCTAAAAAAAAGGTTGCAATTATTGGAACAAGCATTTGTTCTTGTATACTTGGAGACCAACTGAAACTCAATTATGGGTGTGAGGTTGTTTTTTTTGAGAAAACCAAGTTTATAGGTGGTGCTTGGCGCTCTGATAGGTATGGAAATATATTTTCCAATATAATTGCACCAACGAATAAATCAGAAAGTAGGATTTTCTCTAAGGTTTTAAAATTTTTTAGAACTTTAAAAATTATTCCAAAAAAAAATACATTAAAAAGTTTTTATTCAAATCAATTTGTCGATTCTTATTTAATTAATTTTCATACTTTTTTTAAAAAAATTAAAAGTAAACACAAATATAAGACATTAGATGTTAAAAGTCTTATTGAGAAGAGTGATCACGTATTAATTAATAAAACATTTAAATTTGATTATGTTTTTTTTCCAAATTATGTAAATATTCCTAATATCGAAACAGTTTCTTCACTTAATAATAAGTTTAAGCTTCCTAAAAATAAAAAAATAAAATCTAAACATATTAGAATATTTTGTAAAAATAAAGTAACAAACAATCTAAATAATATTACTTATAGTGATAAAAAATATGGTGTTGTAGACAGGTTACAAATTGTTGAAGTAAAAAAAAATCTATTCAAGATAAGTGGAAGAGTTTCTCTAGAGTATAAAAATAAATCAAAAAATTACCTAATAAGGAATTTAAGTAAAAGTATTGGAATAAAGAATATTATTGATACACAAATATATGCTTACACATCTATATACTTCAATCAAAACGATATTAGGAAACTTAACATGATAAATAAAAAATCCAACAGAATCAGACATTTTGAGACTTCTTCAGTGCTTACGTTTGTAAAAAACTATTTTCTTTAAAAATAACTATTTTAATAAAGCCAAAAATAATATCTTTAAAATTTTGATATTTGTTTGAAATGATGGACCTTGCTTTGTGAGACCTTTTCTTTTGGGTGATGTGATAGCAATATTAGTTAATTTTTTTTTTTTATAATTGAAGTTAATAATATCTGTCAAAAAAAGGTTATGTTCGTAGTGCCTAAAATCTTTAATAATTTTTTTTGAATATGCTTTATATCCTGATAGTGGATCAGCAATATTAAATTTAATTTTGAAAAGAGCAGAAAGCACAGACTCCAAAATTCTATTTTTTCTATTTCTATTCCCTACAACCAGATCGGGTTTTGAGTTTAAAGTTTTTAAAAATAGTTTTATTTCATTTATTTTATGCTCACCATCTGCATCTAAAGTGATAATATAATCAAAATTCGGATTATTTTTTAAAATATATTTGAAGCCATACAATATAGTACTTTCATATCCTTTAATTTTATTAACCTGATAATTAATTTTATTTTTTTTTAGAATTTCTTTTGTTCCATCATTAGAGTTATTATCAATGACGAGGTATTTTAATTTTTTCTTTTTTATTGAATTTAAGATTTTGATTATTGTTTTTTTTTCGTTGTAACATGGTATCAGAATTATTAAATTTATGTTTTTCACTTTACAGTGTTAAAGAATAATTTTTTTAAAATTAAATCTATCATTATTTAATTTTTTAAAAATAGTAATTTTTCTAGAATGTTTGTTTAAGTTAATATTTTTTTTTAGTTTATTGATATTTATTTTTTTACCCCCATGGTGATCTCCTAAAATTAACTCTTCTTTGACAACTTTAAATTTACCTGTTTCTAAAATAATTTTGCTACTATCTACTCGAAAGGTTTTAAAATTTTTTTTGTGTTTGTAATCAGTATAAAAATTGTAAGTAGAAAAAAAATCAAAAATTAACAAATATTTCTTTGTTACTCTGCACAATTCACCCAAACTTTGTAAATAATTATTTCTATCAATCCAGGATAATACTCCCCAAGATATAACAAGATCAAATTCATTATCCTTCAAAGGTAGATTATGATTAAAAGCTTCAATAAATTTAATTTTTTTTTGGATATATTTTCTATTTAAAAGTTTAACTGCTTTTTCAGATGGCTCAACTCCAATAGCTTTTTTTAAGTTTTTATTTTTACTAATTAAATAATTGATAGTATTTCCATTACCACAACCAACATCTAGCACATTTAATATTTTAGTTTTGATAAATAAGTCAAAATATTTTTTATAATAAATATTTCTATCACTAATAAATTTTTTTACATATCTTTCAGACTCAGATTTCCATTTTGAAGTTTGATTCATTTTTTTTTCAAGTTTTTTAAATTAAACTCTTCACCAAACTCTAAATTTTTTCTAGTAACCATTCCTATCACGCTCTTAATATCATATGGTTGAAATCCTTTAGGTGAACATGGTCTTAAAAAAGAAAGGTGTTCAGCATTTATTTTTGTGCCTTTAATTATTTTCTTAGATGCTCGTATGGACCTTCTTTGAGCAATGACAGTATCAGTTTCGTTTTTTTCTATTTTTTTTATACCATTGCCTAGGGCCAGTTCTAATTTTCTAGTTTCTACAACCATTTCTTTCCAAGTTTTTGGATTCATAGCAAACTTATGATCTGGACCAATTCTTTTATTGTTATCAGTAAAATGTTTTTCGATAACTCTTGCCCCAAGTGATACTGCTGCAATTACTGATAAATATCCTTGAGTATGATCGCTTAAACCATAAAGGCACTTATTTCCAAAATTTTTTTGATAAGTTTTAAGTACATTTAAATTTAGGTATGAAATATTCTTTTTTTCATTAGTATAGTTTGTGTTGCATTGCATAAGAACAATCTTGTTATTATATTTTTGAATAGTTCTTACGGCTAATCTTACTTCGTTCAAATTTGAAGCTCCTGTAGCCAGCAAAACAGGTTTTTTCTTCTTTGCAATTTTTTCAATTATTTGATGCCAAGTCACATCCCCGGAGCCAATCTTATAGGCATTTAAATATTTATTTACACTGTCAACATAATCTAAATCATATGGAGAGGTCATAAATTCAATATTGAATTTGATACACTCTTTATAAAGTACCTTTGTCCATTTTGGGTTTATACTGGCCTTTTTATAAGTCTGAAAAACACTTTCTTTCCACTTTTTTTGGTGAGAAAGTGTTTTTATATTTTTAAAACCATAATCGCTAACTATAGTTTCTGCTTTAAAGTGTTGAAATTTAGCTGCATCAGCACCCGCTTTAGCTGCCAACCTTATAAGTTTTTTAGCTCGTTTTAGAGATCCATCATGGTTAGCTCCAATATCAGCAATGAAATAAGTTTTATATTTTTCACCAATATTTTTTTTCTTTATTTTTATTATCATAAATTATTTTACAAAATTTTATAATAATAATATACAAGATTATTGAATAAGAAAATTTTTATAATTGGTGACACTGGACTATTAGGTCAAGAGCTTATAAAAAATTTAAAAAATAAAGATTTATTAATAATAAAAAATTCTTCCCTTAAAAATTCAAGACCAAATTTTGAAAAAAAAAAAGAAGCTCTAAATGTATTAAACCATATAAGGCCAGATTTTATCATTAACTGTGGTGGAGCCACAGATGTAGATTTATGTGAAAAAAAATTATCATATGCAAAAAAAAATTTCATTATTGCCAAAAATATATCAGGATGGATGAAAAAAAATAATTTTACAAAACTAATACATATATCCACTGATCAAGTTTATAGCGGTGTAGGCCCTCACATTGAGAAAAATACTAAACCTGTAAATAATTATGCAAAATCTAAATTAAAAGCTGAGAGCTATCTATCTGATGTTAACGCGTGTATATTAAGAACTAATTTTTTTGGTTTTTCAATAACAAAAAAATCATTTACAGATTGGATTTTTCAATCCATAAAATTAAATAAAAAGATTTATTTATTTAAAAATATTAAATTTAACCCTCTCAGCATTTCAAAATTGTGTTTAGTAATAAACCATATAATAATGACTAAGTTTTATAAGGGAACTTACAATTTGGGTTCAAAAAATTCTTTAAGTAAAGCAGATTTTGCAAAAATATTTATTCACTATCTTAAAAAAGATTATATAAATCATGAAACTATTGCATTTTCACAAAATTTTGTAGCTAAAAGAAGTCTGGATATGACAACTAATATCAAAAAGTTTGAAAAAAAATTTAAATATAAACTTCCATACTTATTAAATGAAATTAAAAATGAATTAAAAAAATATAAAAATTTTAAATGAAAAATATAAAAGATCTTAATCCAAAAAATAATAATCTACTATTAAAACAAATTGACAAACTTAATGAGAATTCTAAAGAATGGGATAAGGTAAATATTATTCTAAAAGAGCGAAATTTTCTTAATTTTATTAGAAAAGTTAAAAATATCAACAAAGATGAAATATCTAAAATCTCTAAAAAATTCTTAAATGATGATAGATTTAAAAACTCAATCCAAAAGAAACTAATAAAAATTGAAAAAAGAAAAAGTATGGGAGATGTCAGGTTTCACTCTTTTACGATATATTTAATTGTAAGAATTCTTAAGCCAAAAATTATGTTAGAAACTGGAGTCTGTAATGGGAAAAGCACTAGCATGATTTTACTAGCAATGAATCATAATAATTGTGGAAAGCTTATTTCTATAGATAAAACGAAAAAGATAAATAAAGATGGGTCTAGATATTCGTTAATAAAAAATAAAACTGGATATTTAATACCAGCCTATTTAAAAAAGAAGTGGATATTTAAGAGAGGAGACTCTATTAAAGTTCTTAAAAAATTAAAACTAAAAAAAAATGAGTTTGTAGATATATTTTTCCATGACTCTTTACACACATATGAGCATACTAAAAATGAAATTAGTGAAATTTTAAAAATGATAGATTTAAAAAAGAAGTTTTGTATGATAGTTGATGACATAGACCTTGGGGCAGGTAAAGCTTTTAATAAATTTTTAGATAAAAACAAAACTTTTGGGTACTCTTTTAAAAATTTAGGTATATTTAATGGAAAGATAAATATTTAATGAATGAATTTAAAAATATTATTAAAGGAAAAAGTATTTTATTAACAGGTGGAACAGGTTCATTTGGAAATAAATTTGTAAGTTTAATTTTAGATAAACTGAAACCAAAAAAATTAGTTATTTTTTCAAGAGATGAGCTTAAACAGTTCAATATGTTGGAATCATTTCCTTATAGCAAATATAAAAATATTAGATTTTTTCTTGGTGATGTAAGAGATCAAGAAAGACTAAATTATGCTATGGAAAACATTGACTATGTAATTCACGCTGCTGCATTGAAGCATGTTTCAATTGCAGAATACAATCCTTTAGAATTTATCAACACTAATATAGTTGGCACAAACAATGTAATTAAATCTGCAATAAATAACAATGTCTCTAAAGTTATTTTACTATCAACCGACAAAGCTGTAAATCCAATAAACTTATATGGATCAACAAAATTATGTGCAGAAAAGTTAATGGTTGCAGCCAATAATATTGTTGGCAGCAAAAAGACAATTTTCTCTGTGGTACGTTATGGTAATGTTTTGGCTTCCAGAGGATCAGTTATTGAAAAATTAATTAATCACGATATCAAGAAAAAATTTCCTGTGACACATGAAGAAATGACTAGATTTTGGATTTATTTAGATGATGCAGTTAAGTTTGTTCTCCAAAGCTTAAAAAATATGCAAGGTGGTGAAATTTTTATTCCAAAAATGTCATCAATGAAATTAGAAAAAATGATTAAACTCATTATTCCAAATATCAAAATTGAGTTAACAGGTATACGTCCTGGGGAAAAATTGCATGAAAAATTAATTTCTATTGATGATGCAAAAAATACTTATGAATTTAAAAATTGCTTCATTACATATCCTAACATAAGGATCAATAGACAAAATCTAAATAAAGTTAAAAATTTTGAAAATAAATTAGGAAAAATTGTTAACAAGGATTTTTCATATACTTCAGAAGAGTGCAAAGATAGACTTAAAATATTTTCAAGATCAAAAATAGCAACACTAATAAATAGATAAATCATTCTGATGAAAAAAATATTGATAACTGGTGGTGCAGGTTTTATAGGATTTAATGCTGCAAAACACTTTAAGAATATGGGCTTGGATGTTTTCGTTGTTGACAATTTATCAAGAAAAGGAGTAGAAAAAAATTTAAATTATATAAAAAAAAATAAAATAAATTTTTTAAAAGTTGACTGTAAAAACTCAAAAAAAATAATTAATTTAATTAGTAAAATAAAACCAAATTTTATTTTTCATTTATCAGGACAAGTTGCAGTAACAAAATCATTTGATGATCCAATAAAAGATTTACAGGAAAATGTTCAGACAACAATAAATATTCTTGAGGGAATTAAATATTTAAAAAAAAAACCAATTTTAGTTTTTTCTTCAACGAATAAAATCTATGGAGATATAGACGATGTTTCAATAAGAAGTAGAAATTTCAGATATCAATTTAAAAATAAAAATTTTTTAGGAATTAATGAAAATAAGAAAATTAATTTAATTTCACCATATGGGTGTTCAAAAGGATCAGCAGAATATTATATTATTGATTATGCAAAAAATTATAATTTTAAATATTTTATTTTAAGACAAAGTTGTATTTATGGACCAAATCAATATGGACATGAAGATCAAGGTTGGATTTCATGGATAATGACATGTGCATTATTTAATAAAAAAATAAATATTTTTGGAGATGGAAAACAAGTAAGAGATGCTCTTTATATTGACGATTTAATAGATTTATATGAAACTTTAATAAAAAAATCTAGTAAGCTAAGCTCAAATATTTTTAATATAGGTGGTGGAATAAATAACACATTAAGCATATTGGAATTAATTAATTTTTTAAATTTAAATTTAAAAAATAAAATCAATATATCATTTAAAAAAAAAAGAACTGGGGATCAATTCATTTATGTATCTGATAATTCCAAAGTCAAAAAATTGACAGGATGGAGCCCAAGTGTATCGATAAGTTTAGGACTTAATTCACTTTTAAATTGGCTTAATGAAGAAAGAATTTTTTTTTTAAAAAATATTAAGTAATGATAATTAATAAATTAAGTGAGTTAAGTATCACACTTTGTGTTCTTAATGAAGAATTGAACGTAGCCGGCTGTATAAAATCTTTACTTAAGGAAGATCCATTTGAAATTATAGTTATAGATGGTGGATCCAATGATAAAACAATTGATATTTTAAAAAAACTACCAGTTAGATTAATACAGGTTGAAAAAAAAGGTTTAGCCTTCCAAAGAAATATTGGAGTAAAAGCATCAAAAACAAAGTACACAGCAATAATTGATGCCGACCATAGAATTGAAAAAAATGCATTGAATAAACTTGTGATTGAAATGACTAAACTAAAATATGATGGTATTGAGGCTCAAATTTTCTCTCTGGAAAATAGTGGATATTGGGATTATGCAATGGAACAGAATTTTGTACTTACACATAACTATCCTGGATTAAGAAGAATGATTGGTACGCCATGTGTTTACAAAACAGAAGTGATAAAAAAGCATAATTTTGATCCTAGGTTCACAGGTCCATCAGATGATACTGATTTATGTTATAGGTTGCATAAATTGAATTATAAATTGGGTGTTGGAACAAGCAAGGTATTCCAAATTCATAGATCTAATTTCTTTGAATTCAAAAATAAATTTATATGGTATGGGAAGGGTGATGCACAATTTGTTTGGCATCATAAAGAGAGAACTTTAAGTATTATAAAACATATTACTTACAATTATCCAATTAAAAAAAGTTTTTTTGCTATAAAAAATAAAAAAATTAATTTAGTACCATTTTTTTTGTTATGTGGTGTTTTTAGAAGTTATGGCTTTTTTAAAGAAATAATAAAAATGATTTTGGGAAAAAGAGCTGATAACGAAATATATAAAACTTAAATTATGTTATCCCAAAATACTATTTATAACAAAATTATATTAGGTACCGCAAATTTAGAAAATCAATATGGATTTTTAAAAAGTAAATTAAAAAAAAAAGAATTTGAAAAAATAATACTAACAACCTCACATAATAAAAGTTTGTTCATAGATACGGCTCATTCCTATAAAAATGCAGAAAAAATAATTGGTAAGCTGAACTCAAAGCATAAAGATAATCTTAATATTATATCAAAAATTCCTTCGCTCAATAATTACCAATTTCCAGAAAAAAAAATTTTAGGCTTTGTAAATAAATCTCTTAAAAGTTTAAAAATAGATAAACTTTATGGAATATTGCTACACTCATCCTCTGATCTTTTAGGTAAAAATGGAGCTCTTATTTATAATCAATTGAAATTACTTAAATCAAAAAAAATTGTAAAATTTATTGGAATATCTGCCTACGATAAAACTCAGGTAAACAAAATAATAAAAAAATTTCAGATTGATATTGTTCAAATTCCTTACTCTGTTTTTGATAGACGATTTGAAAAATATAATTGGATGCAAAAAATTAGAAAAAAAAAAATTCAATTACATATTAGATCAATTTTTTTTCAAGGCTTACTAACAAATCCAATTTTTAAAAAAAGTAAAAATTTTTTTTTTAAGGAGAAACTAGAATTATGGATTAAATTCTGTCAAAAAAATAATTTAAATTATAATAATGCAGCACTTAATTTTGTTTTAAAAAATAATAATATTAACAAAATTTTAATTGGTGTTAAAAGTAATGAAGAATTTCTAAAAAATTTAATTTTTAAGAAGAATTTAAAAAAATTGAAATATCCCAAATATTTAGAAATTAAAGACGAAAGATTAGTTGACCTAAGCAAGATAAAATTATATTAGGAGATAATTTTCTCAGTACAATGATAATTTAAAAATCTTTAATGCAAGTATTACAAATTAAAGTAAAAGTAAGTCTTTTAAATGATAAATAAAAAACTTTAATAATAGGAGCTACTAATCAAGAGGGATTTTACTTGCAAAATTTCTATTAAAAAGAAATATAAAGTTACGATTTACTTAGAGTAAGAAAAAAAAAATTAAATAAATGCCCACAAAAAATATTATATTGATTCAGGCTCGATCTAATTCACATCGATTTCCTAATAAAATAATTCAAAAGATAAATAATTTGTCTTTGTTAGAAATGTTAATCTTTAGATTGAAAAAAACCAAAAGAATCTCTAAAATTATATTATGTACAACTAACAACAGAGAAGATATTTTACTTAAAAAAATAGCCAAAAAAAATAAAATTTTCTTTTTTCAGGGCAGTGAAAAAAATGTTTTAAAAAGACTTTATGATGCATCAAAATTATTTGATGCAGATAATTATATAAGAATCACAGCAGATTGCCCCTTCATAGATCCTGAAATAATTGAAAATATTTTAAATTTGCATATTGAAAAAAAACTTGATTATTGCTCTAATACAATTTATCCAACATTTCCTGACGGTCTTGATGTTGAAGTAATTACCAAAGATACTCTGACCAAAACTTATAAAAAAGCTCAATCTAAATACGATAGAGAACATGTTACAACATATATTAAAAATAGTAAAAAGTTTAAAAAATTAAATTTTTATAATTCAGAAAATCATTCACATTTGAGACTAACTGTTGATTACTTGGAAGATTTAGATTTAGTAAAAAAAATTATTAATTTATCAAACAATAATATTTATATAAATTATAAAAAAATAATTAATATTTTTAAAAAAAACAAATCACTTATGTTAACTAACAACATGCATTTGAGAAATGAGGGCTCAACAAGATCAAAAAGCCAAAAATTATGGAACCAGGCAAAGTCAATTATACCTGGGGGCAATTCGCTTTTTTCTAAACGTCCAGAAATATTTTTGCCAGGTGTTTGGCCAACATATTTTACAAAAACTCAAGATAATTATGTATGGGATCTTGAGAAAAAAAAATATCTAGATATGTCTTTTATGGGTGTTGGTACAAATTTTTTAGGGTATTCAAATTCAGAAATAGATAAACAAGTAATTAAGAATATTAAAAAAGGAAATCTAAGCACATTAAATCCACCAGAGGAAGTTTATTTAGCTAAGAAATTGTTGGATATAAATAAATGGGCTGGCATGGTTAAATTTGCGAGAACAGGTGGTGAAGCGAATACAATTGCATTAAGAATTGCTCGAGCAAGCGCAAATAAAAATAAAGTATTATTTTGTGGATATCATGGTTGGCACGATTGGTATTTATCATCAGGAAAAAAAATGTTAAAAAATTATTTATTTGAAAATGTAAAAACAGAAGGTGTCATTAAGAATTTAAAAAAACAAGTTTTGTGCTTTGATTTTAATAATCTTAGTCAATTTAAAAATATTATCAAAAAAAATGATGATATCGGAGTAGTATTTATGGAAGTTGCTAGAAAAAAATATCCATCTATAAATTTTTTAAAAACAATTAGAAAAATTTGTGATAAAAAAAAAATTATATTAATATTTGATGAATGCACCACTGGATTTAGAGAAGAATTTGGAGGATTACATAAAAAATATAATATTAATCCTGATATTGTTGTATATGGAAAAACTCTAGGCAATGGATATGCAATTAATGCAATTGTGGGTAAAAAAGAAATTATGGTTAAAGCAAATAGCTCATTTATAAGCAGCACTTTTTGGACTGAAAGAATAGGATTTACTGCTGCGAATAAATTTCTTGAAATAATTGAAAAAAAAAAACCATGGAAAAGTGTTTTAAGTAAGGGCAGATATATAAAAAAAATGATCAAAATTTTTGCAAAAAAATTGAATTTAAGTTTGAATATTAGTGGTATTGATACAATACCTTCGTTTGAATTTAATTATAAAGAAAATTTAGAATATAAGACATACATAACACAAGAAATGCTTAAAAATAGAATTTTAGCATCCAATTCGATATATTTAACATCAACACACACAGACGCTCAAATAAAAAGATATTTAAATTTATTATTTAAATGTTTTAAAAACATAAAAAATTTTGAGAGAAACAAAATTAAATTTAATGCGTTTCTAGACTCCCCGCCCAGATCTTCTGGTATGAGAAATTCATGAAATTTAAAGCTTTATTTTGTGACAGAGGCAACAACGACTCAGTTTTGCGTTTTTTTGTTATTTATAAAATTCTTATTAAAAAAAACATCCTATCTTCAGTAATTTCAAATTTTGACAAATATAGATGGCAAAATAATTTCTATAAAAAATTTGGTATTAAATTTTTTTATTATTTTGATTCTAAGACCAGCTTTGATTATCTAATAGAGTCAATTAAATCATTTTTTTTTATGTTTCTAATAATTTTAAACAATAAAATTTATTTAAGAGAATATTTAAGTAATATTTTAATTGATAATAAAAATTTTGGGTATTTAATTTATGATGAATATTTGAAACGATTTAATAATTACAAAGAAAAAAAATTAAATTTTAATTTTATTAGAGTTCTTTATATGTCAATTTTAAAGATTCAAATTTTAAAAAAAATTGTTTTGAGGAAAAATTATAATTTATTCTTTATCACTCAACAAAATTATATAAACCCAAGCACTATAATTAGAGCTTTATATAATGATGATAAAAGTAAAAAAATAATTTTTGTAAATAGAGGAGGCTTTCAATTAATAGACTCTAAAACTTTTTTAGTAAATAGTTATAAAAGAATAGATAAAAAAATCATTTATTCAAGAAAATTTAACTCAGAATTTGAAAAAAAATCTAAAATTTTTTTTAAAAAAAGATTTTTAGGAAAAATAGACTATAGAAATGACTTACCTCTTGCATTTAAAAGCAAGAAAAAAATTAAATTAAAAAAAACAAAAAATTTTAGAATATTATTAGCATGCCATAGGTTAAGCGATGCTAATCACACTTATCCCAAAAATATTTTTTTGAATTATTTTGATTATGTTGAAGAAACGTTGAAAGTGTTAGTGAATACCCAACATGAAATTTTTATACGAATGCATCCTGCAAGTTCTAAATTTGAGAGAGATTTAATACTAAAACTTATAGATAAATTTAATTCTAATAAAATAAAAATTATTTCTACAAAAGTTAATACACAGAATGTAATTAAGCAAATGGATTTTTTAATAACTTTACATGGAACTATAGGTATTGAATTCCCAGTTATTAAAAAGCTTAAATCTATAATTTGTGCAGACAGTTCTTATGCTAATTTTAAATTTTGTAAGAGAATAAAAGATCTAAAAGAGTTAAATGATTTTTTAAAAAATGATTTAAAACCTATTAAATTAACTAATAAAGAATTTAAAGAAGCTAAAAAATATCTTTATTATTCAGATCAATTTGACATGAAAAGAAAGTTTGCTGTTTATTATAGTGAAAGATTAAAAAAAAATTATACACCTAAATATTTTCCATCAAACAGATCATTACCCGATAAAGAATTTTTTAAAAAAATAAACTCTAATAGTTTTTTTAAAAATTATAAAAAAGATGAATATTTCAAAGAAGTTGAATTTAGATTAAATAAAATATTAAGTAACAAAAGATATAATTTTAAAAATGACCTTAGCTTGTAGTATATAGTTTACATGTAACTTGTAAAATATTTCTTATAATTTATTTCATTCTTTATAGTTTTCTACTTTATAAGTATATCTAAGAACCAAGCGATCATTTTTTGATGGTTTTGATCCAATGTGCGCTCCACTTTCATCAAAAATTATAGCACCACCTCTATATTGAAAAAGATAAACGAGGTATTGTCTGGAAAAAGCTTTTAGATAGATTAAAAAAAAGGTGGATTTTTAAATGATAAATTTCATCTAGATTGCTTAAAAAAACTATATGTTAGAAATAAATTTTTAGTGCTATATTTAAACTTCTTTATAGTTAAATATCATTACATATAACCTAGTAAGATAATTTTTTCACGATATATAAATTTATTATTTAGTATTATTGTTTAGCGATTTCTAACAATATTTTAAAGATTGACGAAATTAATACTGGGATATTAATTTAATTCTCTATGAGTCTAATTTTAATATATATATTAAAGGAAATTATGTTTTTTAAAAAAATTAATGTCATATAAAATAATTCATTTTTCGGAGTCAGATATCGGCGGTGGATCAGCATTTTATGCATATAGGCTTCATAAATATTTAAATAAAATAAAAAAAATAAATTCAAAAATGTTTGTTTTAAAAAAGAACATAAACGATAAAAGTATTAAAAAATTCTCTAATGAGCATGATTTAAGGTATTTAAAATATTTATATTTTTTTTTTTTAAGTAATAAAAACAGATATTCTTTTTATAATTATGGCAAATATTTAATTAAGGAAAATTCACAATTAAAAGAACTATTATCTGAAAAACCAGATGCAGTAATAGTTTATAATAACTCAAATTTAATACACCCTAAAATTTTGAATTACTTAACAAAACAAAAGATAAGATTAATATTCTATCCTATGGATATGGAGTTAATAACTGGAGGTTGTCATTATAATTTTGAATGTAATGGTTATAAAAAAAATTGCAAACCATGTCCGGCAGTTAATTTATTTTTAAATACAAATCCTTCAAATAATTTAATAGAAAAAAAAAAATATTTTAATGATATTAAAATCACTTTTTTAAGTGCAACTAGACAAATTTTTAAAGATATTTCAAAATCAACTCTATTTAATAATAAAAAACATAAAAATTTAATTTTAAATCTTGGATTAGATCTAAAATTTTATAAACCAATTAAAAAAATAAAAAAAAATAAGATTACAATCAGTTTACGATCAAGTTTAAATCCAAGAAAAGGAAATTCTATATTAATTGAGGCCTTAAATTATATTTGCTCTAGGAATGGTGAAATAAATAAAAAGTTAAGTTTTAATATCATAGGTGATAGTAGTTTGCTAGAATGTCTTATAAAAAATAATTTTGAATATAATTTTCAAAGTATTATTAAAAATGAAAAAGAACTAATTAAATTTTATCAAAATAGTGATTTTTTTTTAAATCAAAGTATCCAAGATGCTGGTCCTGTTATGGTTAATGAAGCATTGGCATGTGGAGTGCCAGTTATTTCATTTAAAACAGGTATCTCAAATGATGTTATTAGAAATAATTTTAATGGATATCTAATAAGTGGTTTTTCAAAAAAAAAATTAGGTGATAAAATAACAGAGATATCAAAGATTAATTTAAAACATTTAAAAGAAATGAAAAAAAATTCTAGAAAAACTGCAATTAAAAATTTTGATATAAATGAAAAAATTAAAGATATTTTAAAGATAATTAAATGAAAATAAGAGTCCTAAAAAAAGACAAATTAAAAAAAAAACTGATAATAGATTTATGTAAGTTAAAAAAGACATTTTGGAATTATTCTCTTAAATCACACATAGAATGGTTTAGTAAAAATATAAAAAAAAATGATAGAAATATTTTTCTATTCAGTAAAGAAAGTTTGATTGGTTACAATATGTTAAGAAAAAGAAACTATTATTTAGTAGATGATAAAATGAAAAAAAAAAATTTTTTTTATTTTGACACGTTAATAGTTAAAAAAGAGTTCAGAAAAAAAAACCTTTCAAAAAAACTTTTGAATAAAAGTATCAATATTTCAAAAAAATCTAATTTACCTCTTATATTGATATGTAAAAAACAACATATTGACTTTTATAAAAAATTTAGATTTAAACTTTTAAAAAAAAATAACCTTCAATATATGGATCACAAATTTAATTCATATTCGATGATTTATGCTAAAGAAAATACCAAATATCTTATTTCCAACAAAATTCAGATATATTTGACCTAATATGAATAAAGTCGTTTTCAATAATCCATTTTTTTTTAACATTACAAAAAAAAATATCAATAAAGTTCTTTCTCAAAAAATTAAAGAAACCACTGGTGGAAAAACTTTTTTCAAAAAAAGTTGTAATTTTTTAGAAAAAAAACTTAAGGCAAGAAAAGTAATTATTACAAATAGTGGCACAGCTTCTTTGGAAATAGCAGCATTATTAATTGATGTTAAGCCAGGTGACGAAATTATTATGCCAAGTTACACATTTGTATCAACTGCGAATGCTTTTGTTCTGAGAGGGGGTAAACCAGTTTTTGTAGATATTCGCAAAGATAATCTCAATATTGATGAAAAATTAATCGAAAAATCTATAACAAAAAAAACAAAAGCTATAGTGGTAGTCCATTACGCAGGTGTACCGTGTAATATGGATAAGATTGTTAAAATTGGAAAAAAATATAATTTATTTATCATAGAAGATGCTGCTCAAGCTATATTTTCAAAGTATAAGAATAAATATTGTGGAACAATAGGAGACATAGGCTGTTTTAGTTTTCATGAAACTAAGAACATTACTAGCTGTGAAGGAGGTGCAATTATTCTGAATAAAAAAAAATTTGATAGAAAAGCTAGTATTATTTGCAACAAAGGAACAGACAGAGAATATTTTAATAAAAGTTTAAAGAAATATTATAGCTGGAAAGGTCTTGGGTCTTCTTACATACCAAGTGAAATTACTTGCTCGATTCTCTATTCTCAATTGATTAATTATAAAAAAATAATGAAAGAAAGAAAAAAAGTTTGGACAAAATATTATTCTACTTTTAAAAATTTCAAAAGTAAACTTTTTGAAAATAAAACATATTTAGCAAAGAATATTGATATTAATTATCATATGTTTTTTTTAATTTGCAGAAATTTTAATATCAGAACAAAAATTTTAACAGAATTAAAAAAGATAGGTGTTTTCTCTGCATTTCATTACATACCTTTGCATAAGTCTAAATTTGGCTCTAAATATTTTAGAAAAAAATTAACAGTTACGGAAGAATTAAGTAAAAAAATTATTAGATTACCTCTATGGATAGGTGTTAATCAAAATTTTATATTGAAAAAAATAAAGAAAATTTTAAATGATTAAAACTTTACTTTCAATTAACCAATATTTCTTAAACAAAAATCAAAGAAATAAGATTATTTATTTTTTTTTTTATTCTTTAATAATTCCATTTTTAGAAGTATTAAGTCTTGCAACGCTTTCGGGTTTAATTTTACTATTTATTGATTATGAAAATTCGATAAAACTAATACCTTCTGTTGCCTTGCAAGAAACAATGAGTAGTTTTGATAGAATCTATCTTTTGAAAATACTTGGTTTTTTGGTTTTTTTTGCAATTCTAATAAAAAATTTGATAATATTTTCTTATTATTATTTTGAAAAAAAAATAGTGAAAAATTTAACTATTTTTCATTCTAAAATTTTATTAGAGAAATATTTAAATCTTCCATATGATGTTCACATAAATTTAAATTCAGAAGAAATTGAAAATGATATATTACATCAATCAAAAAATATATCTGGTTATATTTTTTCCATTTTGGGCGCTGTCAAAGATACAGTAATTTCTATATTTTTCTTAACCTCATTATTGATAGTTAACTTCAAAGCTTCTTTAATTATATTTTTTTTTTTAGCATTAGCTGGATTGTTTTTTCAACAAGTAACAGGGTCAAAAATAAGAGGATTTGGTTCTGAAGTAAGATTTTTACAAGGCACTCAGATTAAAATAGCAAAAGTGATCTCATATGGGATTAAAACCATTATTCTCTTTTCAAAAAAAAAATTTTTTCAAGATCAATATAATGAAAAATTACAAAAAAAAGAAGAGATAAATTTAATTTATGAATTAATACAAAAAATACCAAGAATTTTAATAGAAGTAATTTTTATTCTTATAGTAGTTCTCATGTTATTTTTTTTATTTAATGACTTAAGTCAGGTAAAAAGTTTTTTGCCTTTTTTAGTATTTTTAACTTTGATAGCTGTTAGGATGATTCCATTATTTTCTAATTTTTTGGTAGTAATATCAAGTTTAAAATTTCTTAAACCTACTATTGATATAATGATCAATAGAATTAAAGAAAATAATTTTCCAGTAAATAAAATTTCTAAAATAAACGACCAAGATTTAAATTTAGAAAATATAAATATTAAAAATTTAAGTTTCAAATATTCAAATAGCGAAGACCTTATTCTAGATAATATAAATCTTGAATTAGAAAAAAATAAAATTTATTGTTTAGTTGGCCAAACAGGATGTGGAAAATCTACATTGATGGATATTATTCTTGGCTTATTGAGCCCGTCAAAAGGTAAAATAATCATTAATGATAAGATCCAATTACAAAAAAATGATGAATATTGGTATAAAAAAGCATCATATGTTCCTCAAGAAACTTTTCTCTTAAATGAAACTTTTAAAAACAATGTATGTTTTGCAGAAATTGAAAGTGAAATTGATGAAGAAAAATTTAATGAAGCAATAAAGCTGTCTTGCTTAGAAGATGTTTATTTAAAATTACAAAATAGTGGGGATTATCTCATTGGTGATAGAGGTTTAAAGCTATCTGGAGGTCAAAAACAAAGAGTTGGATTAGCAAGAGCTCTATATAATAACAAGTCTTTAATAGCTTTAGATGAAGCAACAAGTGCACTAGATAGTCTAACTGAGGAGCAGATACTGAAGAATCTTCATACAATTAAACATAATAAAATTTTAATTCTTATTTCTCATAGAGAAAATACAATAAAAAGTTGTGATGAAGTCATTTCTCTAAAAAATGGTAAAGTAGTTTTTAAAGGTAAAAGTAAAGATTATATTCAAAATAAATCTTAAATGAATTATATAGAATTATTTGGTATTTCATCGACAGGAAAAAGTTTTATAAAAGATAAAATATATAATAATCTTAAAAAAAAAAATCATAATGTACTAGATCCTAAAATTATAATTATTAAGTTCTTTTTAAAAAATTTTAAAGTTAGTTATTTCAAAAAAATTAAATTGATAATACTGATAATATTTTACTCCAAAAAAATGTTTAAGATGAAATCATTTTTAAAACGTAAAACAAATATTAAAAAAAAAAATAATGAATTTATCTTTTCAAAATCTAAAAAAAAAACCTATCACAAACTTATAGACATGTTAGGTTTGAATGATGATTATTTTGAAATTCTTTTAATCTTAAAAAAAAAATTTAATATTACGAAAAAATATTATTTATATAATTTTATTGAAAAAGAAGTGAATAACCTAAATCAAAATAATGATTTTAAATCCTCTTATAAAAGATGGTTATTAGAAAACATAATTTTAATTGATATTTTAAAGAAAAATAAAGATATATATTGTGTTTTAGATGAAGGGATAATTCATAAAATATTTATTATTTTTTCTTTGAAAGCAAATAACAAAATTTTTGTTAACAAAGCACTCAAATTTGTTGAAAACTATAAAAATCTATACATGATAAAAACTGATTTAAAAAAAATAAAAAAAAGATATTCCCAAAAAATAATTAAAAATGATGGATTTATTTATGAAAATAATCAACAAATAGTTAAGGAATATAATAATTTTATGAATTTTAATAAATTGATTAGTAAAAAATTGAAGTATAAAACAATTATAAATTAAAAATATGAAATTAGCCTATTTTTTTAACCTGCTATAACTTTTTTTTTATATTTTGAAAAAATTAACACTATTTTATTTTTTTAAATACTGAATTTATAACTACACCATCTACTATAATGGAGTTTACCAAAGAATACTTAAGAAAAAAATTTTCATCATAAATCGTTTTATCTAAATAATAATTAGTAATCCAATAATCTGCATCTTCTGCATTTTTTGTTTCAACAAATTTTTGCCTATCTTTTTCATGTAATGAAAATAAAGAATAAAATAACTTAGTTGTGCTTGAATTCCATATTTTTGCAGTAGAAAAATTTTCATATTCTAGTAAGTACTTTAAATTCTGATAGTAGCTCAACCCCCAATAATCTAAATCAAAATTTTTTGGATTAATCTTTTTTCCAATAGTATTAAAAAAAACGTATTGATAAGGATTATTATGTTTCATCCATATCGCAATATCCATTAGACCTAAAACTAAAATAAAAACAATAAATGATTTTATTTTTATTTTGGTAAAAAAATTTAAAATAAAGTCTAGTCCAAATAAAACTAAGAAAATAATGAAAGGATAAATAAAGTACAGGTGTCTCCACCCATTAAACAAAGTAGAGTCTAGTAAAATTACCGCCCCAAGTGACAAGATTAATATCAAGAGGCTATAATATAAAACTATATTTGCATTATTGTGATTTAACAATATTTTTAATGTACTAATTTCTTTAATTGATTTAAGAACACCACAAAAAAATAATCCAATATATATTATGGGTGTTGTTATTAAAATCCAGATAAGAGGATAATGCCAAGGAGTTTGACTGCTCTTAATGATATTGCCAAAATATAAATTATGACCTCCATGATCAAACTGCTTCATTTTAAAATATGAGTTATAAAAATTCTGGATTGGGTTCTCCCACAAATATGGCCACATAATATAGGTAAAAAGTAATGATAAAAATAAAGGAATTACGATTTTTTTTACCAAATCGTTAACATTATTTTTTAGATTTAAATTAATTAATATATAAAAAACAAAATAAATAATTGGAAATAATACTCCCATAACTCTAAAGCAAATAGCTAAAGAGATAAAAAAAGATAACATGACGGCATTCTTCATTTTGGGGTATTTAAGATATTCTAAAAAAAAAAATAGTGAAAATATATTAGAAGACATAAAAATTATATCTTTATTGTTGTAAAAACTATCTGCAAAAATTCTTGGAGATAAAACAAGAAGTAAAACTCCAAGAATGGAAATTCTCCAGTCTCTAAATACCTTGCTACATATCTTATAAAAAAAAATCAGACTTAAGTAAAAGAAACTAGCTATAAAAATATGTCTTAAAAAAAATTGATTTTTTTTATCCTTAATATCAAAAAATATTTCCATAACACCAAGCACAGAATCAAAAATTGCTCCACTATAATAATTGTGGCTGAAATCATTAAGGTCTGGGATGTCTTTATCAGATTTAACTTTTATTGTTTGTTCTGGTACAAATATACTTCCTACATAATTTAAGTTAATAAAGCCAAATGATCTTGAAAAATATTCATCTTGAGCAACTCCATAATTATTTACATTAAAAATACTTATTAATGCAATTAAAATGAAAACAACTGATATAATAAATTTTCTAAACTTATTACAAAAACTATTAAAATGATTATAAATACCAAACATTATTTTTTTTATTATAATATTAATTAATTTAAACCAAACAAAAACTTTTTGTTAACAATAATTAAGAGTTAATAAGATTTTCGTGCTATTGAGTAATGACTTATGAAAAAATTTTTGCTAATTGTACTTTTTTTTTTAATTAGTTGCAGTGAAAACAATACTAATAGGATTAAAATATCCTCTGGGGAAAAAATTTATTCTAATAATTGTATTAGTTGCCATGATTCAGGAATACTTCCAAACTTAACTTTTAATACACTGGAGTTGTCTCAAATTATATCTATAGTTAAATACGGGATGTATGGTGGCATTATGCCTTCATATGAAGGTGTACTTTCTGCTGAAGAAATTGAAAATGTATCTTATTATATCTATAATCTATATTAAATGTCTTTATTAAAAAAAATAACAATTTATTTCTTTATTTCAATTTTTTTAATTATTGGAATATACAAATTAACTCCAAACAATATCCAGAGAACTATTTCTGCAAAAATTCTCAATCACATTTCTCCAAAACTTAAACTTATTGCAGGAATTATTTTTTTAGATCGCTATGATATTAGAAATTTTAAAAATGATTATAATGTAAGTTTTTTACCAAATACACAATTTACAAAGTTGGATTTCAAAGAAAAATTTTTTGATTTTGATATAAAAGAGTCTATAAATTATCTAAGTTACCAAAAAAATTTTTTTATAGAAATAATTAATGATGATGTTTGGATAATTGATTCTACAGGAAGTATAAGAAAAGCTAATTTCATTGATATAAAAAAGAATATTACAAAAAAAATCAAAACATCAAATATTAAAACAAATTTAAAAAATAAAATTGTAGTTATTGACACATATGTTCATGATAAAAAAATATACTTTTCTTTTTTAGAGTATAAAGATTCTTGTGAAACTTTAAATATTATATTTGCCAAAATTAATAGTGGGATTCTAAATTTTCAAAATTATTATAACTCAACTGAATGTGGAAAAGGTTTAGGAGGTGGACGTATGCAATCCTTTGAACATGATAATATGAGCGGATTGTTGGTAACGGTAGCAGCTGTCGTTCCTGATAAACCATCAGAGAGAGCACAAGACGATAATTCTATATTTGGAAAAATACTTTTTATAGACTCTAAATCCAAAAAAGTTATTAATTTTTCAAAGGGACATAGAACTCCTCAAGGTTTATATGCAAAAAAAAATTTAATTTTATCTACAGAACATGGACCAAGAGGTGGTGATGAAATAAACAAAATTATTTTTAATAAGAATTATGGATGGCCAATATCCTCTTACGGAGAAACATATTCATCTATTGGAAAAAAAAAAAATAACTTAGATTTTAAGAAAAGTCACAATAATTTTGGTTTTGAAGAGCCAGTATTTTCTTTTGTTCCTTCTATAGGTATTTCTGAACTAATAAAATTACCTAATGACTTTTCAAATCAATGGATTGATAATTTTATTATAACTTCTCTTCAGGGAAAAAGTATATTTAGAATTAAATTTGATAATAATTATAAAAATATTTTATTTTATGAAAAAATATATATTGGACAAAGAATTAGAGATATTAAGTACCATCATAAGTTGGGTGCAATACTTTTAGCTTTAGAAAACAAAGGTCAATTAGGCATTCTTAGAGAAAAGTGATATTTGCTACAGACAATCTAAATTCAATTTAAACAAATATTTTTTAGCTCTGAACATGCTCACCAAATATTGCTCCTTGAGTGTGGTAGAAAAAAGTAGCTGTGGGTCTAAAGGAAGCAGTTTCAAGAGCACCAGTATCTCAACTACCGGACCAAACATTCATTAATCGAATATTTACTTATTAATTGTAAATCATCCCAAATGAATGGTTCATTAATAAATCTTTGTCCTAAGAGCAAATGCCATAAAATAAATAATAAACTTATATTGAGTTTAATTTTAAGAAATTTTTTGATTTATCCCACAGTTCATTTTGCAAGAATATATCATTAGATTTATTTGATGCTTTTTTTATTCCATAAAAATCAAAAAAATTTCTATCAAATTTACTTAATTGATTTTTGGTTACAGAAAATAGTTTTTTTGCTTGACGTTCCTGAAATAACGAATCTTTAGCAAAATTTGTTGTTAAAATATTTAAAATTTTTCTTATAAAACTTTTTTGATTTCTTCCAAAATTAGTTTTCATCCAACCTGGATCAAAACTTAATATTGCAACTTTTTTTTTATATTGTCTTTTTAGTTTATTTAAAAAAAGTAACATCATTAACTTTGAGTTTGCATATTGCATCCAATTTGATGCATTATTTAAAAAAGAAATACTTTTTAGATTAGCGAATTTGTGCATTTTGGAACTTATATTTATAATTATTATTTTTTTTTTATTATTTGTTATTTTATTTTTTAATAAGTTAATTATTAAAAAATTTGATAAATAATTAACTATATAAATAATTGATGTATTACAAAAGCTAGAACTATCAATCGTTCCAGCGTTGAAAATAATTAAATCGACATTTTTTATTTTTATCATACTTTTTTTAATATTTCTTATATTTGATAAGTCATTTTTTAAAAAAATTACTTTATTTTTTGAATTTAATTTTTTTTTAAATTTTAAGAATTTCGTTTTTGATCTACTCAAAATAAATAGATTATAACTTTTTGAGAAAACTTTTGAAAGATGCAACCCAAAACCTGATACTCCTCCTGTAATAATGCAATTCTTTTTATTTAATTTCACTTTCTAAAAATACTTACAAATGTTTTGAAAACTATGCGTAGTTTTTTAATATCAAAATAGAAGTTTTTATAAGCTATTTGTTTATATTTATTCAACAATTGTTCGTTAAATATTTTATGTTTGTAAACTAAATTATATTGATTAAATTCTTCCATTTTATTGACCACTATATCATTCTCAAATTGTTTAAATGCAGGAGTGCCAGGATAAGGAGTGAAAACACTAAATTGTACAAGTTGATTAGGCAATAAACTTGAATATTTTATTGTATCCATTGTCGTTTGTTCATTATCTTCTGGATTTGCCAACATAAACATTGACTTAACCATGATACCTTTCTTTTCTAATTTTTTTATAATTTGATACTGAGAATCTTTTTCTATTGTAAAACGCTTGTTGTCTTTTAAAACCCCATTATCAGCAGACTCCACACCAATATAAATTAATCTAAGTCCTGCTCTAAACAATAGATTTATTAACTCATCGTCTAAGTTATTTAAATGAGTTTCAATTAAAAATTCAATTTTTAGACCTTGTTTTATAATTTCCTCACAAAGCGATACAGTATATTTTCTATTAATTGAAAATACAGGATCTCTGAACACAAATTTTTTTGCACTCAATAATTTGACCCAATGTTTAATTTCATTTACCACATTATCTACACTTCTAAATCTTACTTTTCGTCCTTGCTGAAGTGGATAAGTGCAGTAATGAAAACATGAATACGGACAACCTCTTGTTGCAACTATTGGTATTGCATCTTTGTTGTTAAAACTTAAAAAATTATTTTTTAAGGGATAATTTTTTATATATTCATCCCAACTAGGAAAAGGTAAATCGTCTAAATTAGCAACAAATGGTTTACCAAAATAAGACCGACCTTCATTATTAAAAAATTTATTCAAATTATCAAGATCATTTTCTAAAAAAAAAGTTTCTGGTTCACCAGGAATTACAAAAGAATTTTTCATTTGATATGCCTCTTTTTTTACATTTGCAAATATTCCAATAATAAAAACTTTAACACCTAGATTTGTTAATTTTTTTAATGCACTCACCTCAGTTTCATGCGCAATGATTGAACTTGGCATAACAACGAAATCATAGTCACTTATATTCTTAATTTGCTCAATTTTTTTTGTATATTTAACGAGTGTTTTTTTTTGTTTTAAAATAGAATAAATATACAAAGCAGACATAGGTGGCATTGAGATTGTTTTGCCAACAAAAAAATTCATTATTTTTCCTAGATAATTTGTACCAAAGTTATTTCCAGTTCCATAGCCTCCGGCTGTATCTTTAACAAGTCTCCAATTATCACTTGGGTATATATCTAGAATTAAAATTTTAAGCATAGAAAATTTTTATTATATGTTCATGATTTAATGTTTAATAATACAATAAATATTTAACAAATCCATTTTTTTATTATTTTTAATGGATGAAATAAGTTTTTGAAATCCCATGAGATACAGGATACCCATACCGACTCCATGCCGACAGATCAGTTACATTAAGTAACTTTCCATCACAATTCAAGTGAGCTGCTAACAAGCAACGAACAACTATATTGGTTTTTATGCATTGATTTGACTGATGTTTCACAGTAAAAAATTGACAAGAAAAAAAATGCCCTTGCAGTTCAGCTGATTATTAGATTACTAATTATTGGTTTGATAAGACCATATATAATGAAAAATTTTTATAACAATTTTGAAGTTTTGAAGGAAATAAAATTAAGATTAATATTTTAAATTATTAGACATAAGTAACTATTATTAATTTTATTTTAAACGATATTAAGTTTATAAATGTTTTATTAAAAAATAATGAAATAATGAAAATTTTAATCACTAGTGGGGCAGGTCTTATAGGATCAAATTTAACAAAAAAACTATTTAGAGATAACAATGAAATTTTTATTGTAGACAATTTGTGGAGAGGTAAATTAGAAAATCTAAATTTTAATGATAATAATTTTCATATAAAAAAAAACTTTAAAAAATTAGATTTAAAATTTATTAAAAGAGAGTCACTATGAGAAAAAAATGTCTTATATGTGAGCAAAACAAATTAAAAAAGATTCTTAGTCTTGGTAAGCAACCTTTTGCTGATACTTTTATAAATAAATCAGATTTAAAAAAAAAAGAACCTGTAAAAAATCTTGAGTTAGATATTTGTTTAAATTGTGGAAATGTACAAACAAAATATTCAACGAATACTTTTCAAAGATATAATTTATATAATTATTCTTATACCTCTTCTAATTCAAATTTTTCAAGAACACATTGGACTGATTATTCTAAGTCATTAATTAAGGATTTAAAAATCAACAAAGAGTCAAAAGTGTTTGAGATTGGATCGAATGATGGTTTTTTATTAAAAAATTTTAGGATGCACTCAAAATGCTATGTAGTTGGTGGTGACGCATCCAATTACATGACTAAATTAGGTATTAAAAATAAAATTAAAACATATCAAATGATTTTTAATTTTAATGCTAGTAAAAAGCTAGTTAAAGATGAAGGTAAATTTGATTTAATTGTTGCTAATAATGTATTTAATCATTCTGATAAACCTAGAGATTTCTTAAAAGGTGTTCAAAATACATTAAATGATAAGGGTGTTTTTGTTTTTGAATTACCTTATTGGCTTGACTCTGTTTTATCAAAAAAATTTGATCAAGTATATCATGAGCATGTAACTTACTTTAATTTTAAGATGATTTCTAATTTAATAAAAAAGACAAATTTACATATTTTAAAAATACAAAAAGTTAATTATCATGGAGGCTCAATCAGAGTATTTCTTAAAAAATCTAATTCATTTAATAAAAAAAATTTAATTAATAAATTCATAAAAAAAGAGGTGAATTGTGGATTATTTAGGTTAAAAACTTACACTGATTTACAATCATTTATTTTAAATAAAAAATATTTAATTCATAAAAAAATTCATAATTTAAGAGAGAAAAAATATTTTATTGCAGGAATTGGTGCAGCTGCAAAAGCTAATACACTTATTAATACTTTTGATTTGAACACAAAACATATAGATTTTATAACGGATGCATCAAAATATAAGATTGGAAAGTTTACTCCCAAATCAAGAATACCTATTTACAGTGATAAAATTTTAACTAGATATAAAAATATATATGCAATAATATTAAGTTGGAATATAAGCAAAACTCTTAAAAAAAAATTAATTAAAATTAATAATAAGATTAAATTTATAAGGATATAATAATGGATTGCAGAAATATAAGAAAAAAAGTCAAAAAACCCTTACAGTCATTTAAAGATAAAAGAGGTTCAATAATTGATATTTTTTATAAAAAAAAAATAGAACATGTGGCTATTATAGACTCAAAACCTAACACTCTTAGGGGTAACCACTATCATAAGAGGACTATCCAGCATATGCTAATTACAGAAGGTTCATTGGAGTATTGGTATAAACCGTTAAAGAAAAAAACTAAAGTAAAAAAAAAGATATTAAAAGTAGGTGACTTAGTTTCTACGCCACCCTATGAGATACATGCACTTAAAATATCCAAAAAAGGAAATCAATTTATTGTTTTTAGTGAGGGTGTTAGAGGAGGAAAAGACTATGAAGCTGATACTTTTCGTGTTCCCTCTATAATTAATGATTAAAAAAAAAATTTTAATTTTCGGATCTAACTCCACATTAGCCAGAAATATTTGCTTAGCAGGTAAAAAAAAATTTTTATTTAAAAAAATTGATAAAAAAAAACTAAATTTTAATAAAATCAATATATCAAACAATATTACAAAAATTTTATCAGAAAATGATTCAGATATAATTTTAAATTGTAGTGGAATTTTGGGTGACAACACCTTAAAATATGATGATGTTTTTAACACAAATTTTGGATCAAACTGGGAAATAGCCAAATATTATATTAATCTAAAAAAAGCACATAAAAAAATAACAATATTATTTATTGGTTCTACAGCATACAAAACTGGTAAAAAAAACTATCTTTTGTATTCATCTTCTAAAGCCGCTTTACATAATTTGTATCAAGGAGCAAAAAAAATATTAATAGAGAAAAAAATTAAACTTTTAATCTATCACCCGCCTAGAATGAGAACAAAAATGATAAAAAAATTATCTTTATTTGAAAGGAAATCAGCTATAAACCCTATGCTGGAAGCAAAAAAAATTATAAATTTACTAGATACTTAATATGAAAAAAAAAGCATTTATTACTGGAATATCAGGACAAGACGGTAGCTATTTATCAGAATATTTACTTGAAAATGATTACACCGTTTTTGGAATTTTAAGAAGAAATTCAATAACAGAACATCAAAGAAATAGACTTAGCCATTTAGATGGTAAAATAGAATTAACTTATGGTGATTTAACGGACAAAACATCTTTGGATAAAAATCTAAAATTAATAAAACCAGATGAAATTTATAATCTAGGTGCACAATCACATGTTAGGGTTAGTTTTGAAATACCAGAGTTTACATTCAAGAATAATGGTTTGGGTGTTTACAATATTCTTGAATCCATGAAAGAATTTACTCCAAAAGCAAAATTTTATCAGGCAAGTTCATCAGAAATGTTTGGTAGATCTGTCGATGACGATGGATACCAGAGAGAAAAAACAAGATTTGAACCTACAAGCCCCTACGGTTGTGCTAAAGTTTTTGGATATAATTTAACCAAACATTATAGAAAAGCTTACAAAATTTTTGCTGCAAATGGAATTTTATTTAATCATGAGTCTAAAAGAAGAGGCTCTAACTTTGTCACATCAAAAGTTGTAAAAACAGCTGTAAGAATAAAACATAAGCTAGAAACAGAATTAGTATTGGGTAATATGGATTCCTCAAGAGATTGGGGTCACTCTAAAGATTATGTAAGTGCTATGCATTTAATTTTATCTCAGAATGATCCTGATGATTATGTTGTTGCGACAGGGCAGACTAGAACAGTGAGAGAATTATGTGAATACGTTTTTACAAAATTAAATCTCAATTTAGACAAGTATTTAAAAACGTCAGAAAAATTTATGCGCCCAGAAGAACTAAGATATCTTAAGGGAGATTCATCAAAAATAAGAGAAAAATTGAAATGGAAACCTAAATATAGCTTTGAAAATTTAATAGATGAAATGATTGAATTCTGGGAAGCAAATTATGATAGTGAAAATATTAAATATTAATCACTTGTAGCCAAGTATTATTTTAAATAAATTAATAAAAAAATTAAAATAACCTTGTAGAATTAAGTTTTATTTAAAGAATAAGAATTATTTAATTTAAAAAATGTATATTTATTCAAAAAAAAATAAAAATAAGTTAATTGCATGCATTTATAAAGCAAAAAAAAAAACACAAAATAGATTAGACTTAAGTCCAACTAATGAACTACTTCAAGCTGGAGTCATTAAATTGAAAAATAATTTTGATCTAAAAAAACATTTACATACACAAATAGTTAGAAAAACAAAAGGCACTCAGGAAATCTGGATTGTTATAACTGGGAAAATTAAAGTAACTTTTTTTGACACAAATAAAGTAAAAATTTCAGAAAAAACCTTAAATAAAGGGGATATGTCTATTTTATATAGAGGTGGACACTCTTTAAAGTGCTTAAAAAAGAATACTATAATTTACGAAATAAAAAATGGTCCTTACAAGAAAAACAAAGATCTAAGAAGATTTTGACTTAATAAGCTGTTATTAAAAAATTTATACTAATATCCCTATATTTTATTAAAATAGTATTTTCTTAATTTATTTATTTTATCTCTCTTCATTATCAGATAAATAATTATCTAAATTTTTTGAATTTTAATATTAATTTTTTTTTAAAACCACCAAGAAAATAAGGCAAGCTATCTCTTAAATAAAATTTAATTTGTGCTATGAGTAAATTATTTGAATTCCAGCCATTTTCTTCAACTTCCATATAATTCATATTATTTTTGGATATTAAGCATGACGCTTGAGACAAATTTGAAGTGGTACAAATAAGGTATTTTAATTTTGATAAAATTAACATTTCTTCAATATTATCTCTTCCAATTTCATATCTGTGATTTTTTCGAACTTTCAAGTCAAATATTTTACTTTGGTTTGATCTAAACGTCTCTTTTCTAAAACATAAAAGATCTCCATATTTAATTTTAAATAATTTAAGATATTTAGATTGATCAGTTATTAAAAAAATTTTATCAAATTTGTATTTATCTATAGCATCATCAATTAATTGATACATTTGATTTATTGTTGGTGGAAATGGATGATTAGTTGTTGTTTTACGATCAGTGCCTCTTAAATGAACTCCTAAGATTTTCTTATTTAAAAAATTTTTTTTTTCAAAGTAATTAACTGATTTAAAAAATTTTTTTTTAATTTTGATGTATTTTTTAAAAATTCTAATAAGATTTTTGTCAGAGTGATAATTTTTTTTCATATTTTTTGAAAAAAAACCATTAGTTATTAATACATTTTGACTTTGATAAACTTCACCAAGAGTATATTTTGAAACTGGCTCAAAATAATATAACCACGAGTTTTTTATGCCAAATACTGCACTTTTTTCGTTGTATCTATTATAAAAATTTTCTTGATCTATAATAGGAATTGCTTTTAAATTTTCAGCAATTATTAAATGCCTAAGTATAAACAGTAAATTAGAAAAAAGTCCTCCACCTTCTTTGTTTTTTTCGTATATTTTAATAACATAAAACAATTTACCTATATTTTTATTTCCAAACCTTTTATAAAAATATGTAGGTTCATGATTAACAAAATTCAATTTTTTTGGTAATTTATTAGAAATTGGTCGATCAGTTATCCTTCTATAAATTTTTTTATAAATATAATTTTTTATTTTAATCAACATTAATCTTTAAGAAATTTTAAATAATTATTTAAAATTTTATTTTCATTAAATTTTTTTTTTGAGTATTCACTTACCTTATGTCTTTTTAAATTTTTCAAGCACCATTTTGCTCCAGTATAGATCTCAGTATTTGAATTAAATTTTGATAAATAGCCATTTTTTTTATGATCAATCACTGACGTTAACCCAGAATTGTTGAAAACAACTGATGGTACCCCCATAACAGATCCTTCTTGTGCAATTAATCCAAATGACTCTTTCATGCTTGGTAGAATTAATAAATCAATTGATGAATAAAATATTTTTAATGACAATTCATCTTTAAATTTTCCCATATTTAAAATTTCTTTTTTTATATTACGTTTGTTAAGATGAAATTTTAACTCCTCATGATTATCTTCACCAAAAATTATAAATTGAAATTTATTTTTACTTAATCTTTCAACTAAATTAAGAAAAAATTTAAGTCCTTTTCTCTCAGTTTTTAAATAATTATCTGAGCCAAATGCAATTATCTTTTTATCTTGATCAATTTTTAATATTTTTTTTTCATGTTTATTATTTATAGAATAACACCAATTATCAGTATCAATAGGTAATGGAATTTCACAAATTTTTTTATCTTTAAATAAAAAACTTTTTTTTGTATTTTTTTTCATCCAGTTTGAGGTTACGATTATTTTTTCAATATTCTTAAAACATTTAGTTTTTTTTTTCCAAACATACCTATTTATATCAAACCCAGTTTCATACGTTGGTCTATTTGATATTTTATAACCATCTATAAATCTTTTATTATTTGTGTAATGTTCTGCTCCACAGAAAGCCCACATATCATGAAGTGTCCAAACTATTTTAGATTTAATTTTTTTGATTTGTGAAATTGATATTGTTTCATTACCTATCCAATGTAAATTTACAATATCAGCATTAAATTTATTAATTTCTGAGAGTAAATTAGATGGTAGTAAATTAATTGAGTGTGTTGCTTTATTTTTTGATTTAAAAAAAAATCTCAAATTTCTACTTATTGAGCCTTTAATTATATTTTTTAACTTTTCAGATGTTTTATTAATTGAAAAAGTTTTTAGTTCATTTGACATTTGATCACTAACCAATAAGTTAGAGTCAATTTTATTCTTTAATAGTAATTTATGAATTCTCATTACAGCAATTGCTGCCCCCCCATAACTATCTGAAAAATTTACATGTAGGATTTTCATGATTTATAAAATATGAAATTATTGATACCAATAATACATATTTGATTAATAGCAATATTATTTAAACTTAAAAATTAAGTTAATTATAAATATTTGTTTATTTATAGATGACTATTAGCTTATAATATATCCATGTTGGATTATGAAAAAAAATTAGACGAATTCATATTTAATGATATTCAGTATTTTAAAAATCTAAATATATTAGAGTTTGGGGTTAGATTTGGACACTCAACAAGAAAATTTATTGATTTAGTAGAGAAAAATGGAGGACATGTTTATTCTGTTGACGTAGATGATTGTTCCAATATTTCAAATAGCAAACAATGGACCTTTATTAATAGCAGAGATGACAACTTTAAATATATAGAAGAAAAGATACCTGATACTTTTGATATAATGTACTTTGACTCTTTTCATGATGCCGAGCACATGAAGAAAATTTTTTATCATTATTTTAATAAATTAAAAGTTGGAGGCTTATATATAATAGATGATATCTCCCATTTGCCATATTTAAAAAAAAAAGAAAGGAATAGTTTTAATTGTGAAATAAATAACTATGAAACTTTCTTAAAAATTCTAGATATTCTTAATTCTAACTCAGAAATTATCAAAGTATACTTTTCCTTTGATGATAGTGGTTTAGCAAAAATAAAAAAATGCTCTCAATCAAAACTGATATCTCCAGAAAAAATTAATTCTAGAGTTTTTAGTATTAAAAACATTCTAAGAAAAATTTTGTATAATAAATAATTTTTTAATGAAAAGCTTTAGATCATTATATAAATTTAAGTTGAAAAAAAATGATTTACATGGTGGTTTGAGGTTAAAAAAAAAGAGGTTACCTGAGCCATTATTATCAATAATAACAGTGGTATTAAATCAGGAAAAACACTTAGAAAATACCATTAAAAGTGTTTTGTTTCAAAATTTAAAGAATTATGAGCACATTATTATAGATGGAGGATCAACTGATAATACATTAAAAATTATACAAAAATATTCAAATAAAATTTCTTATTGGATAAGCCAAAAAGATAAGGGATTATATCATGCTTTTAATAAAGGAATGAAATTATCCAGGGGTAAATATATAGGTATTATTAATTCTGATGATATCTACACTAAAAATGCATTTAACATAATCTCAAAATATATAATAAAAAATCCAAAAATTGATTTTTTTTTTGGAAGTGTAAAAAAACATTGGGGTGTGGTACACGGATATAAGCCAAAAAAAATAAAATTTTCATGGGGATTTTACTCAAGTCATTCAACAGGTTTTTTTATAAAAACATCATCTGCAAAAAAAGTTGGCCTGTATAACACTAACTACAAATATCATTCTGATTATGATTACTTTTATAGAATGATTGTAAAAAAAAAAATGAAAGGGGTTGCAACAAAAAAAAATGAAGTTGTTGGAGTCTTTAGAAGAGGAGGTTTTTCCAGCACAACCCCCTATAGAAAAATGTTTGTTGAAGAGCTAAAAATTAGATACAATAACGGCCAAAGCATTATATTAATCTTAATTTTAGGAATTTATAAAATTTTAAACTACTGGAAAAAGAAAATAATTAAATAATAAAAATTTTAATTACAGGATGTGCTGGTTTTTTTTAGTATACTATTTGTGTAAAAAATTTTGAAAACAGATAAAGATTCTTAAATTATTGATGTAATTTTTAATTTATTTGAAATACAATATTTTAAACAATCGACTCCAATATATTTAATCTTCAATTTTTCAAATCTTTTATGTGTTTGAGAGCTCATATAACCAGTACTACTAGTTATTAATATCATTGTTTTATTTTTTATTTTATATGTAAAGTATTAATCTCTTATGAAAAAGAAAATTTTTTACTGGTCCCCTTGCTTAAATCCTGTGGGTACCGTTAAATCAACATTAAATTCTGCTGTATCAGTTATGCAATATGGGTCAAATTTTTTTGATGTTACTTTAATCAATGCATGTGGTGAGTGGGATGAATATTTAGATTATTTTAAAGACAACCATGTAAAAATTATTAATTTTAAATATAAATTTTTTAAGAACCTCCCTAAACATGGTTATATACAAAGCCGATTTTCTTACATCGTGATTTTTTTACTCTGTTTTTTCCCACTTATTAAATTAATAAGATCCAATAAACCTGACTTTTTTATTGCTCATTTAATTACCTCTTTACCCTTAACAGTTATGAATTTATTAAAAACAGATACAAAATTTATACTGAGGATTTCAGGTATGCCTAAATTGAATTTAATAAGAAAATCATTTTGGAAAATTGTATCAACTAAATTGTATATGGTAACAAGCCCATCCATAGAACTAATGAATAAACTTATTAACATAAATTTATTTGATAAAAATAAAATTTCTTTTTTACCTGATGCAATAATTGATATTAAACAATTCATTTTTAAGAAAAATTCAGAAGTCAAAAATTTTCAAAAATTTGATGATAAAAAAATAATTTTTGCTGCAGGAAGATTAACAAGACAAAAAAATTTTTCATATTTAATTAATGAATTTTCAAATTTCTTAAAACAAAACAATAAGTTTGTTTTATTGATTTTGGGTGACGGCGAGGAAAGAAATAAATTAAAAAAACAAATTATTGATAATAAACTTCAAAAAAATATTTTTTTAATTGGACATGTAAACAATGTTTTTAAATACTTTAAAAAAGGAGAAGTTTTCGTTTTAAGCTCTTTATGGGAAGAGGTTGGATTTGTAATGGTAGAAGCTGCTTTAACAAACCTATTTATAATTTCTTCTAATTGCCCTAATGGACCTACAGAATTCCTTTCAGAGGGAAAGTATGGAATGTTATTTAAAAATGGTGTCAGGGGTGAATTATCTAAGAGTTTAACAAAATATGCTAACTTAAAAAATATAAAAAGGCATAAATATGAAATTAAAAAGAAAACAAAACAATATACAAAATTTCGACATTTTCTTATTTTAAAAAATATATTAAATTGAAATTTAGATTAAATTATTTGATTAACTAAATTTAAATATTTTTTGAGATTTTTCTGATAATCAAATCTGTATAAATTTTGCATTGCATACCGCAACATTTTCAAACATTTTTTCTTATTTTCCACATAATATAATATTTTTTTGGACAACTGATTGTGATTCCCAACATTAAATAAAAGACCCCCCTTACCATTTAATAAAATTTCTTTTGGACCTGTAGGGCAATTAGAAGCAATAATAAATTTTCTTAATGTTAAAGCTTCCAATAATACATTAGGTAAACCTTCATATTTAGATGAAAGAATAAATAATTCAGTTTGTTTTAAAAGTGTAAAAGGATTTTCTACAAAATTAATTATTTTTACAAAATTGTTTAAATCATTTCTTTCTATGTACTCCAATAAATCTTTGTGTAATTTACCACGCCCAACAATAACTGCTTCAAATTTAATAATTTCTTTAATTTGATTAAGGGCCTTTAAAAAGGTCATTTGATCTTTCTGGTCAGTAAATCTTCCAATGTTTAATATTTTCAATTGTCTTTTATTGGTAAATATTTTTTTTGATTTTTTCTTAGAATTTTTTAAAATTTCATCATAATTTAAAGGATTGTAAATGCATGTTGCATTTACATTAAATTGTTTTTTTAAATCTTTTTTGAATTGAATACTATTTACCATAACTTTATCTGCAAGATTTAAAAAAAACTTAAAAACTAATCTTTTTAATAAATTTTTAGACCAACCAGCAGGCGCTGAATTTGATCTTGCTATCACTTTAATAGAAAACAATTTACAGATTATTATACAGTATATATTGGCCTGAAATGCAAAAACTACTATATTTCTACTTTTTAATATTTCTTTAATAAGTAAAAAAATTGATAAAAAATACTTTGATCTCCTATTTAATCTATCCCAGAAATTTGATGTGAGAGAAATAAATTTAATTGATTTGTTAAATTTTTTTTTATATTTTTTTGAAATTGTGATTAATGTTACATTATTTAGTTTTTTACATAGATAATTACTCACTAAAAACAGATTTTTTTCAACACCTCCACCTTCAATAGAGGGCATAAATATTATTAATTTTTTTTTCATTTCTATTTACTAAGCATAAAATTGTATTAAGGTTATAAAATGAGTCTTATAAGTGTTATTATACCCTATTATCAAAAAAAAAAATATATTACTTCAAGTATAAATTCAGTTTTAAAACAATCGTATAAAAACCTAGAATTAATAATTATTTATGATGATACTAATCATGAAGATTTAATCATTCTTAACAATTTAAAAAAAAAAGATAAAAGAGTTAAGATTTTTATTAACAAAAAAAACTTGGGTGCAGGCCTATCAAGAAATAAAGGAATTAAGCTAAGCAAGGGAAAGTTTATTGCTTTTTTAGATTCAGATGATTTGTGGTCTCGAAATAAACTCAAAAAACAAATTTTTTTTATGAAACAACATAAAATTAAAATTTCACACACTTCGTATTATATAATTAATTACAAAAATAAAGTAATTGGACAACGTAGGGCAAAAGACCTTAGTCATAAACAGCTTTTGAAATCATGCGATATTGGGCTATCAACAATAATATTGGATAAAAAATTGATTAAAAATAATATCAAATTTGCCAGTATAAAAACTAAAGAAGATTATGTTTTATGGCTTCAAATTACTCTAAATGAAAAAAAAATTTATGCTTTACCTGATAAACTAACAAAATGGAGAAAGCTTGATAATTCTTTATCTTCATCTAAATTTCAAAAATTTAAAGATGGATATTTAGTTTATAGAAAATACATGAAATTTAACCAACTAAAATCTTTTTTTTATTTATGTTTGCTTTCTATAAACTTTCTTTTAAAACAAATTAACACAAGATGAATATTATATTATTTTTTTTAATCTTAAGTTTAGGTTTAATTTTAAATTATTTTTCCATTAAAAAAAATTTTTTCTTAAATTTAACAGGAGATGCCCATCAAAGATTCATGTCTTCTGAAAGTGTACCTTTATTAGGTGGAATAATTCTAATTCTTACATCTTTTTTTTACATTAATTTATCAAATTTTACTTTCATTTTTTTTATTTCAGTTATTTTTTTTATTGGTTTTTTGTCTGACATAAAAAAAATTAACTCTCCAAAACTAAGGTTGTTTTTTCAAATTTTGACAGTATATGCTTGTGTACATTTTTCATCAATTGTTGTTACTCCAACAAATATATTTTTACTAGATTATCTGCTTGAAAATATTAGTTTTCAAATAGCTTTTACAATGTTTTGTATTCTGGTGGTGATTAATGGGTATAATTTTATTGATGGTGTGAATACCTCTCTTGTTGGATATTGTTTAATTATTTCCTCTAGTTTATATTATCTAGAATTAAATGGCATCCAGGTAAGTCAAATTTTAGACTTACGCAGCTTAATATATGTTTTAGTAGCTATTTTTATATTAAATTTTTTTAACAAATTATATTTAGGAGACGGTGGATCATATTTATTGGGCTTACTATTTGCTATGTATTTAATTGATACATATCAAATCAATGACTCAATGTCATCTTTGTTTATAATTAGTTTGCTTTGGTATCCTGCTTATGAGAATCTATTTTCAATTTTAAGAAAAATTAAATTTTCAATTTCACCAATTAATCCAGACACAAATCACTTACATCAACTAATATTTCTTTATTTAAGAGAAATTTTTAGTAGAAATAATTTTTATGTAAATACATTTACTGGCTTATTAATTAATCTTTACAATTTATTTGGTATTATGTTGGCAACAAAATTTTATAATAATTCTCAGATTTTAATACTAATTATAATATTTAATATATTTTTCTATACTTTTGTTTATTTAAAGCTAAAAATTAAAAATTTAAAATCTATTTGAAAAATAGTTTTATCATATAGTTTAAAATCAAAAAACCATCTTTGAAGGCATTGACCTTTTTTTTACCAGCAATTCTTTTTCTTTCAAAAGCATTTATACATCCTAATTTCATCATATTTTTTTTTGCTTTTATTGGCAATTCAACGCATAAAGAAAAATCTCTTTGTGACAAATTTAGTTTTTTTGCTTGATCGGATCTTCCAATTAAATAAGTATATAAAATATCAGATATATTAAGCTTGAAAAATATTTTTCCAATATAAGTAAATATATAATTGCCTATTAGGGTTATTATTGTGTCATCATCACTGCCTGCGTTAGGTTCATACCTCGATGCAAATATAAAATCTAACTGTCTAATTTTCATAGATTTAAGCATATTATTTATTTCAGAGGGGTCAAACGAACCATCTGCATTAAAAATGCAAAAATATTCAGTATGACAATTATTTATACCTTCAATTATAGCATCTCCATAACCTAAGTTTTTTTGATAGATTATATTAACTTTATGATTTTCTATTGACTGAATAGTTTTTGTATCAGAGGAATGCAAAACAATATTAACATTATAATTAAATTTTTTTAATTCACTTAATACTGTTGGCAAACTTTCAGATTCATTTTTAGCTGGAATTATTAAAGTAAGGTTTTTCATAATCAAAATCAAATTAAAGTATTGTAATAACTTTTCAAGTTTATATGATATTATTTTAATAAAAAATCCTATAATTAAAGCTAGTGTCTAATTTTTTAATCTTAATATTTTATTATTTTGTAATTCTTATCTCTGTATTAGGTTATGGATCTTTTTTTTTAAAAGTATTCGAAAAAAAATTAGTTAGCAATAACTTTGGATACGTAGGCTTATTTGGAATCTATGTAATTTTAGTATATTCATATTTAAGTAATTTTATTTTAGCACATTCTCAATTTCATAATATTCTAATACTTATTATTGGTACAATTCTCTTTTTTTTAAAAATCATAAAAAATTATTTAAAATATCGAAAAGAAATATTTTTAACTTTCTTTGTTTTTATTATAATTTCTAGTTCTTTATTTCTATATAAAAATCATGATGATTTCTCATATTATCATTTTCCGTATACATATTATTTAACACAGCAAAGTTTTTATATTGGTGTTGGCCAGTTTGGTCATGGTTTTAGAACACCCTCATCTATATTTTATATAAACTCATTATTTTATTTACCATATGCAAAGTTTCATTTGTTCCATTTTTCTCAAATTTATATTTTAGGTTTTGCAAACATTATATTACTTAAAAATATTCATAGTTATTTTACTTATTTAAAAATTAAAAAAGAAAAAATTAACCTCACAAACTATCTTAGTTTGTTTTCGATAATTTTTATTAATATTTTTTTTTATAGAATTGCAGAGCATGGAACAGATCGATCTGCACAAATATTAGTATTTATATTTATAATTGAGATGATAGTTTTTATAAATTTAAAAAATATCAAAAGTATAGATTTATTTAAACTGTATTTACTTGGAGCAATTATAGTTTCACTAAAAGCATTTTATATATTGTACGCAGTATTCTTCATACCTCTACTTTTTTTAATGAATTCAAAAAATAAGAGTTATACTAAGTCGTTTATTTTTTTAATTTTTAATAAATATTTTTCTTTATTTATATTATTATTATTTTTTGTTTTATTTACTTATTTTATCAACACAGGTTGCATAATATACCCTTTAAGTATTACATGTTTTGATAATTTAAATTGGAGCATTCCTTCTACAGAAACACTTTTAATGAATAATCATTATGAACTTTGGTCAAAAGCTGGAAAAACACCAACATCAAGAGTTTTAAATCCGAATGAGTATATTCAAGGTTTTAACTGGGTTAAAAATTGGATAGATCTTTATTTTTTTAATAAAGTTTCTGATTTTCTTTTAGGGTTAATATTACTAATTATTATTGTGATATTTTCTTTCAAAGGAAAATCTTTAAATAAATATAAATATAAAAAAAATTATAATTATATCTATTTAATCTACTTGGTATTAATAGTTTTGGGATTTGAGTGGTTTTATAATCATCCAGCTTTAAGATATGGAGGTTATTGTATTATTGCATTGTTATTTTTTATACCAGTTTGCATGAGGCTAGAATTAATTAAGATAGATTATATTAAATATACTAGAGCCACACTAATATTACTTATTATAACAATATTGGTGTTTAACTTAAGAAATATTCATAGAATAATTAAAGAGGTAAATTTTTATCAATACAAGCCATTAATTGGAGTATTCTATTGGGTAGAAGATGGTAATTTTCGTGTTCAAAAATCAATGAATGATTTAATAATTCAATATAGTTATTGTATAAATTCAAATGACCCATGTTCTTTGAATAAACAAAAAGTTTATAAAAAATATGGAAAGATAATATTTAATAATAGAATGAATGATTAAAAAATTAGTTTTATTATTTTTAAGTTTGTTTGATTATTTCTATCAAAAAAAGATTATTAAATTTCTTAAAAAAAATAATTTATCAGAAATTAACCTAATTTTTGATGTTGGAGCACATAAAGGAGAATCTATAAATTTATTTTTAAAAAATATGAAAGTAAAAAATATTGTTTCATTTGAAGCAAGCCCATTAAATTTTAAATTTTTAGAAAATAATAAAAAAAACCTAGAAAAAAAATTTCCAAATACAAAAATAATTATAGAAAATTTAGCATTAAGTTCTGATGGTAGAGTAGTTTCTTTTAAGCAGTTTAACGAAAGTTCTTCTTCAACAATAAATAATATTAATCAAGAATCAAAATATTTTAAAAGAAAATTTAATTTATTAAATATACAAAATAAAAAAAAAATATATGAAAGTTTTAAGTTAAAAACAGAAACATTAGATAATTATATGTATCAAAATAATTTTAATAGAATATCTTTTCTTAAAATTGATACAGAGGGATATGAATATGAAATCTTAATAGGATTAAAAAAAAAAATTAAATCTATTGATACAATAATGTTTGAGCATCACTATGATAATATGATTATTAAAGAATATACATTTTCAGATATTAATTATCTTTTAAAAAAGAATGATTTTTATCAAGTATTTAAATCCAGAATGCCATTTAGAAAATCATTTGAATATATCTATAGAAGAAATGATATTGACTAAATTAAAAGTTTCAGTGTTGATAGCGAATTATAATAATCAACAACATATTGAAAATTGCATTGATTCAATTAAACAGCAATCATATGAAAATATTGAAATTATTTTCCATGATGATTTATCTTCAGATAATTCTATCAAAAAGATTAATGAATACAAAAATATAAAAGTTATCAAAAATAAGAAACGTGGAAAATACGGTTCATATAATCAAATTAATGCATATAAGCGTGCTTTTAAAAAAAGTAGTGGAGATATAATTTTTTTTTTAGATAGTGATGATTTATTTAAAAAAAATAAAATAGAGGTAGTAGTTAATGAATTTTTAAGTAATAAAAAAATTTCATCAATATTTGATTTACCAATTCATGCATATAGTGATAAAAAAAAAATTATTAGAAATAAAAAAAAAATTATTCCATCTTTTTGGCCATACATTCCTCCTCAAAGTTGCATTGCAGTAAAAAGGAACCTTTTTAACAAAATGATCAATAAAATTAATTTCAATTTATATCCAGACATTTGGATGGATTTCAGAATAGCAATATACTTAAAATATATAGAAAAAAATTTTTTTATATTAGAAAAAAACTTAACAATTTATAGACAATCTCCAAAAATGATCTCCTCAAAGTTTATATTTTTATCTTTTAATTGGTGGAAAAGAAGAGAGCAAGCACATGCCTATGTAAAATATTTTTTTTTAAAAAATAAAATACAATACAAAAAAAATATAGATTATTTTTTAACTAAATTTATAAATTTTTTTATTTGATGAAAAAAAAGATACTCATAATTGGAAAAAAGGGTTTCATCTCTAAAAACCTAATCAAATTTTTTAGTAAAAAAAAAAATTTTTTTTATTCGATTAGTTTTAAAAATTTTATTATCAAATCCTATTTATACAATAAAGAATTTGACTATATTATTAACTGTTCTTCAAATAGGAGCTATATAAACAATAAATATCAATCTCAAAATGATTATGATTTGTTGATAGCAAAAAAAATAAAAAACTCTAAAACTAAATTAGTAATGTTAAGTAGTAGAAAAGTTTATAAACCAAAATTTAATATAAAAGAGTCTCATAAAAAAAATCCAACCTGTAATTATTCAAGAAACAAGTTACAATCTGAGATTTTAATCAAAAAAATTTTACAAAATAGACTTTTGATTTTAAGAATTTCCAATATTATAGGACCTCCAAGTAATAGTAAAAAAAAGCTTCATAAGACATTTTCTGATATTTTTTTTGAAACCGTGAAACGTGGACTAATATATGAAAATAAAGATACTTATAAAGATTTTATTTCTATAAAAAAATTTTGTGAAATTATTTATGCACTGATAATAAATGACTCATATGGTGTTTTTAATGTTTCGATAGGAAAAAAAATTTATACACAAAAAATTATAAGATGGTTAAATTATTATAATTATAATAAAGTTAAGTTGATTAATATTAAAAATACTTTTAATAATGAAAGTTTTACACTAAATAATGAAAAACTTATGAAAAAAATTAAAATTAAAAATCGTCTATATGATTTAAGAAAAGAATGTATGAATATTAGTAAAAATTTCTTTATATAAAAATGAAAAATAAAGTTGCCTTAATATTTGGAATTACTGGACAAGATGGCTCTTATCTTGCCGATTTTTTGCTTAAAAAAAAATATATAGTTCATGGTGTAAAAAGAAGATCTTCTTCATTTAATACTGGCAGAATAGACCATTTATATCAAGACCCTCATGCAAAAAATAGAAAATTTATTTTACATTATGGAGATATTACTGATGCCATTTCTGTGTCATCTATAATAAAAAATATAAAACCTGATGAAATTTATAATCTAGCAGCGCAATCACATGTTGCGGTTTCATTTGAGGTTCCAGAGTATACCGCTAATGCCGATGGAATTGGTGCTCTAAGAATTTTAGAAGCAATTAAATTTCATGGTTTTGAAAAAAAAACAAAATTTTATCAAGCAGGCACGTCAGAAATGTTTGGAAAAGTTGCTCAAATACCACAAACAGAAAAAACCCCGTTTTATCCAAGAAGCCCTTATGGAGTTGCAAAAGTTTATGCACATTGGATTACTGTAAATTATAGAGAAGCATATAAAATTTTTGCCTGTAATGGAATTTTATTTAACCATGAAAGTCCAGTTAGAGGTGAAACATTTGTTACTAAAAAAATAATAATGGGATTGTGTAGAATTAAAACTGGTAAACAAAAAAAATTATTTTTAGGAAATTTATCTGCAAAGAGAGATTGGGGTCACGCAAGAGATTATGTAGAAGCAATGTGGAAAATGCTGCAAAGAAAGAAACCCCAAGACTATGTAATTTCTACTGGTAAACAATATTCAGTTAAAGATTTTATAAATTTATCACTAAAGGAGCTTAATATAAAATACTACTGGAAGGGTAAGGGTATCAATCAAAAATGTTATAATGATAAGGGTAATTGTATTATAGAGTGTGATAAAGAATATTTTAGACCTCTGGAGGTTGATACCTTGTTAGGAGATTCTAGAAAAGCAAGAAAAGAATTAAATTGGAGACCCAAATTCAATATTGCTAAACTAGTAAAGGAAATGGTGACTACTGAATTAAGAAATTTATCATTGTGATCAATTTTAATTCTAAAATTTATGTAGCAGGACACAATGGTTTAGTTGGAAGTGCAATAGTAAGAGAACTAAAAAAAAAAGGTTATAAAAAGATTATAACAACTAATAGACAAAAATTGGATCTTACCAACCAATTAAGTGTTCTTAGATTTTTGAAAAAAAATAAACCTAACTTTATTTTTTTGGCTGCTGCAAAAGTGGGTGGTGTATATTCAAACAATAAATATAAAGCAGATTATTTATACGAAAATCTAGCAATTCAATTAAATGTCATAAATGGTGCCTATTTATCTGGCGTTAAAGACTTAATATTTCTAGGTTCTAGTTGTATTTACCCAAAAAACTCAAAACAACCCATAAAGGAAAGTTATCTATTGACTGGTGAACTAGAACCAACAAATGATGCGTATGCTATAGCAAAGATTGCTGGAGTAAAACTATGCGAAAGTTACAATTTACAATATAAAACAAACTATACTTGCTTGATGCCAACTAACACTTTTGGTCCGAACGATAATTATGATGAGCTTAATTCTCACTTTTTTCCTGCGTTGATTAGAAAAATTCATAAACTTAAAAATAGCAAAAGAAATTCTCTTGTTTTGTGGGGCAACGGTAAAGCAAAAAGAGAAGTTGTTCCTGTTGATGATATTGCTAATGCTTGTGTTTATTTTATGAATAAAAAGAAAAAACCAACACTCATCAATATTGGAACTAGCAAAGATTTTACAATTGAATACTATGCAAAATTAATTGCAAAAACCATTTTACCACAAAAGAAAATTAATATTAAATATGATTTAACTAAACCTAATGGAGTTAAAAGAAAGGTTTTGGACATATCTTTAGCAAAAAAATTTGGATGGAAAAACAAAATTGACCTAAAAAAATCAATATTAGATACCTACTTGTCATTTAAAAAAGAAATTAGGGAAGTTAAATGAAAAATATTATTATTGTAACGGGAGGAGCTGGATTTGTTGGTTCCAATCTAATTGCTTTATTGCTCAAAAGAACAAAATTTAAAATTATAAGTATAGACAATTACTCTACAGGTAAAATAAAAAATCATATAAATGATAGCCGAGTTAAATATATTAGAGGAAAT
>Ga0129324_10000189_pt1 | contig 44168 bp, 62 predicted proteins | sample CPBDNA_7_FD_96879 | JGI IMG/M metagenome (GOLD analysis project Ga0129324, IMG submission 96879) | Freshwater to marine salinity gradient microbial communities from Chesapeake Bay, USA - CPBay_Spr_15_0.2_DNA | ecosystem: Environmental > Aquatic > Marine > Coastal | place: USA: Chesapeake Bay... | reverse complement strand
TAGACCAGATGCTTCACGTTCCATGCGCTGCGCTTGTTCAATTCGTTGCTTTGCGAGATTAGCATCACCTAGCGCATCGCCAGTGGGAGCAGTTACTTCTCCGGTTACTGGACCACGCATTCTGCGGACAACATCAGCTGGATCTTGCATACCGCGGCTCTTGTCCATTTCAGCCATTTTCTTAACGGCAGCTTCACCTTGTTTCATTTCATCAAGCATGACATTAAGTTCATCAAGACGAATGCGTGTGCTTGGGTTAGGTGTCATAACGATCAAGGCAGTTTGAACTTTCTTCAACTGACCTTCAGTGTGTAGAACTTGAAGAATCGGACGACCATCTTTAGTATAGGTGCGATTCAACGCATCAGCTAAGTTCTCACTATTCTGGCCGATATCACTATCAATACACTGGATCAAAGGATCATGAATGTGTTGATTGATAAGTTCGGTATACGTGACCAGGCACATGTGTGGCTCACCTGGGACTTCTCTAAAAACGATTGCTACTTTGCGGTCGCCGTGTTTGCCAACGTGTCGTGTAAAACTCATATATGTTCTCCTTGTTATATGATATAAACTTATTTAATAAGAGTAATTTGGTGTGAAATATTTATAATACTACTTTATGACCATCTAAGCTCATAAAGTACTGCTTCTTTAGGATCTTCGAAGGCAGGTTGCCCGAAAAGTCGTGAATATGACTGGAATATAGTTACCCCAGTTTCTGATTCGATATACTGTACAATAGAATACCTACCAGACAATTTATCAATGATCCATTGTTTAGATTGCGGGGTAAGCGGCTCATTTGCCACTGTAAAGTGTTCAGGAGTGAATGTTGATTCTCGGCCAGCAAACCATGTTAGTGGATTGATTGTGTACTCTGTCATTTGGTCAATGAATCCAGCATCTTATATTTTTCGTAGGCATCTACTACTATTGGATTTGAATTAATACCAAGCGGATTAACTTCAATCCAGCATCCATCACCTTGTGCGAGTCCGGGGTGAATGAACCCACTATATTCATTAAAGTTGCGAGGCTGATGAATTTTACCAGCTTGGTACAATCTAATAGCAAGCGCCTTCACCTCGTCAAGAGGAAACTCACTCATTTTATATTGATCTGGACGTGATGCCAGGAAATTACCGTTACTATGATACATTTCCACAATCGCCATCAATCCCTCTTGTGAAGTACACATTGTGCGGGTAATTAGTAGCAATACTTCATCCTCGGACACTTCACCCTTCATGATAGATTGAAGGCATCCACCCAAACTTGTTCCAATTAGCATTCTCATGTTATCACCTGTGTTTTCTTTAATACTCGGTCGCTATAAATTTCGTGACCCGCATTACGAATGGTATCAACAATCAATTGCGGGTCATCGGCAAATGTTTCTTTAATATCTTCTTCAGTCAACGCTGAATCAAAAGTGTAAATCTCATAGTGGCGATGACTATTGAATCTTGCCCTGAGAATCAGTTGATTCAATGGCACGATTTTGGGGGCAGGGGACGATTCTTTCTCTTGAAGAATACGAAAAATATTTTCTTTTTCCCACTGTTCATGTTTCTCTTGTATGACAGACACATTGATTAGACATTCAAGCCCGGTCATATCCCACATTGCAAGATATCTAGTTTTTTTCTTTTTTGATGAGCGCATAAATCATTTTAACCTTATCCAATGCATCAGCCAGTGCCACATTTGTTTTCGCAGCCCGGTGTATTTGACCCCAAAGCTGTGACTCCACTAGACTTGCGTGTAGATCATGTTGTCGTTCACTGACACTATGTAATGTGCGTTCAACTGAGCCAGATTGACGAACATACACGGTTTCTCCCTTATCAGGTGATTCGTATATGTCAGTCATTTTTACAATCAGTTGGCCGGTTCATCATAGATAGCCCAAGTGCCAAACGGGGGATGAGGATCCTTGTCACCGTGAATGATCCAAGTAGTGTCGCAGTAATCTTTATCACCCCAAGAGCCACATGGATATCCATCAGTGAATACAATCAGACGCTTTGGATCAATGGCATTCTCTTTCAGATAATCAAAAATACAATCAAAGTCAGTACCGCCACCGCCCATTGGCTCGTATTCGTCAATGAGGTCCATGTTCTCGCTGGTAAAGTCAGCAGGATTGTAAGTTTTGGTATCAAAGCAAAACACATGAACTTTGTAGCCGGAGAATGAACCCATCATTCCAGCAATCTCACCTAGAAACATTGATGCTTGTTTATTGCTAATACTGCCTGACATATCAATCGCAACTGTTACATCAATTTCTTCACCGGGAGTCATGCCAGGCATGATAGCATCCATGTGCCATGATCTACGATTGGGGCGACCCCAGCTATAGTCATTACGAATAGCACTTGTCAGATTTACCTGTAACAGTTCGCGCCATGGCATCTGCGGATCAGTAGTATTGCGAATCAAACGCTCGACGCCTTTAGGGATAGTGCCAGCTTCAGCACCTTGAGCAGCAGCAATAATTGCCTGCTTTACTTCTTGGCGAACACGTTCTTTTTCTTCAGCAGACATACGTGGACGACCTTTGCCTTGTCCGGGTTTGCCGTCACCATCTTCACCGTCACCATCTTCACCGTCTTCACCATCCATGTGATCATCAATCATCTGGTCCAGAAGATCATCAATACTGATTTTCTGTACGTTTTTCATCAAGTCATCATAGATTTCTTCAGCGGGCTTGCCATCGTATTTTTGTTCGTACAAACAAGGCACTGTGGTGATGAACTGTCCAACTTTATGACGTTTCAAATCAGCATTGACAGCATAGTCATCAGCAATATTCCACATCTGGTGATCACGATTACCTACTCGACCCATGTGATCATACACAACGTGTAACACTTCGTGGCCCACGAGAAATTCTACTTCCTTAACTTTAAGAAGCATAATGAAGCGTGAATTGTAATAGAACTTTTGGCCGTCAGTAGCAGCAGTACCACACCAGCTATCAGCATTGATAAGCTGTAGGCGAGTAGCAAGATTACCAAAGAAGGAATGACGAAGCAACAGTCCAATTCGGGCAGTGATCAAACGTTCACGTGCTTGATTGTCAATCTTGGCATCAGTGGGGCCGATTAGATTTTCGTACTTTTTACTTTTTGTTTTTTTAGCTGCTTTGGGTGCGATTGCTGTTGTCATTTTAAAGTCTTTCTGTTTAAGTATCTATTATAACAGAATAATGATTTATCGTCAATCATTATTATGATACAAGGTGAGAATATTTCTACGCTCACCTTGTTCATTTTAGTTACCTGCTTCTACAATGTACTTGCCGAATTTCTTGTGAAACGCATCAAAGTGCTTCAACTGACTTGGCTCGATTGGCAACTTGTAAGTCTTCAACGCTACCTTAGCACCCATCACAACCAATTCAGTTTCAAAGTTGTTCATGATGTATTCAAAGAAGTTGTCAGCCATTTCATGAAATTGCTTACTTGTCACCTTCTTGTCAGCCACTGCGTCTTTGAGTTCATAGCACAATGCCACAGTCAGAGCATACATTGCGCTGATTTCCTTAACAGCAAGGTCCTTGACTTTACCGGACAGAATATCTGCGGGCTCGGGCATCTTACCTGACAGCTTGCGGTGTGCTGCGAATTTCACAGCAAGACCTTCACCAACTGCGCCTGCGATCAAACTAAACATTGTGTCAATGTCGGTGTCGTCATCATTCAGCAGATCAGACACAAAGCACCAGCTACGCGGAGTAGCAAACGCACGTGAACTAGACTTAGAATCAAAGTCATAGATATCTTGCTTAGCAAAAGACAAGTAGCCAACGACATCTTTATGGATGCCTTTGTTCACTGCCCAGTTTTGCCATGAAGTAAAGTCGGGGCGCATTTCCAAGTGAATGAAACGATTAGCTAGGGGCATTGGCATACGATATGTCACGCCTTTGTCAGAGTCACGATTGCCAGCAGCAACGATAACAACATTGTCTGGCAGCACATACTTACCAACGCGGCGATTCAAAATCAACTGATAGCCGGCGGCTTGAACTGATGGTGCCGCAGAATTCATTTCATCAAGAAACAACACAACAATGGGGTACTTGCTGGCGAATTCTTCATCGGGCAAGTCAACTGGGGGAGCCCAATCCATTTTGTTGATATCTTTGTTGAAGAACGGGATGCCACGAATATCAGTGGGTTCCATCTGCGCCATGCGCAAATCGATAATCGCGCCGCCGAGTTCTTCGGCAATTTCAGCAACTACTTCAGACTTGCCGATGCCGGGAGGGCCCCAGAGAAACACGGGGCGTTTAATTTTAAACGCTTTGAGAATTGATTTACGAGCCTGCGCACTAGTGATAGTGAAGTTGTCGCTGATTACTGCTGCCATTTTGATTCCTATTTAATTAAAAGAGAGATTTGCTGAATGAAACTTATTATAACTGAAAAATGATTTATCGTCAAGTAATTTTGAAAATAAATTAAGCACCTGTCCAAGAAATATTCTTGAAGTCACCGGTAAGAAGATTGCCACGGGCGAAGTTTTTAGCAGGAGCTGACCAGCTAGCTGCTTTGAGAATGTCACCGCGTTTAAACTTAGGGCCGTCTTCCTTGACAATGAAAGAGTGAACTGAGCCATTGGAAACGATTTTAATGAATTTGTTACCTTCGTCAACACGCAACTTATCATTGAATTCCACAATCATTTTATCACGAATTGCGCTTGGAGTGCCGAAGTTGCTGTAGCTTGTGCGAATCACTTCAAAATACTGTTCAATTTGTTGTTTCATTGTAAGTCTTTGTTGCTGTTTAAGTATCTATTATATCACCAAAATGATTTAATGTCAACCGATTTGTGTGTCACTCTACGACAAAATTATCAGGGAATTCACTGTAATCACTGTAATTCATTATCATTACCTCTGTTCCTTTACTTTTTTCCGCATAATCTGCTGATTTTGCGCTACGAGTTGCGGCACTACGGTACACGCTCTGACGATGCCATCTGAATTTGTCTTCGGGGTAAAACAGTTTCAAATCATCAAAGTCATAATAGCTCAGGGCGAACTTACCTTGAATGTTTGCCAGTGTATCAGCAAGTTCTTTATGCTTTTCTCGTGGGAAGTCTTTACTGTAATAGAATTCCATTTTGAAGTACGGTGGGTCCACATAGAAAAAAGTATCAGGACTATCGTACTTGTGGATCAGATCAATACAGTCTAATTTCTCCACAGCAGTAATTGCCTGAAGTCTTTTTACAATTTTATCGTTACTCAACTTACCCTTCAAGGTGTCGTATTTACTATTGTATTTTCCGTTACTTTTTACATCACAAAAATATGATACATTCTTTTCGCTTAGTGGAGTACCAGCGAACACCTGTGTTTGTAGATAGAGATATTTTACTGCTAAATCAAAGTCACCGGCGATTATAGAATTCCAATCCAAATCAACAAACAATTGCTTTTGGAAATCTTTATAAATCACTGCGTCACTTTTTACAACAGCGTCCATTCCAGCAAGTAGCTTGGCTGGATCTTGTCTAAAGCATTCATATACATTAGCCAATAGTGGGTTGAAGTCATTGTAGATTCTAGTTTTTGCGACTTCAACCTTTGAACTTTTAATGCTGGTCCATCCAGCACCGCCGAAGACTTCTGCGAAAGTTGAGAATGAGCTTGGGAACAACGGGTCCATCCAAGTAATGTGATGGGCCTTTCCACCGATATATGGGAACATATTTTCTCCTGTGTCTATGTCAATGTGATATTGTACAGCATATTGATTAAAAAGTCAACTTTTTATTGCCCGTTCATGTTACTAACTGTTAGTGTAATATTGTATAAATACAAGATGAGATATTATGAATTTACCAACGAGAGCATTGAACCTATCACTGAGGGCGGAAAGTCCAGTGGAATCAGGTATAATAGTGAGGTAGGGATGTTAGCCGGGTTTATGGGAGTTGATGTGTCAACCTTCGACCCTAAGAATCCAGAAAGAACAATGGATCCTGATATGTTACATGAACCCGAAAGAGTCTATAAAGATATTAAAAATCTATTAGCACCTAACTATGATCCAGTTGTATTTGCTAAATGGGCATCAATCGGAATTAGATATCAAGCTGCCATGATTGATCCTATCAATATGACTGACACAACTGTAACAGCATACGGGTGGGCCGGTGGGTCAAATAAGAGTGATGCAGGGGCAGTTGATATCAGTTTTATCGGCTGTTCCATCACGGGAGTGAGCATCAAAGCCGAAGGTGGCATCACTCTCGCTAACTTAACTCCTAAGAGTTTAGGACTTGAAACAGAGCGTGGTATTGATACTTTTTCCAAATACGCAACCATTGAGTTTAATGACATGAAGCAGGCAATTTTTGCTGATGTACTGGATGAGGCAGAAGCGCAACCTGATCAGGCTATTGCTCCTAAGGATATAGCATATTCAATAACATACTTACCACTGACTAATACATTTAAATGTACCGGTAAACAGACAGTTAACTGGTCTCGTGAAAAAATACTCGCTAGTATCACTACAGGTGCCAAATGGCAACGTGTTTTTGGTGACTGGTTTCAAGCCAATTGGGCAACTAAGAAAGGGTACGCAAAGCCATTATTCTCTAAAATTGCTGTTGAGTTTGAGCGCATTATTGAGAAGCATTTGCGAGAGAGTGGAAAATTATCTAGTATGCTTCGCTTTGCGGAAGATCCATACTTTTACGCCAGCTCTACCGGATTGTATCTTGTACCGGCTATCGATACTGTTGATGACCTCATTATCAAACGACTGCGATATGGTGCGCCTGACGGAACAAGTCAATTATTCATTGCTGAAATTGGACGTCCTGATTCCGATAATGTTGCCGAACTTGATATCTATATGCGTTACGCCAATGGTATGTTTGCCTGCTATCCCACAGCACGAGTTCAGAATCTGAAAAATCCTGAATATATTGCGTGGGAAAAACTAGTTTAACTCGTTCAAGCGGTCAATTTCATTTGCTGCTTCCTCTAAGAGGTCAGCAATACGGTCATTCTTGCCCTCTTGGACACTTTTACGTGAACTAATTTGTCTGCGAATCTCTGCCCGCTTACGTAAACGATAAACTAGACTTTGTTCTGCTACTGGTAAGTGACTTTCAGACTGTGTGCAACTGAGGGCAATACAATCTTGCTTTCCACATTGTGGGCATCCACCCATCTTAAATTGGCCGCTAGTCATGTTCTTTAGGTCTAATGTCCCGCAAAAGTGCGCAAAGTCGCTTGTGCCGTTGTCATCGTATCCGCATTTGTTGCACTTCATTCTTCAACTCCAAAGTGTTCTTTGATTACTTGTCCAACTATGCTTTTACCATTAACATTATACGTATTAGTAAAATCAACACACTCCTGAACAATCAACTTGGCGAACTTTTCTAAGTTGGCATCCCAGCCAGTCCAATGAGTTTCTTTTCTGTCGTAGTCCATTGTTGGTTCAAATGCGTTCATCCCAGCCTGTTCAGCAAGTTTTTTAATTCGTTTGTTCATTTCCACAACCGTAGTGTTGACATAATCTCGGGCCAATCTTCTTTCTTACGCGGGGCAAATACAATACCCACTTGATCATTATCAAGTCTACTTTCAGTGATAACTTTACAGTAGTCAACCTTCTTCAGTTCAGCAAATTCTTCATCACTTACCATACAGGTAACTTTCTTAAATGAATTCTTCAACCAGTCTTGAGTCCATTCATGATCTTGGAACTCTAGGTATCCGATTAAACCGGCGTGAGCGGCAACATTAAGGGCGTGTCCAGTTGGTACCCACTCTTTGATTGCGATATACATTTTCATTATACAGTCTCGATACCGTTGAGCTTCCATGCACCTTCGTGTAGTTCATAATGGAACACTTGATCAACTTTTTCGCCATTGTCTTCGAATGTATAGTGAATGCTAAACTCGCGCGGGTTAGACAGCACTACTTCGTGACTGACTTTACTGAGTGTAATAGTGTTAGGGGCAATATTCGCAGTTGCTTCGTCGACCAGGTCTGGGCCCAGCAATACTGTCAGTTTATCAACATCAGCAGCCGCAAACGCCTTTTGAATTTCCCAAAACTTCTGTGTTGGATTGAATGGTTGGCTAGGACCAACTCCGCGTTCGCGCTTAACATAAACATTTACCATTTTAAATCCTTTATAGAACAGCCATGCAACACCGAGTAGCAGAGCAATTACAATTACGAAACCAAACACATCAGCGATAAAACTCCACACGGTATATTCCTTTTTAGGTTGAGAAAAACTTGAACCACCTGGTCCATTATCAAATCCGCCAGCAGGGCCAGAGCCTGCTACGTTGCTACTTACTGCGCCGCCACCACCCGGTGTACCGTTGTTAATAACAGTAGTACCACCACCGTGACTGCCACCGCCGTTAATCATATTACCGACTACGCTACCTGCCAGCGCGCCGCCGAAGATGGTACCAAATCCAGGACCACTATTTCCCTGCATTACTACAGGAGGTTGCCCGTAGTTAGGTTGATTAGCAGAGCCATATGTTGGACCAGATCCGCCCGAATTACCTGGGCTTGGATTTGTAGTCGATGGCCGGCCTTGTTCAACTTTTTGTGCTACTGGTGAAGTAACTTCACTTTTGCGAACACCCATCGAACCTGATGTGCTGCCGATGCCACCTGGACGACTTGGCGCCGGGGCAGCCGCTGGAGCACTAGGGCGACTTGGCGCCGAACTTGATTTGCTTGATGACGACGATGACCGCGATCCGCTGGAACTCGAACTACTGCTCCGTCCGAAACTGGAAGCTTCTACGCTGGGTAGTGCTACCATGAAAGTACTGGAAATTAGTACAGCTGGCAAAAGTTTTGAAAACTTCATTTTAACTCCTAGTTAAGTTTTTGATGCGTTAATTATACAATTAAATTGTATTGTTGTCAATTTATTTGGCGAAGAATTCTCTGCACCAAGCAAGGCGAGCTTGTTCATCCATTGCAGTGTACTCGACAATGTTAGCACGGATATGCTCCAGCAATGGGTAGTACTCTTCGTCAATTTGTTCCTTGAACTCTTTAGTCAACAGCTTGTCGGTACGTGGGTTACGTGCCACCCACTTTGCAGTGAGATAGTAAGGGCTCTTGATCTTAGCAGACACGCCATCTTCTGTGTAGAAGACAAAACCTTCATGCTTAACCTTCTTAGACTCGGCTACTAACTCACCAACAGTAGTTTGGATAGATTCTCCATATCCGCACTTTAGGTGGCTCATGGCATAGTCACGTGCCCATTTGGACTTACTTACACCGTACATCTTTACCTTGGAGTCCCAAGTGTTTTCACGGTAACCCAAGAAGTACATACCTGCATCTTCTGGTACAATATGTGGATCACTTGGGTGGCAGCATTCAAACATCAGAGTCATGCCTTTTGTAGCAATCAGTTCCATTTGCCAATCAGCGTAAGGCTGGTGCTTTACCATCAGTTCTTTTGCATACTCCACATAGTCGTTAGCAGTGGAGCCAGTTGTGGAGATCAGGATGTCGTCCTTGTACCATGTCATTGCCACCATGAAACCGTTTACCTTACGATAAGCAGTTACAGGAGTGTCGTCAGACAATACAGGAGCCTTGTCTTCCACACCGTAGTTATAGATTTTAGTGAAAGGACGGGACACTACATTGAAGTCGGCGTCCACGATAGTACCGCGGCATTCTTCCAAGTAGTCATTCCACAAGTTATCGTAGAACACACGCTTGGAATACTTTAGCACATAGATGCCTTCGCCAGCCGACCGCATGTTCACCAACTTTGGGTTAGCTAATACAAACTCTTTCAATTCATCTTTGTTCATTCTTCAACTCCGAAATGTTCCATAATCTCACCCATCAATGCGTAGGCCTTATGCTTGTAACCTATATCTAAACATTCTCTTACAATCAACTCGGCGAACTTTTGACATTCTGGCATATCCCAATGCCCAATGCCAAACATATCCTTTGTGTATCCAGCCTGGTCAGCAAGTTTTTTAATTCGTTCGTTCATATTAACGTCCACTCTCATTGTATTCTATGATTCTATCAATGGCAGCGCCGAGACCAATAATGAAAGTAAGGATCAGCCATGCCTCTGGCCACAAAAATAACAATGCAATATAGCATATCAGCAAAAATATTACAGCTAGTTTCACGCCCCACGGCATGGCTTTAGGCATGAGTTTAATTCGTTCGATCATACTTTTGCTACCTGTTCTGGAAATTTCAAACATTCATCTGCCGAATATGACCAACACTTATCGGTCAATTGGATCTTTACTTTCTTTGGGGTGAACCCAATGATGACACCCATTGACAGTGACATCGTGTATCCGTTCTGCGGTATCAAGACGATTTGGTCACCTACTACTAACAATTTACCAGTTACATCGTTCATTCTTCAACTCCGAAATGTTCCAATAGTTCTTGACCAGACATACCGTGATCATGATCGGCTATCTCAGCACATTCCCGCACAATCAACTCGGCGAACTTTATAGGATCTAGTACATCACCACCATTATCGGCTGTGCCCACTAGGGATGCTCCGTAAATTTCCCAAATTCGTTCGTTCATTTTTCTACTCCGTACTTAGCAAGTTCTTCAAAGGTGTTGATAGTGCCGTCTTCAATCAGGGCAATGAGACAATCGAACTCGTCACGCTCACTGGAGCCAAACACCTCATCTTGCTGTTCATAGGCAAGGGCTAACAGTTGCTCTTTCATTCGTTCGTCCATATTATCGACCTACTGTTTCTACTCTGAGTTTGAGACTGCTTAATTGTAAACGAATGCTTGTTAGCTCGTCTAGTGCTTTTGTAAAGTGACCATTAGTATGTTTGTCGTGACTTAGTTTACGATCTACACCCATTGCCATTTTAACATTGGCAATCGCTGTATCTACTGCCTCGATGCGTGCCTCCAGTTTTTCAATTTCTGTCATTTGCGGCTTTCGTTGAGGCGATAGGATTGAGCAAACTGCTCGGCAATAGATTCAGTATGACATTTAGCAAGGACCTGCCCACGGCGATCATTCCACTGAATCACATGCCACATTCTTGATTCATCGTCATATTCTACTGTTACCATACTAAGTCCTATTTATTGTTGTATGTGTATATTATAGCAGAATTCGGATTAAATGTCAACTGAAATTTGCCAGTTTAGCTTTCATTGTATCGCGCCATTGAATGGCATCTTCTTCATAATCAAAATGAGGACTGAGTTCGATATTCTCATTCAGCTCCTCAACCCATACATAAACGCCGTTGTATTCATCTTCAAGTAATTTCATATTTTCCTTAGTGGTGACTTTTAATTTCGCCCGTTAATGCGTCTTTGACCATTTCATCAAAATCAGACACTACGCGCCCAGTCGCATCAAACGCCACGTCACGGGCGCGATACTTTTCTAGCCCGGTCGTGTTTCCGTGGACGTGACCATAGAAATGAACGGCGCCACGGTGCATTTGATCCCACTCGCATATGGGAAAGTGAAACATACATACAATGGTACCGTTATGATTGTAACGCAGGTACTTGTGAATCTCTTTGAAGCAAGCACGAAATTCAGGGTCGTTCAAATTCTTCACATCGTGATTGCCCTCAATCAGAATCTTAGTGCCATTCAGGCGGCGCATGATTACAGTTGCTTTTTGTGCGTTACAGAATGCCACGTCCCCTAGGATGAATACTTCATCTTCAACAGACACTTCTTTGTTCCATTCAAGGATCATCTTTTCATCCATATCAGATATGTCAGTGAATCCTGCTCGGGTCACTGGACAGAACTTCATAATGTTTGCGTGACCAAAATGTAAGTCACTAGTGATAAATTTTCTCATTATATTATATATTTAGATATCAAGCTGTTAAAATCTTTACAATCTCATTGGCCAACACACGTTCACGACTGAATGCTTCAAGCTCCCAAGGACAGTCGTAGTACGATTCTTTGTTGACTTTTCCCATCCATATGTGTTCTACTTTACCAGAACGCTTTGGTCGCTGTTTTAACTGTCCCTTTGCGTATTGCTTAACATGGACCATTTCGTGAGCAAGTGTAAGACAAATGTCCGGAACGCTTAATCTGCTTTCAAGACCCAAAAATATCTCTTTGTCACTGTGTGGATATACAAACCCATTGATGCCCTCTTCTTTTAAAAGATTAGGTACTGAGTAGATGATCACTTTATGTTTACTTGACGTAAGTTTAAGTTTGCGTATATACACTTCAGCAGCTACATTAATAAACGCATGACGCGCTTTAGATTTGATGTGTATTTCTAGTTCCATGTATGTATTATAGCAGATTCTGGGTTTAATGTCAAGAAAATCATTTCATCAACAGGGCCATGAGCAAAAGCTGATCTAAGCGTTTTATAGCTTGATTGATTTGTTCTCTTGGGCCAACTAGGGAAGTATCTTTGTGTATTCTGCGGGCATCAACTTCAAGTTTACTGAACTCTGACACCATATCAGTAATATTGTTTAATAGTCGCTGTAAATCACTGTTATAACCTACATCATTCATTTTGCTGCGCAATACTGAATGTAAGCTTTGCCAATCTGTCGCAGTTTTTAGTTCCATGTCTGTATTGTAACATAGAATGGATTTATTGTCAATCGCCGGCAAAAAAGGCTCCGAAGAGCCTTTTTACTCTAAATTAATTTAGAATGCGTACTTGAGTCCAGCAGTGATGCGTGAACCATCAAATGATGATACACGAGCTTGGCCGTATTGACGACCCAACTCGGCGACAAAGCTAACTTGCTTGGTTACTGGAACACTTGCTCCAACAGCAACAGTAAGAGCATATCCATCTTCACCAGTGGTGTTGTTCAAGTATGCTGCGCCTGTCTTAGCAGACACAGTAACTGGGCCAAACTTAGTAAGATCAGTACTGGCAACTACGCTGTAGCGATCTTGAGCATCACCAGTGGTATTGCGTTCGAATCCAGCTGTTACGCCAACCTTACCGAATGTTTGTCCAACTGTAACTCCAAATGCGTCACGGGATGTCCCGCCGTCACGAGTAGTAGTAAGACCAATTTCAGTTGCGCTGGCAGTAACTGCTGACAATGCGATCAACGATGCGATTACGATAGTTTTCATATTATTTTCCTTTTAGTTAAAAATGCTTTCTCAAGCATTCAGTTATTATATATCATCGTCTGATGATAGTCAAATAAAAAGGGTAATTAATTACCCTTTTTATGTTATTTTCTGTTACGAGGTATAACTACCCTAAGCAGTTTTTAGGCTGCTAATGCGTAACTTTCGTCATTTGCATTTATTTTTGTTTTGCTTCTTTGACCGGGTTACCCCAATCCTAACGGCTTCTACATTGCCGAGCGATAGAACACATACTTGATACCCAATCGAGAACCAGTTCAGGCCCATTAGGAAGTATACCTGTCATTATATAGACCGTATGTAATGATATACTTTCTGGTGGACCTGCCCGGATTCGAACCGGGTTCTTGAATATTTTTCAGTCCCTACTTTACGCTGTTTAAGTATTTATTATATACTTATTCTTCTTGCTTGTCAAGCGTTTATTTACTAAATCTTGGTATACGTTCTACTGTGTCAATATATTGAAACGCATCTAACATAGGTAGCAGCGTTGCCAGATCATTTGCGTCGTGGCGTTCAATCATCTTGTGTTCACCATCAATTAACATAAAGTATAATTTGTCTGTACCTTCATCAATCTGCGGTTTAAAAATATGCTCTACATCTTCTAATATCATTCTTCAACTCCGAGAAATGCTTTCAGGTTATTGATAAACTCGTCCTCGTGTTGGCAGCCACCGTTGATAAATTCATCAATCAGCGTAAACAACAAGACCTGCTTGACCTTGCCCATTTGCGCTGGCACCATGGCATCAATTTTTGCCAATGTTTCATTCTTAAATACGCTCATCTTCAACTCCCTTAAGTTCTGGCCTACATCTTCTAATATCATTCTTCAACTCCGAAATGCTGTTTAATAATGTCACTACACTCTTCGACAGCTTCGTGCCCGGGGAAACCTTTTTCAATCATCCCCCATGCTCGTGCCTCGCAAAGACTGGCACATTCTGCAATAATCAACTCGGCAAACTTTTCGTTACAGATGTGTCTGATATGTGGAATTCCAGAAAAATCATCAGTAGGAGTCCATTTTTCATATTCTGCCCAAGCATAGAGTTCAGCCTCTATCGCAAGTTCTTTAATTCGTTCGTTCATTGTACAATCTCCGCATACACAATAGCAACTATCTTAAAGTGATAGTATGGTTCAGAGAAGTGAATCTCTGGTGTTTCTGTTTCTTCATCACGCCAAACAAGCCAGGCTAATTTCATCATTAATCCTTATGTAATTTTACTGATTAATTGCTCAAGCTCTTCAAATCGCTTCTCGTATATGTCTGCTGCTTTATCGTAATCGTCCTCTACACTAGAGAGTTCTTCTTGCAGGTATGTTATTTGACCACGCAAGCGAATGTTTTCTTGCTGTAGTTCAAATATAGTTTCAGCAGCAGCATCTGTTGGATGTTCTTCGGTCATTCTTCTTCTCCGAAAAAGTGTTCCCTAATGGCCACATAGCTATCAACACCACACTGAACATAACCATCCCAATGCGTGTCCTTCATCATTTCGGTATCTTCCAGCACAGGCTTGTATTGTTCTTCAACCTGCCGCATACATTCCTGCACAATCAACTCTGCGAACTTTTCCATTGACTGATAACTCCCGCCAATACCCCATCTACCCACTTTTATATCCTCGCCGAAATCCGCCAGCACACCGGCCTGTGCGGCAAGTTGTTTAATTCGTTCGTTCATTCTTTTATCCTCAGGTTTTTTAATTCGCCAACAGAGTGTATTGGCGCTTTGCCGTGATAGTACTTTGCCTTTAACTTGGTCCACTCTTTAGTAGTAGGGTGGGCAATCTTGTCCCACCCACACACTACACGTACCCACTCTGCCCATAGCCCAGCTGCAATATGTGGGTTTTGTTGTAGATACTGATCATTCTGTTCTTGTTGTGTTATGTCTTCATTCCACATCATTTAACCCAAAATGTTGTTTAATCTCTGCCACACACTCACTACGAAAAGACTGTTCAATCTGGTCTCTGTAGTCAGGATAATCTTCATATCCAGGAGGAACGATCTTGTTTACAATGCCTACGCATTCCCGAACAATCAACTCGGCAAACTTTTGATCTACTACTTCTCTGGATACAGTATCACCTATTGTATGATTACAGACTACATCTCGGTAAGCTGTCTCGGCAAGTTCTTGGATTCGTTCGTTCATACATTGTTCCTTCCGATGCGACTGTAACCTAACTCTGATTTAATTTCACGGCGACTTTCTCGTTTATCGTTTTCGTAGTCTTGAATCACCAGCATGGCGAACTTTTCTTCATCGAATCCAGACGCTAACAACTCACCATTGACTCCGTAAGTTTCCCAATGACACTGTTCAGCAAGTTCTTTAATTCGTTCGTTCATTCGAAACTTTCTGGCATAATATCGTCCGGATCCTGTTCCCACACCTTAGTTATTGGATTTGGTCTCCAATCTGGTATATATCGGGCTTTTTCCTGGCGCAGCGAAAAAATCGTGACTTCACGCCCGGTGATGATTTGTGTACTAATTGGTACACTCGTAGTTTTATATTCCCAAGTTCCCATAATATTCTCCGTTATGCTAACTTTTGGCTTTTGACAATCTTGCGTGTTTCTAATTCGATATCACGCTTCTTATCAGTTTCCCGCTTGTCGTATTCTTTCTTACCACGAGCAACACCAATTGATAACTTAAACTTCCCATTCTTATTGTACAACTTTAAAGGCACCAGCGTCAAGCCCTTTTCTCTTGTTTTGCCAATGAGCCGATTGATTTCTTTACGGTGTAGCAATAGCTTGCGAGTACGCTGTTGCTCATTTTCGGATGAGCCCATACTTGCTCCAATTAAAAATACATCGCTGTCCAGGACCTTACAGTGTGATCCTACTATGGCGCACACTTTATTGGCAATGGCTTTTACTTCCCACGATTCGAGCATGATACCACACTCGTACTCTTCGAGTATTTCGTAATCGTAAAAGGCTTTTCTATTTTCGAACATGGGTAGTCGTTATATCACAGAGGGGCGATATTCGCAGCTTGTGCGCCTTTGTCACCCATGACTACATCAAAACTAACGCTTTGGTTTTCTTTCAAAACTTTGAAACCATTTGTCTGAATTGCGCTGTAATGGGCAAACAAATCAACTCCACCGCTATCCGGAGTAATAAATCCAAAACCCTTAGTTTCGTTGAACCATTTTACCCGACCTGTACTTTTTCCTGCTGACATATAATTACCGCTTTCATGTTAAAGAACTTAGTATACTACGTTACACTGAACATATCAAGTAGTTTGGGGTAATAGTTTAAAAATTTTGTCAGCCATGCGCTGATGTGCTATGGGCCCGGGATGTGTACCATCAAACGCTATATCAGTACGGTCTATGATCGTACTATTACTCAAATTCTTAAATCTAATATAGTCAGGGCATTGGCCGTATATATCGTGTTCCAAAATAAAACTATTATTTTTAATTGTGATATTTTCTAAATATTGTTCTGTGTGATGAATATTTAGCCAGGTTCGTACTAACAAGTCATGATCGGTATGAGTCTCCAACCAACTACGTGACAGCGCGGAGTTTTGCCATGCACCCACCGGCGTATACTCAAATGTATATTCAGGGGTTGGTTCATTGAATATCAAGTCTCTACTAGGGAATGACCATAGTATTACTACGATGTCATCTTGATCGAACTCAAAGTTTAAAATATGGTATAGTATTTCTAGATTGGACGCGCCAGGTTTCGATTTGTTTATCACATCCTTTTCTAGGTATCTACCTAGATGCTCGGGCCATGCGAATTTACTAGGCACATAGCCCGGTCCATTGTCATTTTGAAGACAATCAGCCAGACCGTGTCCGTATGTCATCGAACACCCGAATGTGATCAATCTACTCATTGCTTACTCGGCATCTTTCCCCATTCAATTGTATGCTCAGTGACAGGTTGTGCTATTGTCAGCACGTCAGTCTTTGTATTGTGCTTATCTGGAACAGCAATATGATATTGTTCAGGATTGGACCAGTCGCCGGTGCCCTTCCATTCATACTTAAACGAGAAGTCGATAGTCTCATTCAATACCTTTTCTTCTGCTAGCAGTTCCATGAACTGCTCGTGATTTCTGCCACCAGGCCCCCATTCAGGCTTTGCAAGTTTTCTTGCGCGAGCCGCTGCATTAGATGGTTGACGTGAATAGTCTTGGGCGAAGAATGGTGCACGTGGCATCATAGGATCAGGAGGACTAATAATCGCAGGCGGTTGAGTAAACTCATATGTAAAATCTGCTTCCCATGTTCCGTGATCATCTATCTTGAAATAATGAGTAGCATTGTATGGACCTGCGTTACGGTCACCAAATTCAATTAAATCAAGCTTTTCATCAAACAACACTGTTGCAGTAAAGCCGCCTCTGATTCTCCATAGCGTTCGGAACAACACAAATATCTCATTGACCAAGCTATCTGCGAACGGACTGATGTTTGGCTTAATAATATTGTAGTCAAAGTTTTCATATTCGATTTCTTTTTGTAAATCAGGGTTATCAAATGCTATTTTATAGTGATGTAGCGGGAGATTATGTCTTTGAGGAACACTGACGTGCTGCTCAGACAAAATATGTTGTAAGAAAATAGCAAAGTTTTTCATTCTAATCAACACATGAAATTTAGATAATTTAAAATCTTTTGTAATCCAGCCGTCTACGTACTTATGTGCTAGTAAATTAAATTTATCTGGGTTTTGTCCTACTATAGTATCAATGCCCAAACCGAAGCCAAATCCTGCTGCAATATTTGATATACTGTTTCTATTTCGCCAAATGAATGATATTGAGTCAGAGAAATCTTGATAACTTTCTGTAGGGAAACCAACGATCCAATTAGTAAAGGCTGCTACCCCTACTTTTTTGCCATCAATTAAATTTTGCTCCATCTCAGCAACAGTAACACCTTTATCAATTGAATCTAATACATTTTGACTACCTGATTCAATGCCGTAGTTTAACATGACGCAACCAGATGCTGCCATGTCTTCAAAAAATGATAAATCCATTCTACCGTCACACCGTGAATACCCTGTCCAATGTATATCCATACCCTTAGCTACTACTCCCAAGCAAAATGCGCGTAGTTCGTTAAGATTGCCATTAACGAGACTATCAATGAACCAAATAATTTCAGTACCCTTTTCATAGTACAATGATTCAACTTCACTGAGAATATCAGTTGCCATACGCTGACGATATTTCCAAAAGTGTGTTTCTTCACAAAACGTACACTTAGCAGTACAGCCTCTACTTAATTCACTGTTTATGCCGTTAGGGAAAATATATTCATTAAAGTCAAATGATGAGTAATCAGGTCGAGGTAAATCATTTAAATTCAGACGTTGTTCTTCTGGTTGAGCGAGTTTTTGAACAACATCATGCTTTACACCACGTTCAATTTCATCTAATATCTCTAGTAAAAGTTGCTCACCCTCACCATTGATAATGTAATCAAATACAGTATCATCTTCCCCTGACCACGCATGCCATTCACCATTATTACGGATGTTGGGGCCGCCTACTAGGATAGTTACGTTAGGCAATGCAGTGCGTAATGCTTTAACCATCCACTTGACCGGCTCGGCGTTACAATAGTACATAGTGAAGCCGATGACTTCAGGTGGGTTTAATATAATTTCATCTACGTACTTTTGCAGCAATGGTTCAAGATGAGGATGAATATCAGTCCAATACGTAGATGCTAGCCACTTCCATTCTCGGGCGCCATCCCATGGATCGAAATCAATCTTGTTCTCTGCTATCCAACTACGTGAATCATTGTACGCCTTGATATTCAAGTCGATACATGATGATTGATATCCAGCACCTTTGGCAACCGCAGACAACCGGGCGAGGTTGAACGGAGGGAACATAGGTGCCCACTCAGGACACAGCAAAAACAAAATCTTTGTTTTTCTAGTTGCGTAGCTAATGTCAACCGTAGTCACATTCTTTTGTACTTTGTTTTTAGCGTATGGGGCGATTGCTGCTAGCATTGCCAAGTGCTTAATATCCGCATCCGGCTCCATAGGCCGTGACTCTGACATTTCTTTTTTGTACTTGTATAGATGGTCCATAATATTCCGGTTATTTAATTAATGAGGCAAATCTTGCAGACAACCAAGGCCAATCATAACTTAGCCTTAACATGTCCATATCACCACTGACTTCATCATAGTATTCTACAGCATGTTTGGTGCCGAGTAAACTGTATTCGGCAAAATCACCTATTGCTTTTGTAGCCCAAGTATTTAGTCGGTCAGCACTTTCTTCAGAGTCTGACGCACGCAATTTAATTGCTTCACGGAACGCAGTACGCCAGGTACTCCAAGCATCAGTATTGAAATGTGCTGTTCCTGAATTTAACTCAACAACCTCATGCTCATCATCTAGTGTAAAGTCAAGACCTTTACCCAAGTTACTCAGAACAATATTCTTATTGTACGCAATCATAGCCTGGTGCCCATACTCTAATCCGTTAACAGGATTAGTTGCATTGAAAATGTAGTGCTTGGCAATTTGTAATCTATCCGGTTGCCAATTCCAGTCAAACTTGTGATTGACCTTCAACTTAGCGAACACAGTAAACATCCACGGGGATGAACTTGCGGTAGCAGCAGCATGATAAGCAGCGACTCGTCCGTCTATTCCATCTACTCGTACAACTTTGTTAGGCAATCCTTTAGTCAACTTCAACAGGTGTTCGTAGTTTGAATCGGCACCAGCTTCACCATTACTCAAAAACACAATATCAAGCGGAGAAGACTTTGCTAGTCTAGGAGTACTAATAATGTGTGGATAATCATATAACTCTCGTGTGATATAATTTTTTGCTTCAGCCGGAACAATTATGCGTGTGCCACCAACACTAGTAATGATAATATTCTTATGTTCAGGTGCCCACAATGACATTGGTTCAGCATCTACTACACTTAACCCAACGTTATCATATGTAGTTAATACCGCATACGGAAACTTAAAATCGGCCTTAGCACTATTAACATGCGTGTCATCAGTTGTTATGATTTGCGGGGCCAACAATCTCTTAACGCGTTGGTGCTGATTGTAGTTGATCTTTTTGTAGTCTTCTAGACTAGTCATATCAGTTACCAACAATCGCAATTTATTAACATTAACTAAGAAAGTATCACCGAACTTTTGTTTATCACTTGGGAAAACGTGAAGCTGCTCTTTAGCAAACGGATCACATATATAACTAAAATCAAATGCGGAGTAGTCACATATTGAGCTACACACCCAGATGTAATGTTCTTTCTTTTCAGGTAGTATTTTCAATAGTTCTTTAAACGTATTCAAATAGCTGTCAGTGTACTTGATTGTGCTAACTGACTTAGTTGGTATCTTGGATTGAATTGCTAATACTATTTCAGTCGTTGCTTCGTTACCATGATCGACCACCACCGCATCGTATAGACAATTTGTGGCGGATGCTACTTTACGCTTTACAAAGTTTAAATTAGATAGATGTTCTATGATCTTTACATACTTGGTATCTTCTGCGAATGTGTTCTTATTAACCATAAAGGTTGTGCCCCAGTGTGACCACTGAGTACCAAACACCTGCACCATATTCATTTGCCATGGACTTGGATAAAAATCGAATTCGAAATTAGTATAGTCTAGTTCACTATTCAACACCCAGCACAGATTAGTGGTCACACGGTTGATACAGCGATTGATCGTGTCAACCCATGAATTTAAGTAGCGTGTCTTTTGTATCGAAGGGAATCTAATCATCAGTGCTGCGAAACGTTGTTGAGATTCTGCATTACCACGATCAACATAAAACATGTCAACCTTTTTAAATAAGTTGAATAGATAATCATCAGTAAGTTCAACAACCTCTTCTAGATAATTGATATCTCTAAATCCACTGTACCACATTGCCCCGTTTACAAAATAGGTCTGAGTTGAAATGCTCTCACGTGAACCAAATGCCTGAACATACTTTGCCTTTTCAATGCTTGGGCGCCAGGTAAAGTCAAAAGTAGTATAATCAATTTCAGGATTCAATGCCCAAAAGAGTTCATCAGTGTGCTCTGCTGCCAAGTCTTCTAGTGTGGTTGTGATATAGTACTTAGGAATGCTTTCTGCTACATAAGTGGGGCGCTCAAGATTAACGATTACACCTGTATTGCCAGGGACTACATATCGTGGACCATCGTTTTCATCCAGTAAAGTACCAAATTGGTATACATACGGGGGACTAGTGGGGTCAGGTCTCCAGCTATAGTCAAAGTCACTGTTCAGTTCAATATTTTCAAACAGATCAGGCTTCTGTGCCAATTTAGCAGTAATCTCGTCAATAAACTTTTCTTGTGATACCCCGGAGATGTTCAACTTAACAGTAGGCATTACTGTACCAGGGTACTGTGTATTGCCGAATACGTATACATACGGGGGGCTAGTGGGGTCAGGTCTCCAGCTATAGTCAAATATATCTACTTCTATTAATGTCTCCCAACCAGCAGCATATGGTGAAACTATAGCAATTGAGTCATCCACATACTTCCGATCAATTGAGCCGGGCATATGATACTCAACAGTAGGTTCTATGACTGCGCTATTCCATTGATTACCCCATACGTAGATATATGCGGGTTCACGTGGATCCGGTCTCCAAGTGAAGTCGAATCTAGATTTGTTAATTGGTAATATTTCTACCCATCTCTTTTCATCAGGTAGTATCTCAACTACTTCAGTCATGTACTTGACTTCAGTTGCACCCGGGCAATGATATTCAAGCGTGGACTCTAATTCTACTGGGTTGAACTTGTTACCCCATACGTAGATATATGCGGGTTCACGTGGATCAGGTCTCCAACTAAAATCAAATGCTGCGTGATCAACTGGTAATATTTCTACCCATCGCTTCATATCAGGTAGTATCTCAACTACTTCAGTCATGTACTTGACTTCGGTTGCGCCACGGCAGTGATATTCTAATGCTGGCTCCAGTTGAACCGGGTTGAACTTGTTACCCCATACGTAGATATATGCGGGTTCACGTGGATCAGGTCTCCAACTAAAATCAAATGCTGCGTGATCAACTGGTAATATTTCTTTCCATCTCTTTTCATCAGGTAGTATCTCAACTACTTCGGTCATGTACTTGACTTCAGTTGCGCCACGGCAGTGATATTCTAATACCGGGTCAATTTCTACCGGGTTGAACTTGTTACCCCATACGTAGATATATGCGGGTTCACGTGGATCAGGTCTCCAAGTGAAGTCGAACTTAGTTTTATCTACTGATTGGTTCTCTACCCATCTCTTTTCATCAGGTAGTATCTCAACTACTTCAGTCATGTACTTGACTTCGGTTGCACCCGGGCAATGATACTCTAGTGCCGATTCTAATTCTACCGGGTTGAACTTGTTACCCCATACGTAGATATATGCGGGTTCACGTGGATCCGGTCTCCAAGTGAAGTCGAATCTAGATTTGTTAATTGGTAATATTTCTACCCATCGCTTCATATCAGGTAGTATCTCAACTACTTCAGTCATGTACTTGACTTCAGTTGCACCACGGCAGTGATATTCTAGTGCTGCTTCTAATTCTACCGGGTTGAACTTGTTACCCCATACGTAGATATATGCGGGTTCACGTGGATCAGGTCTCCAAGTGAAGTCGAATCCCGATGAATGATCAACTGGTAATATTTCTACCCATCGCTTCATATCAGGTAGTATCTCAACTACTTCAGTCATGTACTTGACTTCAGTTGCACCCGGGCAGTGATATTCTAGTGCTGCTTCTAATTCTACTGGGTTGAACTTGTTACCCCATACATAGATGAAAGCAGGTTCACGTGGATCAGGTCTCCAAGTGAAGTCGAACTTAGTTTTATCTACTGATTGGTTCTCTACCCATCTGTCTGTCTGCGGTAATACTTCAACTACATCAGACATGTACTTGCGCTCGGTCGCCCCATTAACATGATACTCAATCACTGGTTCTAGTTCAACCGGGTGCCATTTATTACCCCATACATAAATGAATGCCGGGCCAACATCGGGGTGCCAACTAAAGTCAAACTTGGCTTTATCAATCTCTTGGATTATGTTCCAGTGTTCGGATATCTCATTTTTTCGAGCAATCGGTTCAACATCTGCTCGGTAAATTATTACATCACTGAACTCTGTCGAACACAACCATGTTCCACTATCTTTTTGATGTAGACTAGGCCAGACATTATTATGTTCTTCTGCCCATACATCTTCGTCATGAAGAAATTCGAAGTCCCAGTCCCAGTCAAAATTTCTATACTCACAAAACTCGTTTATAATCCAAAAGTGTTCAGTAGTAGATTGTGTTCTGGCATGAGCTAAGTTATCAGCGTGCTTTTCTCTAGGGTGAACATTGGGCTTTTTATTAAAATAGAATACATCTCTTATCATTTAAATATTTATGAGATTACATTGATGTTGTAAAGTTTTGCGAAACGGTTAGCATCGTCAATGTCATTGACCATTGGCTCACCACGTATGTTCAGACTAGTATTAAGTAGCATTGGGCATCCAGTTAATATGTACCACTTTTCTAGCAGTTCTCGGATACCTGATCCATCGTTTGGAACTGTCTGTACACGACTAGTACCGTCAGCGTGAGCGATAGCAGGAAATAACTCAGGATACTTGCAAGTAGCGATGAACTGCATATACCTATTGTCACTGCTGCCACCAGACATATCAAAGTACTCATCAGCCAACTCTTCCAGAATGACTGGCGCAAAGGGTCTGAATTGTTGTCTACGTTTAATGTCATTTACTCTATCCTTAATGTGTGGACCACGCGGGTCTGCTAATAATGAACGAGTTCCCAATGCTCTTGGACCGAACTCTGCTCTGCCACTTGCCACTCCTACTATACTATTATTAAGTAATTCGTCTAATATGGCATTGACTGGATACTTTCCAGGTATATTATATCCTAGATAAGCATCGGTCCAATTAATCTTTCTACCTAGGCCAATGGCCGCGGCTCCTAGACTGTTGCCGGCATCCCCTGGATTGGGCATAATCCAAATATTATTAAAGTAATTTATAAGTTTACGATTAGCTAGGCAATTTAGCGCAACGCCACCACCGTATACTAAGTTCTTACTACGTCCCAAAATCATTGCTTTTTGCATGACATTTTCAATTAAATGTTCTACTAAAACTTGTGCTGAGGCGGCAATATCCATTTCATTCGCACCCGGCAAGAAATCATCAGTGACACCAATGTGTAAATTCTGAGTGAAGTCTAGATCCAAGCTTGATTGTAACAGTTCCGCATGCATTTGTGAATAGTGTATGGGCTTACCGTAAGCTGCCATACCCATTAAAATGTACTCTTCATCCAAGGGACGCAGTCCTACTCGTTTTGTCATTGCGCTGTAGAACAACCCAATACTGTCTGGATACTTCTTGCTCCATAACTTTTTATACTCGGCTTTGCCAGTATCATCGTCATAAGATGCGTCCCAGATAGTGATAGTGTCAAACTCTCCAATGGCATCGATGATAACAACTGTTGCGTCAGTAAAAGGTGATGTTTGAAAGCCGCCGGCGGCATGGCTCATGTGATGACTATGGGTATGGATAGTCTTATTTCCAAGTCTTGCCATCACTTCTGGACCGATAATATTTTTAGCGAACAAATTCTTTAAACTTGGTGACTCACCAGCACGCAACTGCCTCAGAAATTTTAAGTATGGCTTTTCATAGTAATGAAGTTCATAATCACCGGTGATATATGATAGAGCATCTTCGACAATGCCGACACATAAATTTTTGTCGTGCTTTTGTTTACTGTAACGTTCACTGTGCCCGGCGAATAAAATATTACCAGACTCATCCACTACACTAATCGCAGCATCATGAAAACCTGAACTGATTCCAATATAATTCATTATTGATTATTTGTAAATAAATGGATCACGCTTACGTAACTCTTTTAACCGTTTGCGATACTTGTAGTCTCTGACTAAGTTTTTAAAAAATCTGATTATAAACATTTTGTTTCCTTATTTTACTAAACCGGTTTTAAATACATCCGGATTGCTAATCACTCTTGATTGTATCACATTAAAATTATATTCTACTATATTTTTTATCTGATGTTGCCATTCTATCCACTGTTCGTCACTAAAGTCACATAATCGTTCTATTTCTGTTACTATCATATCTAATCTATTGTCATCATCTTCTTCAAGATCATAACTTTCGTTGATATACGGACTGAATGTTTTGTAACCCATTTCACGCAATACGTTAAGGCTATGTACTATACCCACAATAACAAACGGGTGCTTTGACACAATGGGTTTAAAAATCTTCTCGCTTAGAAACACAGCATCTTCTGAATTTGCATCTATACCGCGCTGCATTCCTTTTTTATAAAATATAGTTTCAGTAACTACACTAAAATAGCTATTTACATAATATTTATGATCATCCTGAATAGAGTCGATTGGGTTCGGTCGATCAGTTGTCAAGTTCAATCTCATGGGAAAGCGATGTTGGTTACTTTCAATTTGTAAATTCATATTACTATCCCAGGATATCGTCTTCCCTTCATGATCACCATCTATCCAAGTTGGCCAGCCGCCTTCAAATGAATAGTATGCGTCATCTACTAGACCATTCTCAAGCATCTTCGCTAGTAAGTATATCCTGTGACCGCGGTGAATCTTATTAAAGCATAAAAATTTCTTATCCTTGATTGCTATATTATACTCAGCAGTAGCAGTATCGCGTGTCAATTCATCAGATGAAAGGATCATATTATACAAATACCGTTTAGCAAGTTGTTCAAAAAGTTGAACTGACACGATATTTAAGCGTGTCTTACCTGACCAAAAGAGAGCTAATGTTTTTGTACACCTCTCCCCCGTTATGTGCTCCTGTAATCAAAAAGAAGTGACTGTTATCTAGTTCAGGCAATAAATCTACAATTACATGTAACTTTTTAATATCAGTGGTCAACAGCGATTCAGAAGGGCAACTGAATATTACGTCAGTTTTACCAGATGAAAATGCTTTTCGAATATTGTCAACTAAGGTCTCTACTGGATGATAGAAATATTCTCTCTGAGTAATTAATAGAATTGTATCAAGTCTATGCTCGACCTGAGGGATAATATCTACTAGAACACGATGTGTGATTTCTTCTTCGTCAGTTGTTTGGAATGGTGCAACTGGTCTAGAATTTCCGTAATTGATAACGGCAGGAGTGAAATAACCGTCGAATTTAATACCCTTACGCCATGGATCAATTACAACTGCATTATTAGGTATGTTTACTAAGCAATGTTGCACATATTCTTCCCAATAACCAATAAGATATACGTGAGTCCAGTCCGTACGCATATCTAATTCACCGGTGTTAACATCATAGTAGTTAACGTGTCCACCCATTTTCTCAATATAGTGACCGACCAACATACTTGCACTGCCATTAGTATAAGGTACGCTAGGCTTGTATGCTTTACCAATAATAGTAACATTAGTACCGTTAGCCATGCAACGTTCTGCCATTCTCTCAGCCTGAACTTCACGAGCCTTCATGATAGCATCGAACAAATCATACCCCAGATCTAGTCTGTCTGCGAGATAACGTAGTGCAATATTATCACGCGGGTGACATGCGCCACCGTCACCCATGCCTGCTACCATGTATGCAGGCCCAGTAATACGATGTGTACTCTTAGCTAAGGCGCGGGTGACAACATCAACGTTGATATTACCATTTGTTTCTGCTACATCTTGAACCATATTAACTAGTGCAACTTTAGTAGAGATGAAGGTGTTGTAGAAAATCTTAATTGCTTCTGCTTCATCCCATGTTCCCACTTCGTACCTCGGATTGTTTTCCATGAATACCGAGTAGAAGTCTATTAATTCTTGAGCATCACCTGTTATTTCACCGGACTCCGTTCCGATTATGACCATTTCAGGATTAACCATGTCCCATTTAGTAGTACCCATTGCAATGAGGTAGGGGTTGTATATGAATCGTGAATTGGTAATACAAGGTTCTAAAATACTACGTACCGTACCGGGTAGTACAGTACTAATCAACACAACCAATTGATTTTTGGTTACGTACTTATTAACTTCTGTCAAAATGTCAGTGACAATTGAATAGTCAAAGTCTTTATTAGGTAAATGACTAGTTGGAGTCTCTCCGCCGTAGATAGGATCATGTGCCGTCGGTGCTGCGATAAAGATAATGTCTCTGCCACTCACTGCACCCTCAATTGTGTCAAACATATAGAATGCAGGATCGCGTTCTACAACATCATAACCCACTACATCGTAGTGTAATGCCATAACTTCTGCACAATCTTGTCCTAGTTTGCCAACGCCTATCATAGCCACTTTTTTCATGTATTTCCCTTGTATACTGTATTTATATGCTCGAATAACCAGTCAGCAAAAACTTGATGTCCGGCTTGATTCATATGACCGTAATCATTAGGTTCTAGATTATACTGCTTCAATTTATAAGGCTCATCAAAGACGTACGGCATATATTCAGTAAATATGTCTGCATCCACTAGCGGAGGAATGCGATGTGATCTAACAAAAATGACAGGTATATGTTTACTAAGCAACAATGTTTGAAACATGTAATTCTGAGTAGTGAATCTTTCATTCTCAAAGTCAATATTTACAAAATATTTCTCATATAATTCAAAAAGGTCTCGCTCCTCTTTATTATTTTGCCATGTATGAGAATTTGCTTTGTAACGTATTATATTTCCATCAGTGTATTTGTCTATTATAGTCAGATGATCAACAGTGTTCGGGCGAAATGAATACGATGGTTGCTCCAATGCTGACCAAAATTCCTCACGTTCTCTACCAGAATACTGAACTATTAGTAAATCATTTGATGTTAGATTGCCGCTCATGATATGTTTGGTTATCTGTCGCCAAATACGCCAATTACTGCCGCAACCAGCACCTTCATGCACGTACTCATAATTTAATTTTTCTGATAAGAACTGTCCATATACTTTCTCCACTTTCGTAAAGTCACTGAAGCTACAGCCTGCTACAAATAATTTCTTCATAATAAATTTCTCTCAATTAAATATTTCATCAATACATTATCTACATAATTCAAATGTGATGATGCTGCGGGATGTTGACCATCACTTTGGAACTCTAATTTATTGTCACGTGTATATTCATACAACCCAAGAGACCCCTGCCAAAACAACCACTTGCTAAAATCAATCATATCATACAACGGGGATATGTTGCGATATGTAGTTTTTGTAAGCACCCCGGACGGATCAGTATACGGATACTTCAGCAAGTCTTTAAAAGTCATATTAACTAAATTAATGTTCTTGCTTTCACAAAACCACTGAAGTCTTAGAAAGTTCTCATACGATTCAATCGCCATTGCTTCGTCTGAAAAATAATGAACAGCAAGCTCTTGTTTAATATGTTGTATGTGTTTGTTTGCAAAATAGCAATGCGGAGTACCCACTAGGTAACCGTCATGCCTATTAGATTTATACTCAACGTCTTCAGACTGATCAATAAAGTTGACCGGATTCGAACCCATAGATGAAATCAAATCGTTATAATTAGGTGTTCCAGTTGATGATATGAATAAGTCTTTGCGATCTATCCCTGACCACATTACCATGATGATTATGTCTTCTGGATTGACCCCTGAGGTTAGAAGCAAATATGCCCGGTGTATTGCACTCTTAGCAATCCAACTATTCCCGGCGCTACCCAAACCATCTATGTGTACAACAGCGTCAATTTTATTTATTAAATGGTGCGGCCATGTTCCGATATTCCTATCTGAAAAACTACAACCAGAGGTGACGATATGCTTTACTCTCATAGTCGCTTATCATTAGTATACCAATTTGGCCAATGGCATTCGAATTCACTTATCTCAGTAAGGTGTCCTATTATGTTATCTGCCCATCCTGCATATACTAATGATTCATTAGTAAGGTTAAAGTTCAATTTTTGTAAGTATAAATGATAGCTTAACGGTCCCGGATGATAATCGTGTACTGTCTTTCCTCGTACGGTGTATTTAATAGTCGCCGGCCATGGGAAGTGAGTTGTGTCGCCCGACTGACGTAATAGTTCAGCCATTGGGGTGTGCATTGATTCTAGGGTATCTTTGTATAGCTCAGTTATATCACTTATATCACTATCAGTAACTTCACCTTGTGCTAAAATACTTGATAACATTATGCCGGAGCAGGGAAGCGCCCTAAGGGTATATTTAATTGAAGTGATAGTAGCCATATCTCTGATCAAATATCCTCGAGGGCAGGCAAAATTCTTTACGAAATCAGCATCATATGTATCTTGTGTGAAAATATTTCCGGGTACAATCCAATCGTTAGCCACATATCTATCTTCTCGAAAATAAGTAGACCACTGCGCAATTACTAAATCTGTCTCGGTAAATTGATATCGTTCATTCGCTTCTATTAACATTGCTGCAATGAATGTGTTCCCTGCTCCTGCTCTGCCAAAGTTAAAAAACTCTGAATTAGGCATTTCCCGATGTAAAATATTAGCCCAGGTAGGCCACTTATAGTTAGTAAAGCTACACCCAAATACAAATAGTCTTTTATATTTGGATAGGTCAACTGATGATATATCTTGAATTAACATGATCAGTTAAGCTTCGTTATAAAATGTGTTTTACTCATAAGTACTGCTAGATTGAATTCACAAATCTCTCGTGTGTTATCCAAGAACACAGTTAGCTCAGCAGGAGTTAGCTCTGATAGTCGTTTAATCTCATCTACAATTTTCAATAATCTGATTGAATCATCTAATTCATTATCATAGTTTTCATCGATCCATGGTGAGAATGTTTTGTATCCCAATGACCTCAATGTTTCTAACATCTTTGGAACTGATACTATGATAAAGGGATGTTGCTGTGCAATAGGCTTGAATGTTTTCTCACTCAAAAATCGACCAGTTTCAAATGAATCAACTGTATAAAAATTCGTTTCAGTTACTACGCTAAAATACGTAGAAGAATATAAGTAATCAGTTGTCTCATCTAACCAGGCTCTATTAGTTACTAAGTCAGTCGAATCAATATATAGCGGCGGCAGATTTATTATCTGTTCTTCAAATTGGTTAAGTATTTCTGAGAATACAACATTCTTACGATGATAGTGTTTGACGGCTTTAAAGACTGTATTCCATGACTTAGCATCGTCGCTTTCACCTAAACTTATATGACCGTACTTAAACAGGTCACTTGCGAAAAGTAATGACACCAGTGCAGGGCGGTGTGGGCGCCATCGTCTATTGAAATTTATAAATTTCTTTGGGTAGTCTTTATCCACTAACGTAGGTAATACTTGTCCTGTGTCCAACAATCTATTTTTTTGACCCTGAACATCAGCTTCAAACACTCGGACCCACTCTGCCTTTATCTCACCAACATTGTGAATTGTACTTACACGCTTAATTTCAGTTAAGATATCAGCGGATTCAGACATTAATACAATTTGCTCAGGTGGGATTCCCGTGCGCAACACTAGACTTTGATACAGGCCCTCGACCACGCCGTGAAATGCCTCGTGACTATTACATACGATTAGCATCACTTCTTTGTTCTTAATGCGTAGCAATGCGTCGGGTGCTATCAATGTTTCAATGGGGAACACATCAAATGCATCACCATGCTTGAATTCAAAGTAGTAGCAATCACTCTCCGAGAAATCTCGAATGCTCCAAAAATATGTGTCAGGTCGCTTTTCTTTAATAGGTGGGGTACCCCATCCGGTTGTCGTATTCAGATAGTAAAAATCATCTTTATTTAAAACTGCCATTAGATTTTTTTCTCAGTAAATATTTTACCGGGCTCATAGTTTTCAATTGCATTTACTATTATTGAAGAAAGTATATCATGATTTTTAAGGGTCAAATGATTTGCGCGTGTTTCATTGGTAAGATCGTCGTCACTCGGCCAACCATCGCGTCTACTGAAATTCATAAGGGCAGGTCTAATTTCGACTCCGTTTTTAAAACGGTGGTGATATTCTAACTCGACATTATCTTCGGCGTACCTATCCCAATTGCTGCCGGCGGTTTGAGTATTTTTGGAAAATCCCCACATGTGTATGAATTTAATTTTTGGAAAAGATAAAGTGAGATTGTCAAACCAGTGAAAAAAGGCCTGCGCTTCATACTCCGTTTTTTCATGATCATACAACTCAGTGTAATAATGTTTAGTAGCTAGCCAAACATCAGCATCAGAACCATTCAAATTAGCGCGTAGACTACTACCATATGGACACAAATTTCGCACGCGGTAATGATATAATCGAGAAACATCGGTCCATGCGAACACTGCCACGTCAATATCAGTTAGCTTCTCATAATTTTTGAATTGAAAAAATGCATCCCATATACTAGAGCCTGAACATCCGGCCCAAGTCACTGACTTAGCACTTAATGTGGTGCCAACTGTGTCTAGATAACACTTACCGTATTCAGGAGAATACTCACCATTTTCTGATATAAAACTATCACCAAACCCTACTATATTCATTAATTTATCCAATATTGTTTCATGTAAGGAAGATAGTCAAATATATTTCTATTACGAAGTTTATCTAACGGCATAATGAAGTGTTGCATTTGCAACCATCTTACCTTCTGAAGGTCTTCATTAACTTCCTTATCTAAGATAGTATTTATGATGTTGTTTATTACCGGGGTGTACTTGTCCCCCAAGTTACGATCAATGGCCATTTGAATAACTCGGTTGAGACTTTCCCTAGCTACTTCTTTCATCTCCTTAGGCATGTACAGAGGGTTCAAATAATCTGGATTGTTAACACACTGTATATGCGGCAATGTTTTCTGAATACTTGGACTAGAATCTACTTGATCTTCCCACCAATTTAGAAGTGAGTCTATGGTTGTCAGATTCAATAGTGTAACGGTATGACTTAATCCGATGTAATAATTACCGTGCTTATCTGCAATGTTCTTTAATGCTTCTATTTGTGAAGAAACTTTATTCCAACTGAACGGGTAGCGTATATATTCGTTAACAGGACCGACACCATCTACGCTGATAGTAATGTGCTTTGTGCCAAAGTGACTCCAGAGTTCCAATAACTCATCAGATACCCCGGTTAGATTAGTAACATAACCTAAAGAAATTTCCTTTGATCTACCTTGAGCAATCAAGCGTTTTAACAATGCAATATGTGCGTCACTAATAGTAGGTTCACCTCCGACGAATTGAATTGCACTTAGATTGGGCAAGTGATCGATCAAAGCCGGTACGTGTTGTTCACTAAACCAATTTGGATCCAACCAAGTCATTTTTTTACCAGTAATTGTTTCTTGTTCTTTAGCCCACAGTGTGCTAGCAGATTCGTTACACATTAAACATGCACTATTACATTTGTTACCGACTGTAATATCTAATAAGAAAATCTTCGAAAGATCCTGTGCCACTTCACTGTCATCACGCAAAGGCTTGCCAATTTTTTCTTCTAGATCACTCAGTGTCTTGTTGAAGATTTGACGAGTGCTTGCTTGTCCATGTGATTCACGAACTTTACACATATTACAAATAGGATCCCATTGACCAGCCAGGAGTTTTCTACGTAATTCAACCATATTATCGTTATTGAACCATGGGAGCAACTTATTATCATAATTAGCTAATAGGTGTCCGCGTTCTTTCCAAAAATGTGTATCAACCGCACAACACGGGCGGCTTCCTCCCGCTGAACCAAAGCTCAATGAATTAGATGCTAGTGCGCAATATAGTGACTCAGCCATTTGTTTTTTCCTTCGTAATAAGAATATCAGTTCCGCACGTACATTGTACTTTTTTACATGTAATTGGATCTGAGATAGTAGTTACTGTTTTATAGATATTGCCTAGTGTGGGACCCTGACCGCAACTAGCAGCAGTAATATGCCCTGTACTATTTATAAACAGGCTTTCGTCAACAAAACATTTCCATCCAGAAAAGAAATTCTTACGTTCAGCAACTAATCTATTACCGTTTAACGTTTGTTCGTATCCAGATTCATAAACCTCTTTGCTTGATGTGTGCCATTTGCTACCATTTGGTTTATACATCTTGGTCTGCGATTCGAATGTATGTGTTTCAAAGAAGTCATACATTCGCTGTTCACTGTATTGCCATGGACCAACTGTGGTACTGATGTCGTCAAACAACGGGACCCACTCTAAGTTATAGTTCTGCAAGAGAGTCGGGATTGTTTTACCAAAGGCAATAACTTCATCAAATCTATCTTCTTGCATCATCATCCGGCAGCATAGATAATTGACCTTATCTTGTAGAAATACAATATTGTCAATATACCTAGGTGTATTCGCAAAGTCAATATGATAACTCGCAACAATGTCATGGAACAAGTGATAGTGTTCTTTCCACCAATTAGTAGATGTACTGAGATTAGTGTTAATTGCGATGTGCGGGTCGTCTAATCGTTGCTTCAACCAATTGATTAATGGAATTAAGTGAGGCCAAACAGTAGGTTCACCTCCACTAAAGAAGAACTTAAAGCCGTGATATCCGCGTGATTCATGTTGAGTTAAAATGATATCTAAATTCTCAATAATCTTATCAAAGTCTTCAGCGGAGTTCTTTTTTTCGTTATTGCCGGCCCAATTTCCCGGATTACAATAGCTGCACTTGAAATTACAGAAGTCACTAACTTGCCAAGTGATGTTGATATATGGATCAGAGAAGGGCTTGATGGCAATCAGTTTGCTAATCACAATATGTCCTTAAACAATTTGGCGCCATTCAATGAACGTTGAGCATCATTGAATGTTATATATGACTTCAATCTTTCATTCATTTCAGGGTTATATGTAGTATTTATAATAGAATCTCGGCACGCCGCAAGAGTAACTTCATTCACTGTAAACGGAGCGCCGCCGTCAGCATAGTTTTCGCATGCGGCAGTCAGCTCAGGTATGTATGCTTCACGAATATCAGACTTAACTGATGCCAATGATAGAAATTCAGGATTAGATAGTGTGATTGGCCACCAATCAATGCGCTGATCATGTTTGTTAGCAAATTCGTGTAACATTTCCCAAATTGGCACTAAATGATTGTAATTTAATGCTTGTAATACAGTGTAGCACTTGATCTTCCAGCCAGGTCGAGTTGATGCTAATTCAATTGCATGTTCAACATTCTCTCTTACTTTTGCAAAATTACTAGGGTATCTGATGTACTCACCGATATCATCCACACCATCGATGCTCATCTGAATTTCAACATTCTTGAATTTCTCTAGTTTACTGTAGAAAGCTGGATTCCAGGTTGTCATATTGCTAGTAAATTCAATACTACATGAGTCATTATCCGCATCTAGCATCATTTCAAGCATCTTATAATTAGATTTAATAAGAGTTGGTTCGCCACCGGTTGTATATAGCCGGCGAAGTTTAGGTGCCATCTTCTTGAAATTACTATAAAACATATCAGTCTCGAACCAATTTGTTACATCAGTGTTTTCGACTAATAATCTTTCTTGCTTCCATTGTGGCTTCAGCCACGACAGTGCCGGTGCGTCAACTAAGTTATTATCTAAGTAATTTGCACGTTCAGTGTGAATCAATGAACTGCTCATTCCCCAGCAAGAGATACATTGTAAATTACATTGGTTACCTAATCGTAGCTCAAGACTAGTAGGTAATTGATTCATATATTGTTCAGTGATATACCAGGGAGTTACTACATCACCTAATAGCTTATCTAATTTAAAATCACGTGCTTTCTTATCAATCCACATTGCATTTTGCCCTTGTCTTGGACTGTGTCCTGACAATTTTTCCATTTTGTAGCAATCTACGCAATCAGATGCTCCTCGATTTAATCGTTTATTTTCTCTGACATATCGCATATATCTACTATCCCAAATCTCTTCGATAGCATGATGACCTAAATTGAAAGGGGCTGCTTCATTATCAGATACAAAAGTATCTAATTGAATACTACAGCATAATTTTATATTTCCATTTGGATTAGTATTTAAATTGAGCCATGGTAATATGCAAAATTTGTCTAGATTTGAAGAGCACCATTCAATTTTTTGTTCATGGGGGATACTCTCGGGGATAGTTATTTCTTTATATTTGGTCATATTAAATCTTTCAATTCAGGGTAGATTTCTGCAAAATTCTCATTTCGTATTCGGTCAATCGTTAAAATTTGTTTTTTGAATTCAGGTAAAAGGTCAGTATGGTCAGCACTATCCATGTAAGTAATTATTCCACTGATGGCTTGTATGACGTGAGCTTGCGCCTTATTTTGATTCAACCACTCTACATATTCAACATACAATTCTCTCACCTTTTCTTTATACTCTTGAGGAAGAATAGTGATTGAAAAGTACCTAGGATGAGTAAGAATATTGATTCGTATATTATTAATATCTAACAATCCTTGATCAACCCAGGTTCTATGAAAGTCAAACAAACTATGTACACTAAAAATACTGACAGTGGGCGTGATTTCAAAATACACATCAGGACAATGCATGATCATCTGTTGTCTATTTAATACGATATCATCCCAGTCAGTTTCTTTTCTTGAGTATTCTGCTTGTTTACCGTGTGTGTCTAGGCTGGCGGCTACCCGAACATCATCAAACTTCTTCCAATAGTCTAGTACCGACCGATTCTTATATCGGAAATTGCTAAAGTTAGTAGTATAGCGTAGCTTAATATCTTTACGTCCCTTAGACAACCAGTAGTCTAGTACATCATAATGCTGCGGGGTGATCAATGCTTCGCCGCCCGCAAAGTATACTTCTTCAATTGTATCTAGATGGGGTGCCAACTCATCCATGAAATCGGGATTTACTTTTAAATCAATAAACTTCTTTTCAACTGTCCCTGGGTGTAATTTTATTTGATCATCATACCAACTACTACTTAGACTAGGGCCGCATGTTCTACAACGCATATTACATAGATTGCTAAATCGTATATCCATGTAACGCATTTTGAATCCATCAATACTACCGTCATCATTAGTTTGGTTGATTAGAGGCAAGTGCTGCTTAAAACTTTCTAAACTGTTTTTGCGCAAAGTCCAACTATCCGCATGATCTTCTAGCTCATAACAACGTGAACAAGCCGTTGGCTTTTCACCATTGATCATTTGCTTTCTGATTGTTTTATAATTCTCATTATTCATCACGCCGCCAAGCGTTTCGGCGTGTACGTTACCAAAAATCTCACTACTATCACTCATACAGCAAGGGAACGCATCGCCGTTAGGCCAAATATGCGTATGAATCCATGGCATTAAACAAATTACTGATGTATCTATATTTTTCATATCTTAGGATGTAGTTGATTAGTTTCTTGGCATAATCTATAGAAACCAAGCAGTTCAGGAAATTTAGATAACATATCTTCGTCGCGGCGTTCATCTAGTTCGTTGAACCAGTTATAAAAGTCTCGACGACCTTCTATTAGTTTCTCGTCAGAGTAAAGAGTTTCTGCCATATAATCCACTACACGTTTGAACTTTTCATATTCAATCGTTGTAAATTTATCACTGGCAGTATTATCAACGTTGTCTTCCATGAACTTCAATGAAGCATACATATACGGCATGAATTCTTCTTTAGGTAGAATGTTCATATCATATTGAAGAGGGTCGCGTAGATAAGGGGTATCGAACCTTACTCTGTGCTGTGGGTTAATTGGGTCTGCGTACCAACCGTATATCTTTCGCCACTCTAACATCTTCTCTAGCAATGACTGAAAGGTAGTAACAGACATAATGTTAAACGTAATCATAAACGTGATTGGACTATCAGTTTGAGTGAGATAAGTATGAAAGTTCTTTTCCCACAGTTCTAAGTCTAGTCCAGTGCGTATATACTCAGCCCGTTCTCCCCAGGTATCTAGACTAGTGAACAGCTTAAAGCTTTTAATCTTGTTACCTGCTAATAGTGTTGATACTTTCTCAGTCAGCTTTTCAACTAATGCGGTCTTGCTGCCTAGATTACTATTAATGTTTAACTCTAATGTCGGTAACGGTTCAGCGTCAAGGGCATCTAGCAATTGCCATGTACTACGGTGCATTAGTGGCTCGCCTCCAGTAACGCGCATGATATTGAGAGTCTTGCGTAACTCTGGCCACCATTTCCAGAATGCGTCAACATATGGATTTTCCTCTTCACGCTGATAAAGATTCATCCAGTCAATATCGCATCGATGATTGTTCACTGTGGTCACTGGTCCAAACTTCTTAATCTCATTATAGAAGCTGGTAGAATACTTAGGATGACAGTACCCGCATTTGAAATTACATTCATTGCCAAAATTGATTTCTAGATACTCTGGATTAATATTTTGATCCCAAGCGCCCTTGGCAGTTTGTTCAAATCGTTCTTCAGTAAAGATTGACGAATTGCGTAAATGTCTGTCAGAGATATAATCCGGGCCCATTGCTTCAATGTTCCAGCAGTACTGACATCCCTCAGGTTTACCACCTTCCAGCATTAGCTTACGCTCAAGCTTCTTCTCCATGGTATTATGTAGAGCAGATGGATTATCTACTAACTCAGATAATGGAATCTTATGTGGCTTGGGGTGATAGCAACTATGTGTTTCACCTGACTGAAGATACATAGTGACATGATGCCACTTTGCCAGACAAAATGTTGGGCTGCTCTCATTATCTACACGAATCTTAATAGTCTTGATTCGTTTTTGTTCATTATTATCACTCATGCTTACCAACCCTCTTGCTTGCGGATTACATCCATTTCACGAACCAACGGACCTTGATTATAATGTCCTGCATTATAGTGTCGCTTGAAGAACTTGCTTTGTTCACTATCTAACACACACGTAGGCAAGCCTAGTTTTGCTTTCAAGTCAATCCCGTATGTTTCGGCCAATACAAGAGGATCTTCGTCTTTGATTAATGCCCACATTGTGGGGTAGTTATCAAACCATTGTACTTCTTGCGGGTTCCAATCAGTAAGAAGAGTCATGTGAGTGCCCATTCGTGCCCCCATGATAGCCCATTGGCCGTTCTCCGCATCCATACCTACATTGTGCCAGATAGTCATATTATCAATGTTACGACTAGCAACATTCATTTTGAAATCATCTACAGTAGGCTTAGCACCACGATGTAAACTCATCTTTACTCCTTCTCTGAAACCGGCACGCCAAGCTTGAAACGGAGTATGATTTGGATAAGTGGTAGAGAAGCAATCATTCATCGACCAATATAAATTGTTAGCGGAATCTAAACAAAAATCAACAGTAGTGGTATCATTGCCATCACTATGCTCATGTGTTTTCATATTAGCTACATAGGACTTTGTCCATGAACTCATACCACCATTACCATATCGTAGTCCGTTAACGGCATTGATTGCCTTCCAACGAAATTGTGCTAGTTTGAATGACGGATCTTTGTCAGTAAAGTTTAATTGCCCATTGAAGAATTCTTCGTTAGGCATATTATCACCGTCGATAAGAATAAAGCGTTCGGTGTCGCTGGAGTCTCCGGCTGCTTTATGTGCCGCATCACTACCCTTGACACCATCTACTCGCTTTGCCCATGGCACCATATTTTTAATCTTTAACCAGAATTCTTCTTTCTGTGGCTCATCATAGCTCAGATAGATACAATCTAAATCCGCGATGTCAATAATATTTTCAGAATTGCTCATGTGTTACTAATTTCCATTTCAATGTGTTACCGGTGTATTCTTGATCTGCTACTATACTAATATCTTCTGCTACACATGAAATACCTGTCTCGCTCTTCATTAATTTAGATACAACAACCCCGGAAGATATTGTTGAAAGCTTGCCGTCGATCACCCGCACATCAGGGCGACCTTGCGCAAATGTAGTTGAATCAATTACAATGTAATTGCCACTAAGTTTATCGCAGGTATATGAGATAACCCTACCTGCGGAATCATAATACAATCTAAACTCAGGCTTTATTATTGCAGGGGCGTCCCAAACGATAGTATTGTTCATGTATAGCTTTCTAATATTATATCAGCAAAAGACTTGGTATGATAGTGTAACGGGTAAGATTGTGTATAGGTGTGAATCCGCATTGCGGTCGGTAGACATTCATATACAAGAGTATTGGTCCAGTCTTCGGTTGGCACGCCATTCACATACGGTTTCATATGCGTCATGCTCATTTCGGTAAATCCGGGCATCAATGTTTTTTCTTTGCCAATCAGATGACACGCAATTGAATATGCCCAATCAGTAGTAACTTCTTCTGTAGGGTTACATTTTAAAATTGATTTAAACTCTGTCCAATTTTCAAACACACTACGTACAATTTCAAAAAACTCTTTAGCTGTATCTGATTTGTTAAAGTAAGTCAACGCATTATAACAATCCGGCAATAGATTTTCATCAATGAATTTTCTATATACTCGACAATCTGATATGTTACCTTTGAAATCTCTAATCGTAGTAGCAACAACTACGTCACGATGTGCTAACACATCCCACCAATGTGATATCGATCTGGGAAGAAACATGTCAGCTTCTAACTTAATAGTCTGATCATACGGGCTAGCATCATAAACTTGCCAATCATTAATGAGTTTCCAATTACTAGTCGGATCTAAATCACCATGCGGTAGTTCGACGATGTGATCAAAATATTTTGAAAATTGAGCAGGAACATCATCCATAGTAATCAATGTTACTGATTCATCAGGCATCACTCGCTTTATACTTACTGCTAGCCCCACAGCACATTTAACGTAGTCTACCCTGTTTGTATTTTGCGCAAGAATTACAAATCCTCTACTCATGCTATCAGCTCCATAAAGTTTGGTTTGTTCATAACGTGAAAGTCAGTATTAGTAAGAGTAATGTATTCTTTACGAATTTTTCCGCGCTGCCAGTTATCATACATAACAGTATATTCAGTATTAAATTCATCATCTGAATTTCTATATACTGTTGTATTTTTACCAACGTGTAACAAGTTCCATGGAATAATATCTTGTTTATTATCCGTATGTCCATTGGCGATTCGCAACGCAAGTGTTAACGCATAGTCATTACGATAGATACCACCGACAAAGCTATGTATGTCTGCGTAGTGATCATAATTATTCTGAACCATTTCCAAGCATTGAAATATTTGTTTTGCTCTGTTTGTCTTTTTAAATGTAACTACTGTTGCCCATAATGTGTTAAAGCTGTACGCACTTAGTACCTCTTGGGAAACGCCCGGATGCATTACGAAACTAGTAGTATCATGGCAACAAAAATCTTGATAAGTATCAAACGTTTTGAGTAAATTGACTGAATTGATCATATAATCAGTATCCAGTAATATAGTTTCATCATACGGACTAAGATCAAATGCGCGGTAGCGTCCTTTATTAATCCAGACTGTCTGGTCACGTGTATTGCTGCTATCAGAAGGCACCAATAGTACCTGATCAAAGTTGTAATCTTGTTTAACCGGAAGCGATTCCGAGTTTGTAACAATAGTGACCGGAAGATTTAAAAAATGATTGATGCGTTTTGCCGTGGCAACTGCCATCTCATAGTAGTTAAACTTTGGATTGTTAAACGCAAATAATAGTGCGCCTTTACTCATTATCGTTTGTTCTCTAATTCCGACCATTCAGCGTGCCATTCTGTCATGACACGTGTATAGGTTTCTGTCAGTGAAGTTAGTAACTCAACACGATTTACCTTCACAGGATTGTCAAAATTATCAATTAAGATAACAATATCTTCAGAGGTAGCGTTTAAAAACGCAATCGTAGTTAAATTAGCTTTCCAAAGACCAGACTGAGCAGCAATAATGAACTTGCTGTCATATTTGTCTTTGAGGTAGGCCTTGGCCGAATTGTGCGAAAAGCGTGCCTTCGCATCTGAAATCAATGTGGTAATATCCATCTAATACACTCCTACGTGTATTTAGACGGATATCAAATGACTGAAAATTAAGTACCGGTTACAGTGCCAGTAACAGTTGGGGTACCCCAACTTGGTGACGTAACGTAAGTAGTTGATGGTGGACGAATAGTAACAGTAGTAGCAGAGCCAATTGATACTGACAATCCGTTTGGAATTTCATCCCAAAGCGTAGTGATAGTGATAACACTTCCTGCATCACCATTGGCTCCAACTGTACCATTTGACTTAACTTGCATGTTAATCAATGTTGCTAGATAGCCTGAAGGACCAGTAGATGCTGTTTGATTATATACTGTCTGATTAACTGCTGTTAGAGCGTAATAGCCAACGTTTGTTCCGATAGTAGGTGCGTTGCCGCCTCCACCAACTTTAGTGATGCCGTTGTATGAGGTACCAGCAATAGTAACTGCGCCTGTTGTAGGTGAACTCATTGCGATAGTACCAACGTTACTTGCTAAGTTATTCAATAGTAAGTTAATACCAGTACCAGTGGGGTGTGCGCAAGTAATGGCTAGCTGACCGCCGGCATTGAAAAAGTAACGTGCTGCGTCACCTGATGCGAATGTAACCGTATGTGTGAACGTAATAGCATTTAACCAGGCACTGCCGTATGTAGCAGTATTTGAAGTTGTACTACCCTGACCAACAGCATTCAAACGATTAGTGAACACAGTAGTAAGATTAGTAGGAATAGCTGACAAGTATGTAACTGTTCCACCAACGACAGGAACAGCAACAGCAGTGATTGATGATCCTTGATGCGAAGCTGCGCTTGCTGTATTGGCTACTAGGTTGGCCCATTTACCAACAGCTACAGGGTCACCGGCTGCGACAGCTAGAGTAGCAGTCTGGCCATATCCTTTATTTTGATTACCAGCAGACCAAAATGAATTTAGTGCTGCTGCGCTTGTATTTGGCGCTCCGTTTGCGAATCCTGTAACCAGCGTATTAAAATCACCTGATTGTACCGTGCCGTATTGTGCGAATGTCATTGTTATATCCCTATTATTATTTTTATTATCGTATGATAACTATTGCTTCTACTGTACCAGTACCATCATCATTTTTGTTGACTAATGATCGGCCAATAGTATTAAACGCAGTGGCTTCGCCCGGCTGTGCTGCTCTAGCACGACCTTTACCTGCACTTACTAATCTATCTCCCTTTTTAATTCTGCCATTAACTTTAACAGCGACTCGCCCACTTACCGCTACCGGCGGATGAGTTTTGTCTGTTCCTGCTGCAGAATTCATTAAGTATGCAGCCGTGTTACTAATAACACCGAATACAACTTCACTTAGTTCAAGATCAACAGATGTAACTTCTGCTGACCCGCCTAACTCAACAACAGTTCCCGCATCATATTCAGCATCGGCTTCGAACCGTTCTGCCAAGTCAGCGTATGTTGCATTTAATCTTGCCCCGGACGATAAAGTCCATATTCCACCGATAGTTCCACCGCCTAATATAGATGATGTAGTAAGACTACTAGGCTGTAATGTTCCAGTATATGATGGTAAATATGCTGCTACATTAGCATTAGTGTATGTTCCAGTTGGGCTGAAAGAAACACCGTTAGCATACATGTAGTTATCACATTTAATACCCACATTAGAATAGATATTACCACTAAGTACGATTAGAGCGTTACCTGATGCTGTTCCGTTCGCAGTCCATGTTCCGGTCAATGTACCTGCTGTGCTAGTTGCGCCAGTAGTTATTGCTTGTGTAGTAAGAGTACCGATAATCCCGGTAGTGACATTAGCAGTAGCAATATTAGCATTAGCACTAACACTTATATTAGTGAATACACCTTGAGCAGCAGTAACTATATTAGTAGCTGTAACATTGTTTGCTTGCATATTTCCAGTGACTGTAACTGCCCCGAAAGTAGTGGCGCCGCCTCCACTAGTGGAAGTTAATGCTAACCAGGCAAGAGCATTTGAAGTTCCGTCAGCTGGACAAACATACAAAGTATTAGCGTTAGTATTATACCAAAGCTGACCTCTCAGAGGGTTCGTAGGTGGGGTGGTAGCTGCAAAATTTTCTACTTGATGTACAAAATTAGTATCAAGAGACTGTCCGTATCCCGCATAGTTTCGACCGGGTAGACCGACTGAAGTGCTTGTTGTGTTGATTGTGCCGTCAGCAATGGTCGTAAGTACAGTACCATCCGTTTTAACAATTGTATATGCCATTTTTATTTAACTCCGCTATTCTATTATTTATCTTAAATCGTCACTAAATTAGTCAGTGATTGGATACGTACCGTGTAATCTATTTGTATTTGTCTATTTAAACTCTTCTGAACTGGGTGAAAGATCACATGAGTTAGTAATCGTGTAATTACATTGCCGTTATTATCTGTGCCGTAATTCGCCAGTAGACCTAGTTCGTCAAATACATATGTTGAATTAGTCTGAGTGCTATTGTCAAACGCAGACTGACCAGCTGGTTCGCCATAGTCTAATAAACACTGAACTAATATGTCAGTGTATACTTTCCCAGTGGTGTGAGTCACTGTCATCTTATTACGAGTAGGGTCTAAATTGAATACGCTGGTATCATCGACTATTTTTACATAAGTTTGATTATACAGAGCCGCATTTTGACCAGTTGTATTAGGTGGTAAATAGGTGATGACCCCTGTATTATCTACTGAAGCCCCACCATTACCGAATGCCATCTGATAAATTTCACCGTATCCTCGACTACCTAATGAATTTGCCATTGATACAGACATGTTTTCATAGTTTATCGCATTGTCCTTTTCTACAAGAACTTCGCCAGTGATTGCGTCTGTAATCTTAATTGATCCTTTGACGCTAAATCCCAATTTAATATCCATTAATCGCCCCTCATTTGAACTAATATTTCCTTTGAGTTAGGATCAGATACTTGTAGATGGGTGGAAAAATAAATTCCACCCACTTCATTGGTATCTGCTTGCTCTT
>Ga0129324_10000188_pt1 | contig 44357 bp, 42 predicted proteins | sample CPBDNA_7_FD_96879 | JGI IMG/M metagenome (GOLD analysis project Ga0129324, IMG submission 96879) | Freshwater to marine salinity gradient microbial communities from Chesapeake Bay, USA - CPBay_Spr_15_0.2_DNA | ecosystem: Environmental > Aquatic > Marine > Coastal | place: USA: Chesapeake Bay... | reverse complement strand
TGAAGTACGACTCTTGCATGGAGTTCATGGGGGTATGATCAGAATTGGCTTCCTTAAAGATGCCTCCGTCCCAGTTTCCAAGAAATGAGAAGCCGATGAGTCCAGAAGAACCCAATAAAAAGATAACGAAAAGGAAGGTATGTTTTCGCGCCATCATCATGAGAAATTCTACCATGAAGGATTAGTGGAACGCTCTATTTTTTAATGACTTAGCCTTACCATGCTCAAACTTAATCAGCGCGTTATCCTTGCCTTTTCCTGACTATTTTTGTCATAATTAGCCTTTCGACAAATGCAAGGAGACAATGTGTCGCACACCACCCTCCAAATGGTTCTTGATGCCAATATAAAGCTCACCCCTATGATGGAGCAGTACAGCTCTATCAAGGAAAACTACCAAGACCATATCTTACTCTTTCGTATGGGTGACTTTTACGAAGTTTTCTTTGAAGATGCCGTACGTGCCTCGCAACTCCTAAATATTACGCTTACCCACCGAGGTAAGGTTGGTGACTACCCCATTCCAATGGCCGGAATTCCTCACCATGCAGCGACTGTTTATGTAGACCGTCTTTCTAATAGAGGCCTCAAAGTTGCTATTTGTGAGCAAATACAAGATCCCAAAGATGCTAAGGGAATTGTAAAAAGGGCCGTTACCCAAGTCGTTAGTCCGGGCATGCCTTATGATCTCGATAAAACAGAGGCCCGTGAACAACGCTTCATGGTGGCCACATATAAAGAAGAAGGTCTTATCACCTTCATCGCCTTAGATTTTACTACAGGTGAATTTATTGGATGCTTGCTGAACTCTGATGAGGAACTTGTTAATAAGCTTCTTATGTACTCACCCCGTGAAATCGTAACTTTCATGGGACAATGGGATGAAAATAAAAAAATAACAGGCGCTCTCGACCATATTGGCACCCTTAAGACTTATCTTACTGAAGATTATTTCACGCCAAAGTTTACAGAAATTTATCTGGAGAAGATCCTTCCTGGCTTTAAAAGAGATAAAACAATAAAAGGCCACAGCAACATCTTAAAGGCCATGGGTGCCCTTGCCTATTATGTGTGCTCAACTCAAAATCTTGATCAATTTTTTCATATCAGACCCTTTCGCCTTCTTAATGAACAAGAAGAGATGAAGGTAACTCTCTCAACTCTCCAAGGCCTTGAGATCTTACCTAAAAGTCGTGAGACTTATAAAGAAAGCTTACTAGGCTATATGGATAAGACTCAAAGTGCTTTAGGCTCAAGAGCTCTTAAAAAACTTTTTAGTACCCCTTTATACAACATCGAAAGAATTACAGAACGCCAAGACACTGTTGAAAAACTTTTGGCGGCTCCCGAAATATTGACAGACATGAGGGATATACTTGGAGATGTTCGCGACTTAGAAAGGATTCTAGCAAAAGTTAGCACCAATAAAGCAACTCCAGGCGACCTCATAAACACGGCAGCTGCTATTGAATGTTATGAAAATCTTGCTAAAAAGTTTACAGGTCCCCTTAAGAATCTCTTTACCCCACTAAAGCCTGCCGCCATTAAAAAGCTTTCGGCCTTAAATAGTGAAATAAGAAAAACGATCAACGACGAAGTTGGAGCCTCTCTCGATAAGGGCAATCTTATTAAATCTGGCGCCTCTAAACAAAGAGATCGTCTGGCAAAACTTTCTCAAAATGCGTCCCTTGAGCTTAAACAACTTGAAGAGCGCTACCGAGAAGAAACAGGAATCCCAAAACTACGCTTAAAATCCAATAATGTTGCCGGCTACTTTGTAGAGGTATCAAAGTCTTACTCAAAACAAATACCCAAACATTTTGAAAGAAGACAAACTCTCGTCAACAGTGAACGCTATACCACTGAAGAGCTCAATGAATTCGAAAAAGAAATTACCTCTGCGAAAGAAAAACTAGAACGTCTTGAAAGAGAAATTTTCAAAGGCATTGTTGAGAGTATGACTTCTATGTCTGACTCAATCCAAGTACTTGCAGATAAATTATCCTACATCGACGCTCTTCAATCGCTAGCGTGGATCTCCCTCCAAGAGGGGTTTCATAAACCTACATTTAATACTTCTGGTAGCCTAACGCTCAAAAGAGCCTGGCATCCTCTCATTAAAAGTGTACTTAAAGACCAATTCGTTAGCCACGACCTTGTCTTAGATAAGGACATATACTTTGGTCTTATTACGGGCCCGAACATGGCCGGTAAAACTACCGTTATGCGTGAAGTGGCCATCATTCAAATTCTAGCCCAAGTAGGCTGTTTTGTTCCTGCTGAAGTTGCTTCATTATCTATGTGTGATTTTCTCTTCAGCCGCCTTGGTGCTTCTGATAACATACTCAAAGGTCAATCGACTTTTATGGTTGAAATGGCCGAAACTGCAGAGATCATTCGCCATGCCACAGACAAGTCCTTGGTAATACTCGATGAAGTAGGAAGAGGTACTTCCACTTATGACGGACTCAGTATCGCTTGGGCCTTAGTAGAGCATCTTATCTACACCACTAAGTGCTTTAGCCTCTTTGCGACTCATTATCATGAACTTATTGACCTTATTGAGGAACTTCCTCATGGTAAAAACCTTACGGTTCAAACACAGAATAAAGATGGGGATGTTCAATTTCTCTATCGATTAATTGAAGAAGGTGCCAGCCAAAGTTTTGGTATCTACGTAGCAAAACTTGCGGGCCTTCCCCCTTCACTTCTTCACAGGGCCACAGAAATATTGAGTGGCCTTGAAGATCAAGAGCAAAGTGGCGCTGCGATTAACAAAGGTCTTCCAAAAGAAATTCCCGGAAAACAGTTAGACTTTTTTCCAGATAGCGAGAGGGTTCCAGAAATCCCCCCTTATCTTAAGGAACTAGAAAAAGAACTTCTCGAGCTGGATCTTAATAATATGACGCCACTTCAGATTATGAATAAGATGCAAAATCTTAAAGAAGATCTTAACCATTCAAAATTACAGTAAACCCGACTAATTAGTACTGTCATTTTCTATTCATCTGCTCGCTAAAATATTCCGATAAAGTGAGTATGAACTGGTCCAATAAAAATTTAGAGACAAATGCTGAAATCCTATCATTCCCTACTTCTGTTGATTTAAAACCCTCTGGGCAGACAGAAAAAGAGATTAAAGCTGAACGTTGGGAAGAGGCGCGTAAGGGAAAGTTAAAGAAAAGGTTTTATGCCTTTTTTACTGACCTTTTTCTCATTGGCCTATTACAAAAAGCTATCATTTTTTCTTATGTAAGCTTTATAAATCAAACTCTTTACCAAGCTCCTGCCATTGTGAGGAGCAACCTCACTAGCAATGTAACAGAGCTAAAAATATCAACGCTTATTTTTACTTTCTTTAGTTACTTTCTCATTAGCTATTATATGGGCCATGGGAAAACTATTGGGAAAACGGTTTTTAACCTGAGGGTTCTAAGTCACGAGGGCGAAGCTGAAGAGTTGAGTTTTATGGAATCCTTCATGAGAACACTAGGATATACCACATGTTGTGTCACAGGTAGTTTTCTCTTCGCGATTGTATTTCTTAGGAGTGACAATCGTGGCATTCCAGACTTCTTTTCTCAAACAGAGGTCATTACTGAGGAAGAGTTTACTCTCTATCAAGAAGAACTCCATCAAGAACAAATCGCTTTCAATCAAAAGGAAGATCTTCAACTCGATCTCTTTGCCTCATAAGGATTAGAAGAAGTGAGAGGGTTTATTTTCATTACATTCCTTCTCATTTGCCAAAGTACTGCTCTTTTCGCCAAAGAAATGCCCAGAGACATACTAAGAGACATACCGACTGAACTCAGTAACAACTGGAAAGAAAAGGCCGTCTTCTTCGGCGTGAATAAGGCCTGGGATTACCTTCCTCAAGAGCACACTCTTCTTACCTATCTAGCCAGAGATGAGGCCTTTAACTATAAGACCTTTTCCGAAGAGAAGTATTTCGAAGGTCTTACCAAGGCCAGAGAGATTGGACTTAAGCTTGCCGGTATAAAGAATTGGAAAATTTTAAAAAAGAAACTAATCAAAATCTCTGATAAGAAAATACTTATAAAACTAAGTGGTACTTATCTTGTAAAACGTGGATTCGTCAAATTTACGGAGTGGCAACTCTTTACTGGTGAGGAGTATCATCAAGTCGCCCTTATTGAAAATAAAGATGCATACTCCCCTCTTTCAAAAAAACAACTCAAAAATATTTTCCACTCTCTATTGGGAGTGAGTCCATGAAGACTTTATTTTTCCTTGTTAACTTCACCCTCTTTTTTTCACTGCAGGCCGAGCCCTATCGAAACTTACCTTGTCCTGAAAGCACCTATGACACGCCAGAGTTAGACAGACTCATGGAGGGTATTAACCCCGTTGTTAATGTAGTCAATGATTGTGAAGAGAGAGAGGGTATTGAGGATGCTTATAAAAGAAAAGGTGATCAAGGACCTCCAAATTGGCCAGAGGCCCTACTCGAAAACCCAATTGATTGCATAAAAGGCCTCTTCTCAGGTCTTATTGATTCCGTTGTCGATATTAGTAACTTTCTATGGTCACTTCTAAAGACTTTCATGAATACATTAAACGCTTCTATGCATGGGACCTACAATTTCTTGAAAGCTGCTTTTACAGGAAATCTCTCTTACTGGTTTAGTGAGGCATCAAATGGAGCCTCTGATTTTATAAATAGTTTCTTTGAAAGTATTAAAGCTATTCCAGAGGCGATTGGTGGTTTATTTAAGGATAAAGTTGAAGAGTGGCAATGCCTTAATGGTGCCGGTCAATCTCAATATGTTTGCAAAATGATTGGCTATGTTGGTGGAGATACACTCATCACAGCACTAACTCTAGGCGGCTCAAAGCTAGGACTAATCTCAAAGATAGGCCAAGGCGTGAAAAAGACTCTTAATTTAAAAAAGAAACATCACAGAAAAGCAAGAAACGTCTATGAGGATCCCAAGAACCCACTCACTCATATTCCCAAACGAGATTTAAACCAACTCATACTCGATAACGTTAAAGACAGACGATTCGTTGTGGAAACTGATGCCAGCGGCCATTATTCTGTACGCTACTTTGACCCTGATGGGAGGCCAAGGATGTTTGATGGCTCACCCTTCTATCATTACTTTCTCAATAAAAAGTTACGCAGAGAAGGTGTTGGAACAAATCGAGATCGTTCAAAAGGAAACTTAAGAGCTGGTGAACATTTTACTGTGGATGTTCCCCCAGAAAAGTTTGGGGACCTCATGAACTTTATTGAAAAACAAAAAGGTACTTTATCGATGGCCTGCACCCGTACTGCCTGCGAATCGATGAAGGCCGCGGGTGTTGATATTGGTCAAAAGCCAGTTCCAAGTATTGATGGTCTTTATAAGACCTTGGTGAAGGAAGCGGAAACAAACCCCCAAGTCACAAGAGTTCCAGTAAATCTAACGATCCCTGAACAGGCCTTAGTTATTGACCGCTTTAGGAGTAATACAAATATTGTGCGCTTCAATTTTGGTGCAGTCGCCTTTTCAGGCGTAATGTATGGAGGTGCAACAGTTGCCACCCCACCAACTATGGTTATTGAGGCCATGAGCTCCCACATTCCTGTAGGAGCCGATCAACCAGAACTAATAGATCGCTAGAAATTTATTTCGTAAAATTCATATGCAGCTCTTTAAGCTGAGCTGTCCCCGGAGTTGAAGGGGCCTGGGCCATTAAGTCAGTGGCCGATGTAGTCTTTGGAAAAGCAATCACGTCTCTTATTGAATCCGTCCCCGTCATCAACATAACAATCCTATCTAAACCAAAGGCAAGACCACCATGCGGTGGGACTCCATAGCGTAGGGCCTCTAAAAAGAAACCAAATTGATGTTGAGTTTCCTCTTCGCTCATCCCTAGTGCTTCAAACATTTTTCTTTGAACATCACCACGGTGAATCCTGATAGAGCCGCCACCAAGTTCATAGCCATTACAAACGACATCGTAAGCTTCAGCTCGCACTTGCTCCCAGTTTTCTTTACCACCTTGAAGAAATTTTTCAACATCTTCTTCCATTGGCATTGTAAAAGGGTGATGCATGGCCACGAAACGCTTTGCTTCTTCATCATAATCAAGAAGAGGGAAATCATTTACCCATAGGAAAGCATAACCTTCACCAATAAGTTCTAGTTTTTTACCAAGGTGACGTCTGAGTGCATCTGCACATGAGTGAACGACACTAGGTTTAAGATCTGCAAAGAAGAGCCAGGTTCCATCGCCACTAAATCCCGTAGATTCTTCAAGGCGCTTCATAATCTGGTCATCAATGAATTTTGAAATTCCGGCACTTCTTTCGCCGTTATTAACCTTAAAGAAGGCAACGCCTTTACCACCGTGAGGTTTTACAATATCAACAAAGCCATCGGTATCCTTGCGGGAAAAACTACCATTTTCGGCCGGTACAAACATCGTTTTAATAAGACCGCCATTTTGAGCAGGACCACTAAGAACAGCAAATTCAGAATCTTTAAACAAATCAGTAACGATTCGCTGTTCAAGGCCAAAGCGAATATCAGGCTTATCAGAGCCATAGACTTCCATTACCTGAGAGTAACTCATGATCGGCATTGAGAAACCGCTCTCAAATTTGAATAGCTTAGTAACAATCTTCTCCACTAGGCTTTTAATATAACTTGGAGTTGTAAATGAAACTTCCATATCAATTTGAGAAAATTCTGGCTGACGATCGGCGCGAAGATCTTCGTCACGAAAACAGCGACAAATTTGAAAATACTTATCTGTACCACCAATCATCAAAAGTTGTTTTAAAGTTTGAGGTGATTGAGGAAGGGCATAGACCTGTCCCGGATGGACTCGAGAAGGAACGATATAATCTCTGGCTCCTTCTGGTGTCGACTTATAAAGAATCGGTGTCTCAACCTCTATAAAATCTTCTTCATTCAATATATTTCGGACATCAATAGTGGCTTGAGAACGGATCTTAAGGATCTTTTGCAATCGCGTGCTTCTAAGGTCGAGGTAGCGATACTTTAATTTTAAATTTTCTGTCGCTTCTTGAGTGCCATGGGGAAGAAAAGGAAGACTCTCAATATCACAGGCTGAGAGTAGTTCGATACTTTCAACCATAAGCTCTACTTCGCCAGTGGCCATATTCTTGTTTCGGGCATCTTCTGGTCGAGTTCTTACTTCACCCGTTACTCTCAACGTTGATTCCAAGTGACACTTCTTAAGAATACCGAGGTCACCTTTAAACTCTTTAAAGCTTAGTTGGGTTAATCCATACTTATCGCGCAAATCAATAAAGTGCAGTCCACCTAGGTCGCGAGACTTATTTACCCAACCGCATAGACTAACTTTACTGTCCTTATGGTCTATTCTCAGCTCACCACATGTGTGTGAGCGTAAAAGTCCCTTATTTCCAATAGTGATTGTGGCCATAACCATTTACTCCCGAGTATCCTTAACGGTGTATGAAAAGCCTCTCGACTATAACGCATTCAAAACGTCCTCTCACCAAAAAATTGGTAATTTACCTGTTTATCCTCACTTTGAGCAGTAGTTTTCTTAGCTGCCAAAGTGATAACGAGGCGCAAGATGGACCTCAAGCAGGTGTCGTCGTTAAGAATTTTAAAACTTACCCCGTTAAACAGCTCGCCACGTCATCAGGTCACCTCATCAAGGCCTATATTGCAAAGACAAATCAAGAGCAAACGCAGGGACTAAGTGGCGTAAAAGAGAACCAACTCTCTGACAATGAAGGCATGTTTTTCTGGTATGAGGTGGCGGGTCCAAGACGCTTTTGGATGCCCAATACTTTTACAGATCTAGATATTTTCTTTTTGGATAAGAATTTTAAAGTTATCCATGTTGAAAGAGGCGTTCGCGCACATCCGGGAATGAAGGTGCCACCGGAGATTGCGAGAACACCAGTAATCTATGCCCATCATGTGCTGGAGCTTAAAGCGAGTTCATCACTTGCTAAAGAGATTAAAAAAGGATCTCAATTAAATACTGTTAATTAATATTTTCTGGAAATAGAATCAGAAACTCATCCTTAGCAATATATCCAAGATGGTCTCTTACAACTTTCTTTTGATATTGAGGATCTTTCTTTAATTGCCCTATCTCTTTTAAAAGACCTTTATTTTCAATTTCGATGCGAGCGAGCTCATCAAAACGACTATTAAGAACTTCTTTCTTGTCGTAATAATCACTCACACCACCATTAGAAAAAACAAGCCTTAAAAGAAGGATCGCACAAAAAACCCAAACACCTTTGACAACATACTCATTGGTATTTTTTAAGAATTTACTCTTTGGTTTTCTTGTTTTTGCTGTAGGTTTACGAGTTACTTTTCTTGTGACGACAGTGGGAGTTTTCGCTTCACTATAGTTAACAGGTGCCGGAGCTCGGCTCCCCTTGCGAATGGCGGTTGTAAACTCAACGTTATCAGCAGAAGCAACGCTTTTACGTGTTCCTCTACGAGCTGAAGTAGAAGTAGGTTTTGAACTTCCTCTTCCCGGCAAAGACCAATCTTCTGAAGAGGCCATTGTCGATTGAGGTCGACTAACACGATCAGCTTGGCTGGCCCTTTTAGTCTGTTTTGCACGGTTCCTCTCAATCGCTTTTCTTAAGCGATCGGATCCGATATTGTTAGGTGCTGTTGCGCGTTCGCGCTCATTATCAAATGAAAATTCCACAAAAACGTCCTGTTTTTATTGGCGTTAACGTCCTGTTTTTATTAGTTTAATGTCGCACACAATAGTATACAAGAGAAAAAGTCTTCTGGTCGGTTACTTTTTACTTAATGAGTAGGGAATTAGCTCTCAATTTCCTGAGAAATATTTATCCAAAAGCGCCTCAAGGCGGCTAGCTCCCGCAAGTAGAGAAACAAGGTTTGCTCTTCTCCCTTGAGATCTTTCAAAATTTCATGGAAAACAAACTCCCCGCTTATGAAAATATTTTGAAAAGCAGCAAAGTTTTCCTGTTTGTCACTGGTTGTTGAGATCATGAAGGACTTATCTGTCGCTGAATACTCATTAACAGGAAAATAATTTCTTAAGAGACCATGGGCCCTACTAAGCCGGCGAAAGGCAATCAAATGATCACCCAAAGGTCCCAACTGAATCAAAGAGTCATCTCTTTCAATCCCATGACTTTGAAAATAGATCTTTAGATTTAATGAATCCTTATCCATCCACCATGAGAAACCAGGATCACTTAAGTTACAAAGGATTGCCTCTTGCCTAGGAAACCTCATGTTGATCATGTGATCAAAGAGAGTTTCTGCCATAGCAATATCTGTAGTGGAAAAAAATCTAACTGAGTCTAAGTCAGCTTCTTCTTTAATTTTAAGGGCCTTTATAATTTCAGGGCTTTCATTTTCGAGATTTTCACAGTCCCATTCAAGGTCTTCCGTTACATAGCCACGTATACAAAAGGTGGAAATTCCTTTATCAATGCGATATGTAAGACCTGGTCCAACAAGCTCTTCCTTCTTGGCCTCTTCTTGAATTTCTTCTTGAATTTCTTCTTCAATATTTTTGGAAAAATCAAACGCATCAAATTGATGTAAAGAAAATAGATCTTTTTGTCCCTCTCCCCCATCATTTGAGAATTCTCTGCGAATATTCTCAGAGAGCTCTAGAGTTTCTTGGGCAAGAATATTTAAATCTATCGTAAAGTTAGACACGATTAACCACCTTTTCTTCATCCGTGAATGAGGCTTTTTTAAATTGTAGGATTTCGAGGATCAGATGACAAGGAGCATGGTTTGAGAAATATATTTACTCGCTAAGGTAGTTTCCTCAGTTCAAGCAAAAAAAGCCAAAGTCCCAAAGCAACTAGGGCCAATAAGAAAAAAGAAAAGGCCTTCTTATCAAGGGCCTCGATTTTTCTTTTCAAATGTGGGCTCTTTTCTTGCTCCAATTGACGGTCACTTCTGTACCCAACAGAGTCAAGAAGCCTTTCCCCTTCTTCTATATTTTCCTCATCAATATAAATGATGGCAGAGCCCGCATGTATAATTGCGTCCCCATTATTGCTCGTTGTAACGACTCTAAAGGGAAAATTTCCATGAAAAAGGTTATGAATAAAATCGAGCTCTTGGCTATTATGAATGGTAACCAAAGGAAAATCCATAAGGCTTACCAAGCATACATAACGAGATTTAAAAGAAAGATAACGATAAGGGGAGAGAAATCAAAAGGAAGATCAGGTGGTAACATTTGACGAATGGGTCGACAGGTAAAGTCAGCAGCTTTCTTTATCCACATGGCCCAAGGTTGAGAGCGAAACTGTGGCAGATAACTCAAAATCACATCGATAAATAAAACGAGAATATAAAGATTAATCAGCATTCGTATCATTGAGGTATTATCCCCTATCTTCGGATAAAGATTCAAGCGTTGAATTATTGACAGGCGGTTCTTCTTTTAAAAGACTTACGCAGAGGCAAACCCCAAAGTAGAAGAATGCCATTATTAAATAGACCCACAATGCACCGACTAAAACAGTATAGTAATCACCATAACTTTCAATCAATTGCGATCGTAAATTAAAAAAGTAGAGACCAAATAAAAATTTACCAAGAATTAATAGAAAGACAAAAGCCCCACTGGCAACGAAAGCTTCTCTCATTCTTAATCGCCAATTAAAGAACCAGCGATAAACAAAAGCAAAGTAAACGAAGAATAAACCAGCTTGAAACCAAGTGTTCCTTAGGGGAAAAACAAAGCTCCAATTACGCGTCCTAAGGATATCGATTATCCCTCTAAGAGTACTAACGCTTTCATAAATAATATCAATAAAGGCATTGTATTGAGCCAGTTCGAAGAGAAAATGAAAAATCGGTTGAAGGGAGAAAAGAAATAACACAAGAAAAACGGTAACAGCAACAAGGACTAATACCTTGAGGTGCTTCATCCAAGACACCAATGTCTTATCTTCGCTAATACTATATAGCCCCGACCATATGGAATTAAAAAACGAAATTGAAGATAGACTCAGAATTAAAAAGTTAACAAAGGTAAAAGAATCATTTCCTAGCAAAGGTCCTTTTACAATATTTTTTACTTTTAACAATACTCCTGGCTCTACTTCCGGAAAGGCTTCTTGTCCTAATGTGAAGATTAGCTGATGTACTTGTTGGATATCACCAATAAAGAAACCGATAAGACGACTCATTAAGAGTAAAAATGGAATAACCGTTAAAATAACATAGAACGCAGACGAAGCGGCCAGCTGAAGTGCATTCTTTCTGATAAAAAGAAGTCCTGCTTGATAAAAGGGATTTGTTAAACGACGCCAATACATAAGACCATCATAGGCTCAAATTATAAAATTGTCACAGTTCTCGCGAAGAGATGGTGGTTTGTGCGTCTCCCGTCATCAAGGCCAGTTCGTCTTCTAGAGCTAAAAGATCCCTTTCATAGACAAGAGCAGATATTTCATCCCCTAAAAGGCGGCGATACTCTACTTTGGCCCACAACCTCATGATCTCCATACGTAGAATACTTTTTTCATGAATAGATTGTAAGTTTGGTCTCTTAACATAAGCACTGCTACAAGACATCACACTTCCTAAAAGAAAGAGGTGACCTGCTTTTTGCCCACGCTTAAAGAGCTTTTTTATTGCTCGCATGAAACCTTAAAAGTTGAACCATCGGCAAGCTCAAGAGTTCCGATATATGTAGGACCATTGTCGCTGCTAACAAATTTTGCTTCGATAACGAATTGAAGTTCCATTGCTTGTTCATCAATTAGGGCCAATTTAAGATCATCACCCATATTCCAGTAGCCAACAATTTGAGAATTTAAAAACTCTTGTGTCTCTTCTGTAAGGTTATTATTGACGAGTAATCCATTAATAATAGGATTACCAAATACTCTTGCGGTGCTAGCAAATATTTCATATTCCGTTTGAGGGGTAACGCAATAGAGGCTTCCAGTAGCAAATGATTGTAGTGAAAAGATGGTTGTAGATAATACTAAAAGTGATTTAAACATAAGTTCTCCCCAATATGTTCTTAAGTACTAAGCGCATAATGGGAGGGTCCAGTAACTATGGCCACTAGTGTGAAATTCTTACTCTAATGGCAGCGCATTAATTCAGGAATTTAGAATAAATTGAGCTGATCACCTGTGACAATATTGTCAAAAGACAATCCTAATGGCTCAAGGATAACCTCCGCAATGGGACGAATCTGTTTGTCGATATAGTGCTGATAATCGAAGTCATCGGGTGCCAATTCAAGTGGGATAGGCCCTCTTCGGGTTATGACATAAAATACGTCCCGATCTATTTGGTGGCCTGCATCTTGGGCCATCCTTGCAGCACGAACATGAGGAGGAAGACTCTTTGTATACTCTTCAAGTTTCTTAGAAAGCCGTTTTTTGTAAACAAGCTCTAGGTCATGTTGACCATTTCTTAGGGCCTCTACAACGTCGCGAATAACACTTTCAACTTCTTCACCTTTAAAGAATTTCTCGTAAAGATTAAATTGAAAATTTTTCGCAAGTTTAGTCCAATCACTTCTGACAAACTCCATTCCTGAAAAGTTCAGTTTCTGCTCACCTTGACGATCACAAATAAGACCTGCGTATTTTTTCTTCGCTCCGCCCTCTCCCGTTCTCAAAATTGGGAAAAAGATTTGCCGATAATATTTATCAAACTCTACTTCTAAGAAGCTCTCAACTTTAAAGTGCTTCTTTAAAGTTTTTTTAAGATGCTCAGTAATTCGGGCAGACATAGTCTCTGCTTTATCAAAGACCCTCTCACCAGTGGGAAGCTTTACGAAAACAGAATCTGTGTCTCCATAAACAACTTCGAAGCCATCATTTTGAAGATATTCGATTGTCTCTCGTAAAATCCATTGGCCAGTACCTGTGATGGCACTTGGAAGATCGGCGTGATAAAAACGGCTACCTGCTGAGCCCATCACTCCGTAGAAAGAATTCATTAAAATTTTAATGGCCTGACTGAGGTAAGGATCGTTATTTTCTTTCGCAAGCTGCCTCTTCTCTAATAACTCTGAAATAAAGTCGGGAAGCAAGTGATGACTTTCAGAAAACTTAATACCTGCCGGTGTTTGAACGGGAGCAGTCTCTGCCATTAAACGACTATAGGGATCTATTTTAAAAGTTTTGATTATTGATGGGTAGAGACTTTTAAAGTCCAACACGACTACATGCTGATGAAGACCACTGTCGGGTTCAAGTACATAGCCACCGGCCGCATGAACATCACGAGTAATATCCACGACATTAGGTGCGACAAAACCTTTGCGGTGAAGTTTTGGTAGCATAAAGAAATCAAATGCTGCAGTTGATACACCTTGGCGATTCATCAATAGGCCAGAAAGCTCAACTCGCGTTTGCATTAGTTCAACGAGACCCGTTTTTCTCATAACATCTGTGACAAGAACACAATCAAGGAGGTTGTACTTTGCGAGAGCAGGTTTATCTTCCTTAAACCTTCTTTCAATTTCAGTGACCTTTGCTAGGCCAGTTTGCTCAATGTCCTTACCGACACCGAGCAGTTTATGGGCAACAAAGTCGAGTTTCCAACTATCAAATTGATAGAAAGCGGCCCTCATTGCATTTGGACCATCTATGACTACCCTACCTTTAATACGCGCATACTGTGCGCCACCTAGACGCTCACTAATATAGACCTTACTTTTCTTGCGCCCTAAATTAAGAGACATTCCCCAGCGCTGACACTTCCTCTCCAAGAAGGCCATGTCAAAGCCAACAACATGCCACCCTAGAAATAGGTCTGGATCAAGGTCATGGACATCGCGCTCAAAGGCTTCATAACAGGCGCGCTCATCTGGATAATAAAAGAGTTCGCCTTTTTCATCCATCGGCCCTTGATCGATACCAACCATATGAACTCGACGTATATCACGTTGTTCATCACAGTAATGAATGCCTATTGAAAAGAGATCATTGCCTCTTGAGGTTTCGATATCAAAAGACATCATACTCAAAGTTGCTTGTGTTTTTTTGGTCGTAGGCCTTATTTGGGGATTTTTAAAGACCCGCACGCCGTTTTCTTCTGCATAGGTGCCAGAGAATTCAACGTTGCCTTTTATAAAGCGCTCCATTAAAAAGCGCTCTGTTGTTCTCACATCTGCTTCAAAGGTGCGAGTGCCACCGTCATCTTTGACCTTATAAAGATCAGACTGGCTATTGAAATAACAGGCATCAACTTGGGTGCCCGTAAAATTTTTAAGTTCTAGTTCTCGACGCTCAAAGTTAATACCTAGTGGTTTAATCTGGGCCTGTCTTTCGACAAAGAATAGTGGTCTTTCTTGGGTAAATACCAATTCAAAGGCACCAAATGAAGCACGGCCAAAATATCTTAAATGATGGCGCCCACCATGATCTTCACCATGGGCAGTAAGTAAAAAACCGTAAAAAATGGGAGCTCCATTTTGCTCCATGTCTTCCCCTCCAACGGGATTACCACTAAACTTCTTAAGCAATTAACAAAGGTTATGCCCAAGTGAGTCATCTCTACCCAGAAATTGAAGCCTATCATACTGATACTCTAGCCGTCAGCGATATCCATACTCTCTACTATGAAGAGGTAGGAAATTCCGAAGGAAAACCCATTGTTTTCCTTCATGGCGGGCCAGGAGGCGGTTGTTCAGCCCATTACAGGCGCTTTTTTGATCCCAAAAAGTGGCGAGTGATTCTCTTTGACCAAAGAGGCTGTGGCCGATCCACACCATTTGCAGAGCTTAGGGAAAACACGACCTGGGACCTTGTGGAAGATATCGAAAAAATTCGCGAGCACTTAGGCATAAAATCATGGTCAGTATTTGGTGGCTCTTGGGGCTCAACATTGGCACTCAGCTATGCAGTAACTCACCCTGAAAATGTAGCAGGTCTCTTTTTAAGAGGCATCTTTATGCTCAGAGAGAAAGAGATTAAGTGGTTTTACCAAGAGGGTGCTCACCGTATTTACCCGGATGCATGGGAACATTATATCGCCCCTATTCCTGAAGAAGAGAGAGGGAACTTCATCGAAGCTTTCTATAAGAGACTCACTTCTGACAATCCAGAGATACGCTCAGAAGCGGCCAAGGCATGGTCGGTATGGGAAGCATCAACCTCAAAGCTCATTCAGGATCAAAATCTCATGCAGGCCTTCGGCACAGACCGCTTTGCTGAAGCCTTTGCTAGAATTGAGTGTCATTACTTTATCAATCAAGGCTTCTTTGAAGAAGACAACTTTCTTCTCAACAATATCAGTAAAATTCGTCATATTCCTGCCATCATCGTCCAAGGTCGTTACGATGTTGTCTGCCCAGCAGAGAGTGCTTGGGAGCTTCATCGCGCATGGCCCGAGGCCGACTTTCACATGATTCAAGATGCAGGACATTCTTTGAGTGAAGAAGGAATTTCAAAAATTTTAGTGGAAGCAACAGATCGCTTTTAAAAAGAAAAAGGATTCAAAAGTATTCTCATAAAGCCCAATACCCACGGGAGAAATACTTTTGAACCCTCTTTATAGTTTTACCGAGGTCTTCTAGCAAAGGAGACGAAAGGATAGTTATCAGGGAGACGGTTATCCTAACTATGCCTCAGTAAAACGCCCTAGAGAAACTCAACCCAAATCATTTCTCTAGAGGAAGTCTATGTGTGTGAGGGGGTTATGCCACAGTGGGTCTTTTTTTCACAACAGGCATGTTAATTTTTCACAGACCCGGATACAAATTATAATAACTCATTGGAATTTCTTAGGTTTTCCTTCTCTTTAAAGATAAAATTAAAAAGAAAATCAAAGAGCGAAAGTTCAAACCGCAAGGCACAACCATTAGGAAACCTATGAATCTTCTCTCCATAATTTGCTTTATTTTGGCCGGGCTTATTCATCTCTTTATTTTTGCTCTTGAATCTCTTCTTTGGGGAAAACCATTTGCGAATAAAGTTTTTCGCCTAGATGAATTGGCCGCCGAACAGCAGAAGTTATTCGCCTTTAACCAAGGGTTTTATAATTTATTTTTAGCACTAGAACTCTTTTTGGGAATATTTCTCGTCTGCAGTGAAAGAGCGACTTCAGCTGGAATTGCTTTGTCTGCTTTTTCCGCCATTTCCATGTTGGCGGCAGCGGTAGTTCTGTTAATCTCTGCACCTCACTTAAAGAGGGCCTTTATCATCCAAGGACTGCTCCCCTTTATGGGACTGACTTCATTAGCAATATCATTTTTTAAGTAAAGAAATTAGAGGTGTTCTTTTATTTCAGCGATCACTCTACTTACGAGCGGATTATCTTTACGAGATTTTTGAAAACCAAGACCAATAGTATGAGGAAAAAGACCTGTCTTAGAACCAATACCCAGATCAACGACTTCCAAGGCACCTTTTATTACGTGCTCTGAACAGACAGATTCTGGTAGAAAACCTAGTCCTAGCCCATTAAGTGTCAGCTCTTTTACCGATTCAAGCGAGGATGTCTTATAAATTTTCCTTTCCTCTACATTAAACGCACCTAATTTTTCTTTTATATTTGCTCCTGGCTCAAAACTATCAGGCATTAAAATAAGAGGAGCATTTTCAATGCTAGTAAAAACCGTTTTCTTCTTTGTGCTCTTATAAAACTTAAACACATCTTTTTTTAAAGGCTCAATAATAGTCTGACTTGTCTTCTTCGGGTTTATGATAAGAATGAGATCAAGTTCACCTTTATCTAAAAGCTCCTGCATATGGGCAGAACGTCCGGTTGAAATTTCCAAAGAAAGATTTGGATATTTAGGAAGAAATTCTTTTAAGAACTTCGGCCAAAAATAAATACCAATAGAATCATAGGTTCCCACCCTTAATGAGCCGGCCATAGGATCCTCAGAACTCTCTAGCCTTTTCTCTAAATCTTTCAACGAAGAAAAGAGCTCATGACAATATTGATATAAGATTTCTCCATTCTCTGTAAGCCGCACTCCGCGAGGCAAGCGCACAAAGAGCTCTTGGCCGATCACTTCTTCAAGAATTTTTATAGACTTAGAAAGAGAGGGCTGAGTGACGAAAACGGCTTCAGATGCCCGCTTCATAGACCCAAGCTTTGCAACCTGATAAAAATAACGCAATTTTTCTAAATGTTCGTGTAAGTACATATGCGCTAAAACTATACCAAACTTAATTATTTTTCAATTTATTTATAGCTAAACATGTCGTATTTTCTGATCATCGGAGGATCAATTATGCTTCAGCCCTACAAGGCCCCAAATTATGATGAGCTGGCCGCACTCAAAATAAGTCGTGAATTGACGAAGATATTCACTAGGCGTCGAACTATCCGCCAATTCTCCTTAGAGAAGCCTGATCGTGAGTTAATTGAAAATGCAGTCGATGTAGCGCGCCTATCTCCTTCAGGTGCTAATAAGCAGCCATGGACTTTTGCTATTATTGAATCACCTGAAATAAAGAATGAAATAAGAACTCTTTCAGAAATTGAAGAGCAACGTTTTTACATAGAAAAACCAAATAAGAAATGGATTGAAGACCTTAAGCACTTACATACAAATGGAGAAAAAGAATTTCTTACCCAGGCACCTTACCTTATCGTTATTTTCTATAGTCATTTTAGTTGGCAAGAAAAAGAAAAGAGCACGAATTACTATGCTAAAGAGTCAGCTGGGATTGCTACAGGAATGCTTATCTCTGCCCTACATATGTGTGGATTAAGTACGCTTACCTACACACCTAAGAGAATGCAGTTTCTCACTACACTTTTAGATCGCCCAGCGGAGGAGAGACCTTTTATGCTTCTAGGAGTGGGGAAACCTAACCAAGAGGCCACGGTTCCCACGATCTCCAAAAAATCACTCCAAGAAGTAATGAAAATTTATGATTAGTTAAATTTCTTTAAAATTTCAGAAATTTCCTCAGACGCTACTTGCTTTGTTTTTTTTACAAGCTCCTGATCACCTTTTAAATAAAGACGTTTAACTTTTTTAAAAGCACTTTGTTGATCTGCATACTCTGCAAGTTTTCTATTTGAGGTCATGTGAAAGAAAGCAGTATTCTCAAAGGCATCCATTGGATTTGGATTAACCATTTTAGGGAAAGTAGAATCAAGTTCCCAATCCTTAATTTCGCACTTTTCACCCTTTGCGTAACCAGCAAAACGAAAACCTTGTTTTCTTAGTTTCTCAATATCTGTCAATGTATTGAAGTAAGAGTCATTACTCATGAAAATTCTCACTTCAGAAGTATCTTCTTCGTGACTCCAAGATGGATCAACAGTTAAGGCACAGGCTTCTTCTGTATCAACAGTCACGACTTCTATATTTTGAGAAACGGCGACCGTTACTTTTACATTAGATTTAATAGTTGCTGCTGATAAATTAAAGACCGCAAGTGTCCCAGTAATCGCAATTAACATTTTCATAAATTCCCCTTAATTTGTTTATGAGAATCTATAGTATTTCCTTACGATAAGTCCTCTAAGGAGCCGATCATTGTAGAATTTATAAAGGTCGTAAGTGTCTAAAATTTTGACGCTTTTAAGGTTTTAGACGGCCTCTAAAGATCAAGAGACATAATTTCAAGTTGTTGCTCATCTAAGTGATAGTTATGGATAGACATCCTTTCGGCATGGCCATTGCAACGTATTTGTCATATTTTCATCAGTCGCCCACTCCCAAATTTGTGAGAGGATAAGAGAAAAAGAGAGAGAACTATGGACATCAAACCAATCAACAAATGGATCCCAAACCTCAAAAGACCTTTGGTTATTGCGGGACCTTGCTCTGCCGAGACTGAAGAACAAGTGATGGAGACTGCCAAAGCGGTAGTTGAAATTGAAGATGTCAGAATATTTCGCGCTGGTATTTGGAAGCCTAGAACGCGACCGAATAGTTTTGAAGGTGTTGGCGAAGTTGGCCTTAAGTGGCTTAAGAGAGTCAAAGAAGAAACGGGTCTCCTTGTTACAACAGAAGTAGCGAATGCCCATCACGTAGAACTTGCCCTCAAACATGATATTGATATTCTTTGGATTGGCGCCAGAACAACTGTGAATCCTTTTAGTGTGCAAGAAATTGCTGATGCCCTGAAAGGCACAAATATACCTGTAATGATTAAAAACCCTATTAATGCGGATTTGGCGCTTTGGTTGGGTGCCTTTGAACGCATGAACCTAGCGGGAATTGATAAGCTTGTTGCTATTCACCGTGGATTTTCAACAGCAGAAAAATCAGACTATAGAAATGTCCCTCTTTGGAGAATTCCTATTGAACTAAAGAGAAGACATCCAGAACTTCCCATGATTTGCGATCCCTCTCATATTACAGGAGATCGTGAGCGAATCGCTCTCGTGTGCCAAAAGGCCATGGACGTTGATATGGAAGGCATAATGGTAGAGACCCATCCCAACCCAGCGGAGGCTTGGAGTGATGCCGCTCAACAAGTGACACCCACAAGTCTTGGTCAAATCATTAAATCACTTGTTTTAAAAACTGAATTTTCCTTAGATCGAACTTTTGAGCATGACCTAACAGATCTTCGCTCTCAAATTGATCGCATAGATTCAGAGCTTCTCGAAGGCCTAAGAATGCGTTTTAATATTGTTGAGAGAATTGGCGACCTTAAAATGAAGAATAGTGTAACCGCGCTACAGGTGCACAGAATGGATGAAATGATAAACAGGATTACTGAGACGGCAGAAAAAATTGGTCTACGTTCTCAGTTTGCCCAAGAAATTTATAATGTCATTCACGAAGAATCGGTTAAATATCAAACAGAGATGATGCGCTCATTCCTCAAAGACACTAGTAAAAGTGAGGATTAATGAACCATCCCCCTCTATCTGATCGCATTCAAGCGGTAGAAGAATCAAAGTCGGTAAAGCTAGCAGCGGTCATCGCTAATCTCAGGGCCAATGGAGAAAAAGTCATTGGCTTTAATGTCGGTGAACCTGACTTCCCTACGCCTGAAGTCGTAATTAAGGCGACCCAACAGGCATTAGCAGAAGGTCACACCCGCTATGCTCTGGTTCCAGGTGAACCATTTCTAAGAAATGCCATTGCCAAGAAACTTGACCGCAACCAAGGCGTCAAGGTTACTAAAGATAATATCTGCCTAAGTAATGGCTCCAAACAAGTGCTCTACTCTCTATTTCAACTCATTTGTAACCCAGGTGATGAAGTTCTTGTACCAGCTCCCTATTGGGTCAGTTTTCCTGAGGCCATAAAACTCGCCGGCGCTAAACCTGTATTCATTCCCTCAGAAGATGGAAGCTTAAATTTTGAAGAACTCGTTAAAAGAAAAACAATTAAAACGAAAGCGGTTATTCTAAACTCTCCAAATAATCCATCAGGTTTGATTTATCCCAAAGAACTCAAAAAAGAGATTGTAGAATTTTGTAAAAAAGAAGGCCTCTATCTTATAAGTGATGAAGCTTATGAAACCCTCACTTTTGGTGATGAAAACTTTGTTGGACCGGCCGGAGTGGCGGATCCAACGCTTGAAAATACACTTATCGTCCAAAGTTTTAGCAAGAGCTATTGCATGACAGGCTTTCGTTTAGGCTATGTGGCCGGTCCTGTTGACCTTATAAAAGGCATGAATAAACTTCAAAGCCATGTTTGTGGCAACACTCCTGTTTTTATTCAAAAGGGCGCATTGGCCGCTTTAGAAAATGAAGAAACGATTGCGACAGGTATGCGCGAAGTATTTAAAAAGAGAAGTGCACTAGCCTATAATCTCTGTCGAGAAATTTTCCCCGATACCCCAATGCCTCAAGGAGCCTTTTACCTCTTTCCAAAGATCCCCGCCGATCTCATGAAGAAATATGGAACTGATGAGGCACTGGCCCTTCATATTCTCAACGAAGCAAAAGTCGCTCTCCTTCCAGGCTCCTTTTTTGGGATGTCTGGCTTTCTAAGGATTTGTTTTTCTAATTCTGAAGCTGAAATCAGTGCTGGTTTCAAGGCCATAAAGGAATGCCTGTGAAAATTGGTCTCATTGGTTTTGGCCGTTTGGGTCGCCTTATCGCAAAGAATCTGGCTCAAGATGCTGATCTCTACATATACGATACTTTTGATTACTCTGATGAAATCAAAGAGTTGGGTGCCCAAAGTGTGGATTTAAAAACCGTCTGCAATTGCCCCATCGTCATTCCCTTTGTACCCATGAGTGAGCTTGAAGAACTTCTTAAACAAATGGCACCTTACTTAAAGAAAGATTCCTTAGTTATTGATGTCTGTTCTGTAAAAACAATGCCCGTTCAATGGATGAAAGAACATTTACCTGAAGAGGTTTCAATTTTAGGGACTCACCCTATGTTTGGTCCAGACTCAGCGAAGGATACTTTATTTGGCTGTAAAATCGTTCTCTGCCCTATCCGAATTAAAGAAGATATTTACCAAGGGATAAAGTCCTATCTCGAAACCCATGGACTCAAAGTTATTGAAGCTGCTCCTGAAGAGCACGATAAACAAATTGCCCACTCTCTTCTTCTCACCCACTTTATTGGAAGAAGCTTGATGGATTTTGAAGCAAAATCCCTTCCGATAGACACCAAAGGTTATAGACGCCTGATGAAAATTCTTGAGACTGTTGAAAACGATTCTTGGCAACTCTTTGAAGACATGAATCGCTATAACCCTTACGCCAAAGAAACTCGTGATAATTTCTTGGCCAGCATGAGCTCTATTAGCCAAAAGGTCAATCAATGAGAATTGGTTTTCAAGGAGAAGCAGGCGCCTATTCAGAAGAGGCCACGCTTAATTACTTTAAAGAGGATGTCGAAACCGTCGGTTATGAACTTAGTGAGCAGGTTGTTCAAGCTCTCTTAGACAAAGAAATTGCTATGGCAGTCCTGCCTGTTGAAAACTCTATCGTAGGAAACGTGAGCATCAACCTCGATCTTCTCTATACTCAACCCATATTTGCTATCGGAGAAATCTATCTCCCTATTCACCATCACTTAATGGCAAATCCTGGCGTAAAGATTGAACAAATTAAAAGCGCCTATTCCCATCCGATTGCTCTAGCACAATGCCGTGACTATTTAGTAAAAAACCAAATCGCCTCAGTTACAGATTATGATACCGCCGGTTCTTGTAAACTTCTAAAAGAGCGAGAAAGTACTGATGAGGCCGCTATTGGCTCAATACTTTGTGCTGAAACTTATGGACTAGAAATATTAAGTGATAATATTCAAAAGGTAACTAACAATATAACTCGCTTCTTTGTCCTGACCAGAGAAGAAGAGATTCCAGAAGGTATGATGCAATCAAAAACTTCTATTGCTTTTACAGCACATCACCAACCGGGAGCTCTACTTGATTGTCTGCAAATTTTTAAAAAATTTGATATCAACCTCACCAAGCTTGAAAGTCGCCCGATAGCCGAGAATCCCTTTGATTATATTTTCTTTGTTGATTTCCAAAAGGGTTTAAAAGATCCTCAAACAATTGCTTGCCTCAAGGAACTCAATCGAGATGCCCATCATGTAAAGGTGCTTGGTTCTTACTCAGAAGGATTAAAACCAGCTCACCTTGGTCTTAAGGCTTAAATCGATTTAGCACTTCACTTGCTTGCTGAGCCTGGTGCCACTTCTTTACCGCAAGACGCAGGTAAATCATTTCAAATAAAAAGAAAATACCAAAGACAATATAGAAACCAAGTGTTTTAAAAAACAGCCATTCATCTGTCGTTAGTTTTAGAGCGACAAAAACCATAAAGAAACCATAGCCCATAAAGAGAAGCACCATATGCTTTTCCAAGCTCTGAATGATGAAGGCCGGCATAGGCGTTTTGTTGGGCATGCTCTCCATCATTTCCCACATCATGCCCTGACCTTTCCATAAACGAAAAATCATGAAGCCACCGATAGCCACCCCAGTGAAGGCCGGCTGGAGTTTAAACCACAGCCCATCTTCACCGAGAAGACTTATTCCACCTAAAATAAGGATCAAGAAGAAATTAAATTTGGAAAGTGTATGAATATGCTTCGTATAGAAATGCTCAAAACTAATTTCCAGAATCGCAAGAATTAAGCCTCCCGTAATCGCTATACGGATAGGATAATTCTCCTCTAAATACCAATAGGCGATTGCCGGTAAAAAAGAGATTAGAAAAAAGTTCTTTTGGCTAAGTGATGTTGGTTCTTTCGTCATGCCCTAGCATAGCGACTTATGAGGCTTTTTTCAAAGGCTTCTGTATCTGTTTTTTACTCAGATAATTTTCGAACTCATCCTTCACTTCCTGGGGATCCAGAATTTCAACTTCGTCTTTTATACTTTCAATCCATTTGAAAAGCTCTTCAGACACTTCTACCGAGGCGGCCCAAATGAACTCGCCTTCCGTATTGGTCGTCACGTAGGGACTTCCTAGAAAATGAAATTGTGGTTTTAAATTTACTTTTTCTGGAGCAGAGATACGCATAACGAGGCGTTCTTCATTTCCAGTAATCGAACGAATGGCCATAACAAAGTCATCCACTTCTTGACCGACGAAATTAGCCTTATAACGATGCTCCGATACCGGTACACTACTTTCAATATTAGTAAAATCGAGACAGACCATGCAGCGATCATTCGTATCTTCTGCAATAAGTGAAAGGACACCATCTAGAAAGACAACTTTGTGAGGTAAAACTTCGACTTTGGAGTTTTCGCCCGTTCTTAAAATGAGTAGCTCACCATGAACAATGGCCAAATTAATTTCCTCGAGATTCTGCTCTTGGTCCTTCGGAATCAAGTGATGAAACTTGTTCATCTGCTCTTCTTCCTCCAACACCCTATAGAGGTCAAACTGAGGAAACCTGGCCTCAACTCGCTTCATTCGTGTGGCCAATGTGTTATAGATTTCTTTGCCTTCATAACTATCGAGCAACGGGAAATGTGCTTGAAAGGAGAGCCACTCTGCTAAGGAGAGCTCCATCGAAACTCTTGGCTTTTTACCCGTAAAGCATAGCCAAGTCTTTCCATCCCGTTTTTGGGCCTTCAGAGGAAAATCGAACTTTCTCATGAAGGTTAAGACATCGAGTACATCCTCTTCCTTTACCTTGTCACCGAAATGGTGGCAGAGTTCGGACATTGAGACATCCTGATTAAGGGAATCCAATGTAGAGAGGACTTTCCAAAATTCATTATTTAAAAGCTTCGAGTTCCCAGCCATGTATACAACCTTGTGTGTTTTCCACTACTTAATCTAAATAAGCGTCACTTTAGCAGCACAAATACCATAGCAAACCTATCGGGTATTCCAGTGAGAGCTTTAGTGCTTTTTTTTGAGGAAAGAGGCATAATATCTGCATGGCCTTAAAATCATTGATGAAAAATCCTATTCTCGCTATTGGTCTTCTTTTTATGATCATTTTCTTCTTTCAGGCGGGAGAGAAATACAATTGGTGGGCCTCACGCAGACAAAAGCTCACGCCCTCTAGTTGTAAGGCCGTCACAGTTAAACTTGACCGCAGAATCCCTGCAAATTGGTCCACGGCCTGTGAAGGAAGTGATTTTAATAGCCTCGCCATCACTGTTAAATTCCCCCAAGAAGCTGACAAGAAATTAACGAAGGAAGACGACATCAGGAAGCTCATCTACAGAGAGCTGGCCAATGATCTCATTCGTATTGCCAAGAATTCGCCTGGAGATAACCTTGAGCGAACCAATATTGTGCGCGTGCGTTTCATCCACCCACAAAGACAAATTGATGCCATCACGGAAGGTCGCTTTCTTGTGAAACTTCAAACTATGACCGATAAAAATCTAATCGCCCAACATTTAAAAGTTACCGTTCAAGTAAAAGAATCGACGCCTTAGGACAATATTTTCGGGTAAGCAAAGTTCTTTTGATGGCGTGCTGACGATCCCTTTAAGGGAGCCTTTCCAGAATTCTTTCAATAATATTTTTAACTCAAATGAAAACTAGGATCGGTGAAGGTCTCATCGCCTACAGTATAGCTATAGCTATGTAGGCCAAAGGAGTCGGAGGGTTCTCCACCATAAAGAGTATCCCCTATAAGGGGAAAACCTGTAAGTGCCAACTGAACACGAATCTGGTGACGTAACCCTTCATTAAGAACAACTTTCAAGAGGGTGCGATTAAAGGAGAGATCATAATTGGCCTCAATGATTTTCAATCGTGCCTTTTTACCATCGCCACTCTCTCGCACCTTCTTACCTGTAGTCGTTAGTATATTTTCTAACTCTAAAGGCCCATTGTATTCGCCCGAGACTAGGGCAAAATAAGTTTTATTTTTAACCAACTTTTTTGTGCGTACTTCTTTTAAGAGAGACGCATCCTTCGTCAAAAGTGTTAACCCAGACGTTTCAAAGTCGAGGCGATAAAGAAGGCCTCGATCCATATGCTCAGTATTGATATTAATATAATCAAAGTAGCCCTCCTCTCTTAAAAAACTCAAGAGATTATCGTTTTCACCATAATGAAGGGGATGACAATGAACCCCCGAGGGTTTTGAAAGTGCCAAAAGAGAGCCTCTCTCTTCTAGAATTTTTGGTCGCTCACTATGAGGGCCGTATTTGGGATAAACTTCGCCTTTGTTCATAAGACTTGCAGGCAGACTTATCTCCTGCCCTCTTTCAAAGACTTTATCTAGACTGTTACGTGAGACTTCACTTTTCTTGAGGCCTTGGCGCGAATGACCGAGCTCAATTAAGATATCTTTTAAGGGTGACTTTTTTCCAAGCCAGCAAAAGCTCATGCTTAGCGAGGCTCGACCTTGTGACCAGGAGTCGCCACATCACGTTTTCGAATGATGAACTCAACCCTACGGTTAAGCTCTTGACGTTCTTTACCTGATTTTTCCATGACTTTATCAGGTCGCGTGTCTCCATAAAAAGTTGTTGTTACCTGCTCTGCGCGTACACCTTGCTTCATAAGATTACGGGCAACCGCGGACGCTCTGGAAGCTGACAGTTCAAAAGCATCGCGTGTACCATCAGTTGAGGTCTCTCCGCGACTAGAGTGACCTAAAATATAGATAGTCCATTTTGTATCAGAGAGCATCTTTACTAAACGATCATAGACTTCAATGTTCACTTCACTTGGCACAACACTGCCCTCTTTGAAGTAAATTTTATCTTTCACCATGACCTTAATACCCTCAGGCATTTCATACACGGTCACATTATCAGAGAGTTCAAATTGAGAAAGATCTTGGCGTGCATCTTTCAGAGTTTCATCAGACTCACGGTTAATTTCATGTTTATCAAGGATCCCCTCCATCGTTAAAAATTCGATCGGAAAAGGTTTGATTGGCTGTTGAGATTCAAGCATGGTGGGAGAATCATCAGGAGACTTTCCTCTTTGAATAACTTCACCGTGCTTTAGAACATTTCCGCCAAAAGCATTACGAATTGACCCTAATGCCGCTTCATATTTTGCAGACTCTGTCTTTGCAAAAGACAAAAGAAGAACAAAGAATGTCAGAAGCAGTGTCACCAAATCAGCAAAAGTGGCCATCCACGCTGGGAGACCAGGAACGCATTCTGGACACTTTACTGGTGGCTCTATGGAGTCGCCACCACCGCCTGCCTGTGCATCGTCGGCCATAACTTATCCTTTACTCTTCTCCGCCAGCATCATCAACTTCACGTTGTGCTGGTGGAAGGAAACTATTGAGTTTTTCTTTAATGAGACGAGGGTTTTCTCCTGCAACAATCCCAAGAGTTCCTGCGATCACAATACTCATTTTTGTAGTTTCCGCTTTTGAGCGAAAACCAAGCTTGTTTTTAATAGGGTTACAAAGAGCGTTGGCGATAACCGCCCCATAGAATGTCGTCAAAAGAGCAACCGCCATAGCAGGACCAATTGCCGCCTGATCTGAAAGGTTCCCAAGCATGATAACAAGACCAATAAGTGTCCCAATCATACCAAAGGCAGGTCCATCTTCGGCCATCCCACCAAAAACCTCAACCCCAACTTTATGTCTCTCCTCCATGGCATCAATCTCTAATTGTAGAATAGAGGCAATTACCTCTGGAGGGCGGTTATCTGCGGCCAATGTCATGGCCTTTTTCATAAAGGGATCATCTATTGGTTGTTTCTCTAGTGCAAAGACAGACTCTCGCCTTGCCGTTTCTGCCAGGTTACCAATTTCATCAATCGTTTCTTTTGGATCAGAAGGAGTGAAGAAGAATGCTTTCATCCCGACACCCGCAACAGTCTTTACAACTTCCATGGGCCACTTAATGAAAGTGGAGCCAATCACTCCAAAAACAACAACAATGACGGAGGGAACATCTATAAAGGCAACAATATCACCACCTACGAGAATGGATCCCAGGATGGCACCAAATGCCAAAACCAATCCAATGACCGTTGCGATATCCATAACTTCTTCCTTGAGTATGTTAAAAATAAAATTTCGCTTCAATCCTAGAATCGGAGGTTTACGTGATGAGCTTGAAGATTTTTAGGGATAAGGTGCTGTTTTCGTATAAACCGGCAATTACTGCCCGAAGTTACGGCGCACCTCTAGTAAGAGAGATGAGTATGATGAAAGGGTCTTTAGGCCAGCAGACCCTTAATTCATCTCTTTAACAGCAGGAATATTTTCGATGAGGTCGTATTTCCAATTCACACCATCGTTTGAGAGTTCTTGAAGAATTTTATACAGCATTTTAGATGACTTGCGATTTATATCATGTAAAAGGATAATCGATGCGCGGCCATTTCTATAGTTTGAATAAATTTGTTTCATGTAGCTATTCTTACAGCTGTCTACACTTACTCCCTTATTCCAACACTTCCAATCAGCATCATCTCGCCGATTAGGATTACCACCACCAACATTCCAATAAATAGGACCTACATATTTACGAAGCTGAGGGTTTCCGTTTCCAACAACCTCACGCCAATCATTCCAAATCCCACCTGGTGCCCTAAAGAGCAAAGTGTCTCTTCTAAAAACATAGCTATCGATTAATTCGTGGGTTCCAATTAAGGAATTAATAAAATGAGACTGTGATGGAAAATCGAATTCATGAGAGTAACTGTGATTGGCCAAACGATGACCTTGTCCACGAATCTCATCTAAAATTGATCGATTATTCCTTGCCATGCGACCGACGACGAAGAAAGTCGCCTTCACACCAAAGGTATCAAGAGCATCTAAAATATATGGTGTGGCGACACTGGTAGGACCATCATCAAAAGTAAAATACAAGGTGTTTCGAGATACACCTTTCAAACTCGTTGTGCCCTTAACAAAGGGAAAGGTCATATCCGGTGAAAGAATTTTACGAATTCCTGCAAAAGATGGCATTGATATTATTATAGAAAAAATGAGTACTTGTAAGTAAATATTGAATTTCATGGGTGCTCTCCTCTTAAGTATCTAATATCCAATTGGACACAACCTTAAAAGACCTATTTACCACCCTGTAAAAGGTACTTAGGTACCTCGTGTTTTTTTAACTTATGATCGCTTTTGGAGCGCTTATTATCCAACTCTTCTTCTTCACTATCGATTGTGACGACAATTTTAAGAACTCCAGAAATAAGCTCAGCTGTGGCCGCCAAGAGATTAAAAACATTCGCCTTTGTGCTTTGAATTGAAAGAAAAGATATTAAAAAAGTTAGAATTATGTTTCTCATTATAGTAACCCCTCTTGAATTTTCCTTTTGACGGTTTCTTTTGAAAGTACCTTTTGCAGGCAATTGAGAGATTAATTATATCCAAGTAAAAAGTCTTACCAAGGTCAAGTGGTTGTAATTGTTTCAGCTTTTGAAACGTCCAAAAAAAAGCAAAAAAAAACCCTGCTCGACCGAAGTGTTGCAGGGCTTTTAATTTTCCTTAGTCTATCCTGACAGTGGAAAAAATTTAGTTTAAATTATTTAATTTCCTCTAAAGTAGACTCTAGGTAACTCGCCATGCTTTGACGAAGCTCATCCATTGAAATCTTGTCATCCTTTACGAGGAGTTCTGATTTAATAAAATCGACGGGAAATCCTGTCATCTCAGAAAGTGACGACAGTGGTACTATATTAGTATCAGATTTTAATCCAACTCTTGTCTCGCCGCGAACAGTTCCCTGTTCTTCAGCAACTGTCATAGTCGCCTTCATTTCACACTCCCTTGTGTTCTCTTCATCAGATCTTCCCAAAAATACATCTGTCCCATCGTCCTGAAGGGGCGGAATCTCTGAAGTGCACATATCCTAGCGCTTTCATAGATCATATCGGGGACAAAATTTCTATGTCAACAACTTCAAGTAATTTTAAGTGTATGTAAGAAGATTTCAGAGTTCTAAGATATCAATTTTATTGATAAGTTCGTTTTTCACTGGATGTAAGGAGGTTGGACACGGATAAAAATTTGTCCACCATTTCCTGATACTCCGCATCACCATCACTTTCAAAGGTGATTCCCCCTCCAGCATGATAGGTCATAAGCCCCTCTGATAGGTTACCTACGGCCGTGCGGATATTTATTGAGCCGACAAGTTTGTCGCCTCGTCTACTGATCGTAGAGCCGCAATAAAGTCCTCTCGGGTCCCCCTCCAAGTCGCGAAGGACTTCCATCACTCTTATTTTTGGTGCACCAGTAATCGAACCACCTGGAAAGAGAGAGCGCATGACAGTTAAAAGGGATATGTCTTGAGACAACTGAACTCTTAAATGAGAATAGCTATGAATAAGCCCAGGAACTTTTAAAAGTGCTTTTTTTTCTATGACTTCAACAACTGCTCTATCAATACGGTTCATGTCGTTTCTTAAAAGATCCGTAATCATAAAAAGTTCAGACTCATTTTTCTCTGAATGCTGAAGAAGTTTCCAAGCTTCACTTTCCTCAAGTCCATCGAGATGAATCGTGCCCTTAATAGGTCGCGATTCTAAAACTCCATTTGAGTCCCACTCGAATAAACACTCAGGACTGTTAGAAAGATAAAAATCATTTTCTATCATAGTAAAAGAAGCAAACTCCCCTCTTTGCTCAGGCTTGGCCCAAAGAGCGCCAATCAAACCTTCAAGAGAGGCTTCTCGTACTTTTCCATGAAAAGGGTAAGTGAGATTATATTGGTAACAATCACCTCTTTTAAGATGTTCTAAACCCTTTGCAAAAGCCTTATGGTACTCGTCTTTATTCGGCAGAGTCCAATCGATTGATACTTTAGAAGAAGTAAGTGCACCCGGATCAAAGGAGCTTTTTTTTTCAAACTCTAAAATAATCGCTATCGGAGAATCAGGGAAAGGATTTTCGAGTTTATTCCAGCGATAGCCGGCCTCATAAAAAGAATGCACAACCCAAAGGCCCTCACCATCACGAAAAGGACCACATTTTTTTTCTTCAAGATAACTCTCGAGAAAGGATAAACCATCTTGGATGGTTTCATTATTATTCTGAAGATCACATACTTTATTATGAAATATTTTTAAAACTTTCACAGGGGAACTTAAAAGGGAAAAGGTTTTTCCCTCATTTAAAAGACACCAATATTTTTGACTCGAAAGTTCCTTAATCGCGCTCATTGTCCTGATAGCTAAGGTTCTCAAAGGTAGTATAAGCACCAACCCAAGCAAGCTTGGCCGTCCCCGTTTCACCACCACGGTTTTTACCGACAATCACTTCGGCCACACCAGGCTCTTTTGTATCAGGGTTATATACTTCGTCACGATAAACGAACATCACAATATCCGCATCCTGCTCGATAGCACCAGATTCACGAAGGTCAGCAGTAGTTGGTCTCTTATTTGGTCTCGCCTCAACACCACGGTTGAGCTGAGAAAGAGCAACAACAGGACACTGTAGTTCTTTGGCCAAAGTTTTAAGACCACGAGACATTTCAGAAATCTGTTGCTCTCTTGAAATTGTTTTATTGTGCGGATTCATAAGCTGAAGGTAATCGACGATTACCAGGCCAAGGCCATGTTCGGCTTGAATCTTTCGACACTGAGATTGAACATCTAGAACAGTCGTCTCACCATTATCATTAATAAAAATAGGAAAACTAGAGAGTTCTTTTACAGCTTGACCAATATTTCGAAGGTCAGTATCTAGAAAGTTTTTAGTTCTAAGTCTTTTTGAGTCAACTTTTGCCTTAGAGCTTAGAAGCCTCATGGAAAGTTCTTTATCAAGCATTTCCAGCGAGAAGATAGCGACAGGCTTTCCGTGATGTTCACAAACATTATTAGCGATATTCAAGGCCAAAGATGTTTTCCCCATGGCAGGACGGGCAGCTAGAATAATAAGCTGACCAGGCTGCATTCCCAATAGAAGACTATCTAGTCGAGGATATCCAGAGCTAAGCCCTTGAATCTCTCCAGGGTTACGTGACATATCTTCTAATTCTTTTAAGTTTTCACGTAGGCAGGTGTTAAGCTTTTGCATTTTTCCAGACTTAGCGTCATTGGTAAGTTTAAAAAAGCTAGCTTCAACTTCTTGAATAAAGTCCTCTGCCTTACCTTGGAAACCCATCCCTCTTTCGGTCACCCGCATGGAGGTACGAACGATCTCACGCAAAGAGGATTTATCTTTAACAGTTTTAGCGTAGTGGTAAATATTTGCGGCCGATGCTTGATCATCAACCAACTCAGTGATTGCAGTTGTGCCACCAACTTCTTCAAGCCTACCAGCTTCATTGAGCTTGGAACTAACAGTTACATAATCGATAGGCTGGTGATCCATAGCGAGGTCTTTAATCGCTTCAAAAAGAACACCATATTTTGGATGGTAGAAGTCTGCACCTTGAAGTCTAAGATCAGAAATATCGTCAAATGCCTGACCATCAATAATTAAACAACCTAATAGGGAGCGCTCAGCGAGGAGGTCATGGGGAAGTTCACGATTTCCACCACTCTTTTTGGCTTGAGGGGCAGTTCCTTCACTCATCATATCCATAGGGAGTCCCACCTAATTAAAAGGTTTAATTAAAAAAACGGCCCGCATTACGGGCCGTATTCATACGCATGATTGTCTTATTTTATTAGCTTCTGAGAAGTTCGTCAGCTTCTTTAGCAAGTTTTTGCTCGTCAGTAAGAGGCTGAATTTCTTTGGCTTCGCCATTTTCTTCGCCTTCTTCTTCACCTGCTTCTGCTTTGGCCTTTTTCTTCTTCGCCGCAGCTTCAGCTTTTGCTTTAATCTCTTCTGCTTGTTTAGGGTCCATTTCAACTTTTACGCTGAATTCTGCCTCAACTTCTGAGAAAAGTTTCGCCTTAACGGTGTAAGAACCAACTGATTTGATAGGGTTATCAACTGAAAGAACTCTTTTTTCAACTTCAATACCTTTCTCTGCAAGAATGCTTGAAAGCTCTGCTGTTGTGACAGTACCAAAGAGACGACCGTTAGATCCAACTTTCTTGATAAGGTCAATTTTCAAACCATCAACTTGCTTTTTAATCGCTTCAGCTGCTGATTTTTCTTCACCAACTTTCTTAGCAAGCATTTTATTGTAGTGATTCATCTGAGCCTTGTTAGAATCATCTGCAAGCACTGCTTTTTGCATAGGGATTAGGAAGTTTCTAGCATGACCTGCTGAAACATTCACAACTTCACCTACGTTACCTAGAGAAGCAACCTTCTCTGTTAGTATAACTTTCATAATGTATCTCCTTCATCATTTTTTTTATTAAAGAATCTGCGAAAATTGACCCAAGTATCGAGAACGCCAATAAGCGCCAAGATTTGATAGGCCAGGATCACGGCGAAAAAAATCACCATTGACCTTAAAAATCCAAAAAACTTCCAATAAGTTAAGAGCTCACTAAAGACTCCAAAACCTTGAAAGAAGTAAAAAACTCCCAAGATAAGAAGTGTGTTAAATCCAAGAACTTCGGCCCAGTCACCAAAAAAACCATACGCATGGCCAACAGCAAACACTAGCCCAATAATAAGGGGCCAGACCACCTGAAAAGGCATCTGAAAGCTTGTAAGAGTTTTTATGTCATATTCATAATCGTGGAATGGTTTCCAAAGAGGAGCCATTCTTAATGCCACAAAAGTTCCAATCCAAAAAGAGAGGAGGACACAAACGAAAATAAATCCGGTACCATAATTCACTATAGGATCTACAACAAGTGAGGGTTCTTCCATTACGTCTTTAAGCTGTCTCAGTTGTTCACCAGGAACACCCGCCGCCTTTTCTAAGCTATCATGGTATTGAGTCGCCGTTTTCAGAACGTAAGGTCCAAGAAAACCACGAATACCGCCTTCTACTGTCAAATGAAACGCGAAGACCAAAGTCATCATAACGGCAAAAACGCTCGCCCCGTTGATGAAAATTGCTTTCGCAGGATGATCCTTTCTCATGATGGCCGCAGAAATAAGGTAACCATAAATAACCGCTAGAGGATACGTTCCAAGAGCACTTCCCTGATAAATCTTCAATTGTAGAAGAAAGAAGGCCAAGGCCGTTCCCATAGCTCCCATCAACAATGTTTTCGATTTTCCGTAAAGAAGAAAACTGATGGTAAAGGGAATAGAGGCAAAGAGAGCAAATGGCTCAAGACTAGCAAACAAAAACGCCAACAACCCGAGAAAGGCAAGCTTACTCATGTTGAGTTCAGGAATCATTAAAGATCTTAACTCTTGATCGTTAAGAACATTTCCTGATTCTGAATTTATGTTTTTGTTATCAGACATAACTTTAAATAACCCTTAACTTAAGCGCGAAGATCAGCGATTCGATTAGAAACGTAACTTGCAACACCAATTTGACGAGCTCTTTTAATAGCAGTCGTCGCAAACCTTTGGTGCTTACGGCTAACGCCTGTAACACGAGCGGCTGAAATTTTCCCGAATTCATTGATAAGCCAAGTAAAAGTCGCTGGATCTTTCCAGTTAGCTTTCAAGTTATTCGACTTAAAGTAACAAGACTTCTGACGAGCAAACTTCTTAGGGTTATCATGGTCATCATCACCTTCTTTGTCAGTGACAGAACCTTTGTAGGTTTTTGAAAAAGGAGTTTTGTAAGCTTTAACAACAGCTTCACGTTCTTCGTCTTCACCAAGAGCAATAAACATGTGGCGTAAGTGAAGATCATTAATCTTCAAACGACGAATTAGCTCTTTGTTGTTTGAAGAATTCGCTTTAAAGATGAAATAAACGAAATGGCCATTGCCAATTCCTTCAGTTGTTGGCTGCGCGAAGCTCATTTTGCCCCACTCATCTTCGATGAATACTTCACCGTCGTGAGCTTTAACAACTTCGTGAACCATTCCTTTGAGGGTCGCTACTTCTTGGTCAGTAGCTTCCGGTTTCGCCACTAGGGCTAACTCATAGATCATAAAAACCTCCTGGACTAAACGGCTTGTAGGCACCATGCCAATAAGCGGGGTCTAGTGAATGTCAAAAATGGTCTGCAATGTAGCATTGGTCAGGACTTTTGACAACAGCATAAGCCCTTGAATAAAGGTTTTTCAACCCTGTAATTTAAGGTAGTTAGATCTTTTATGGGAGAACTAGGGGAAGGCGTTGAAACTCAATAGCTCCATCATTTACCCTGCAAAGCATTAAGTAATTGAAAACACCATCTACCTTACCCGGCCTTAGGTGAACGCAATTATCGGGTATATCGACTGAGAGGACGAGAGGTCGTAGAAATTCTCCGTCTTTTTTCACCATAGAGTATAAGCGGTTTCCAAAAATCAAAGTACTGTTAATGAAGATTCCAGGATGATTTTCACCCTCTCCAGTTACGACTATGGGGTTTAGAGTTTCAGAGAAACGCACGCCTGGAAATGAGCTTTCTCTGTTTATCCGCAAGCGTTTATTAGCACCACTATTGGAAAAATACTGTAGGTAGTATCTTGTTTCGATAAAACGTGTGCCCTCTTTATCATCAAAGCCCGCAACCATATTAAAAATAGGGTCACTCCAATTATCTGTATCAAGCAATAAGGCCTTACCTTCTTGCGACTTCGGGTTCCAAACATAAGAACGAACCTGTGACCGGTTGAGCTGAGCAAGGAACTCCAACTTTCCTAAAGGAGAACCTTTAGAGGAATTATTTAAACTTAGGAGTGAGCGCACCGTATTGCCGGAAATAAAGCGATCAGGAAAATAAACCGGCTCTAGTTTAACATTCAAATTATTTACAGCATAAGAATAGTAAGTTCGGTCGAACTCTTCACCTTTGTTAACAAGGCCACGCAAAACTCCAGCTCTCAAATCACTAATAGACTGAGGAAAAGGCTCTTCGAAGGTTAACGGTAACCAAGCTTCAACCTGTTGCTCCAGACGTATGGAATCCATTTCTTTAGAGGAGTCGACTACTCTCAATTCAAATTGAAGCTCACCATCTTTTTGAAGAGGGTTAAGATAGTAAAGATGAGGCGCTCTATATTCCTCAGGAATGCGCTCCAGTATATCTGTTGTATTATCAGCTCCTGGCATCGTATAAGTCGTAAAAAAGGAAGGAACCTTGAGTAGCCCCAAATCATAAGGAAGAGCAACTAGGTGAGTTTCTCCGAGGTCACTATACTCGATAGGAAAATTATCATAATCCAAAAGGGGGAAATTAAAAGTTAAGCGCTTTTTCTCAGTGCCTTTATCAAATAAGAGATAATCGAAAGTTATGCGAGATTGCTCTTTGTTTACTGATGTCACCAAATAGTCTGGCTCTTGATCTCCATTAAGATCACTAATACGAACGGAGACCACTTCGTGCTTCTTATCCAATTCTATATTTTTTCTGGTCCATTTTTTCTTATCTTTAACAACAATAGAGAGAATAGTACTTTCTTCTGTTTGAAGTCCTGGTTCCTCTATATAAAACTGCGGAGAGCTAGACCACTCTTCTTTATCTTCAATCAACTTCATGCGCACGACCTTTCGTGTGCCACGAAAGTAAGTCAACTCACTTGCCTTAAAGCCTTCTATTACTTCTTTAGTTAATGAATCCTCTCGCGATAAGTTTCTTGCAAAGATTAATGTGGTCTCCGTTTGAGAGAAAAAACCATCAGATTCTAAAGAAACAGATAAACGAAAGTGAGTATCCTTTGTTAAGTCTTTTAGGTGACCTTTAAAAAGGAGGGCAGACTTTTGACCAGGGTTGAGGTCAAGTTTTTGAATAGGGCTATCGAGAGTAATATCACTCCTCGAAAAGCTAGCCGTTACTTTTAAATCTTTAAAATCTCCTACCAAACTTTTTATTGGTAAACTGAAGAAGAACTTCCCTGTCTTGTTATCAAAATTTAAATCTAAGAGGCCCTTATAAATAGGCATAGCAAATTTCTCGGGCCTTTCCATTAAGGTCTTCTTCATATCAACCATTCCATATTTAGTGAATTTTCCTGCAAGTTTTGAATCTCCATTATTTCTGGTCGAGGAAAATAGACGAGCCTTTAGTTCATTGGTAGTCATCTCAGGATTTAAAAGCTTTAAACTTGCTGCAATTCCCGCAACGAAGGGAGAGGCCTGACTAGTACCATTCTTACTTTCATAGCCCTTTATTCTTAATATGCGTGATTCCACACTTTCTTGTGGATAAGTTGAAACAATGAACTCGCCAGGGGCAAGAAGATCAACTTTTCCACCATAGTTTGAGAATTCAGTTATTTTACCTTGATTATCAACGGCTCCTACACAAATCACAGACTCATTCGTACAAGGAAAAGTTGGAATTTCTTTATTATTATTTCCAGCAGCGGCAATCACCACAACATTATTTTCCGCTGCATATTCGAAGGCGCGCCTAATTTTTGGAGTCTCAATGACCTTTGGCCAACCAATGGACATATTAATGACATGAGCTCCTCTTTGAACAGCAAAGTAAATCCCATCTGCAAAGATGTCAGTAATCATCCGGTTGTTATAAACAAATTCATTAACATCTTTACTTAAAACTTTAATCGGAAGTATTTTTATACGCTTATCAGCAAGCCCCGCAATTCCTAAATTATTATTTGCCGTGGCCGCAATAATCCCAGCAACGTGTGTGCCATGACCCATGTCATCTGTAAGGTCTCTACTCTTATTTAAAATATTGACTCCTGAACAAGGCTTATTAGAGTTATCCTCACCTTCAGGACAAAGCTTATGGTCAAAGTGGATACGGCCCAACAGGTCTGGGTGGTCGACATCAAGACCACTATCTAAAACGGCCACAACAATTTCACGATCTTCAGGAACCTGTTTTCCAAAGGGTAAATCTTTAATGGAAACCCAGTTTATATCGACACCTAAAATGCCATCCACTTCCTTTTGGATGAGTTCGTTGGAGCGTCTGAAAATAGTTTGCCCTACATTTTCCAGGCCCCATTGTTTTTCAAATAGGGTGTCGTTATTTGTCTTAGTATTTAAGGTTCTCGGCGTTGCCTGTAAACCGAAGGATACGATAAAGATAAGAGGAATAAGCTTGAAATAATTCATCACAAACTCTCCCTTATCCATTTTCCGTGAAGTTCCCCACCCTGAATGCCAATGATCTCATTGACTCGACTGATAGGACCGTTCCAATATTTGCCACGAATTCGGCCAATAGTATTTGAGAGGATGGGATCATTAAGGATCTCAGAATCTTTTCGAAAACCATTAATAATGCCATACACATAAATATTTTCTTCACCCACGATACTTAGGAAGTCCTTAAATTCAAGGTCGCGTACCATGGCCTTAGCGAGATCCATCGAGCACTTCGCCTGCTTTTTACTGTCCCCATCTTGCCGACGTATTCTCTGACAATCACGAGCTTTATCTTTCATGAAATTAAGATTTTTACATTGTTTGAATCTGCTCGCAGTCCTGATGTTAAAATTTCTTCTTTCAATAACGCCACAGAAGCGACTGCGTTCTCCGGCATAGCGACGACCAATTCTCTCGAGTGTCTCTGCCGTTACATTTTTTAAGCGCTCAATTCCTGCCTCATAGACATTTGTACTTACACTGATATCAAAAAGATTTAATCCAGCAGAGTTTTCAATACTTCGAGGATCAAACAGACGGTTGTTATATTGGTCATTAAACTCATTAATATATCTTAAAAGTTTATTCTTACTCGCTGACCACCCTTCTCTTCGAGTGCTTAATGCGAGAAATGGCGTCGTTAGCTTATCATCCTGCTTTCTCGCCTCGTACCTAGCGCTTACCGTTTCACTGACTCCCATAAGGCTTTGACCGGGATTTTTAAACCTTTCAGTATCAAGTTCTGGTGTTATAGGTAAATCTTTTGCCCAATCCTTTAAATAGTAATTTAGAACATCATAGGTAAATGATTGGTAATTGATTCCCGATTGAGACTCGCTTGTTAAACTAACATAATCGGTACGATTTTCAGTAGGTGTTGTTATCGAAATCTCATTGTCACCCTTAAGATATTTTGAACGCCAAACCAAGAAAGAAAGTTTCACCGCTCGATCATCAAAGTCCCCTTCAACAATATAAGGTTTTTCCTGCACTTCTAATAATTCGCTTGATCCCTCTTCTAAAAGGTAGTGAAGGGCCTTGGCATTTACGAAGAGCTTAGGATTTTCAGTGAGATCACTATTAATATTTATTGAATGCATTTTTACTCTATATTTACCGTTTGTACGGTCCCCGTTAATTTTCACAACAGGTATAAGGTGATCAAGACTGGCACTAGCGCTCAAAGTTAGACCATGACCTTTGTCTTCATAAATATGAATTGTGGAGGCATCTTTTCGAAAAAGGTGAAGACGCCTAACCATGGTTCCAGAAGTTCCAGCAGATAAAGAAAACTGAGTCTCAAGCATATTAAAAGATCCAGAGACCTTAAGATTTGGTGTCAACCGATCTGTTATAAGAAGGGACTCTCCTACTCCTAATTGTGTATTAACTTCTTGAATAAGTTCTTCTATTGCCTTGAGACGCGGATCAATCCCATCCTCAGAAACATCCCCACCTGCCTGGTTGGGAATATTCGCAAGTTCATCAAGTTTCTTTTTTAATTTTAACTTCATCAGAGGAACAATCATGTTCCGATAAGGTTCTTTAAAAGTTGCCTTCAGTGTTTTGACCGGTTTTAGATGGGTATAAGTTCTAACGGCACTTAATGTTCCTGTTGCAGAGGCAATAGGCCAGCGAGGTACATTTTCGATGCCTAAAATGCCTCCGAGAGTTACGGACACCCCAATCGTGTCGGCAAGTTGAACCAAATTATTTGTTCCTAAATAATTTCCGACAACAATATCTCGACTTAAAATTAGATTTCCATTAACGATCGGGCTAAACCAAGTTCCAACCCCATACTCTTTAAACTCACCCGTTTCTACATAATGTTCTAGGCCCTCTTCAAATTGATTTTTTAAAAAATCAAGTTTTTTTTCAGATGGTTCAAATAGCGAAAGTTCATCATTCACATATTCAAGAAGGTTACTAATCGTCGAATTTTGAATCTTTGAAAAAATAAAGAATTGAAAGTCTTTAAATGGTGAATCAGGCTCCCCATGAGCAAAGCGACTGGCATAGCCTGGCCAATCTTCCTGAGTAATCTGCCCTTTTGACAATTGCCCTTCATGCGAGACATCTGTAGAAAAGGCAAGTTTTTCACTCTCTAGAGAAAGAAGACTTACTAAAGAGTTTCTTCTGCTCACTAATTTTTCAATAAGAACTTTTTCAACAGCTTTCGGGAAATAGGCTTCCTTAACAACTTCCTCCCAATCTTTACGATCAAGAAGGGCCAAGCGCCGAAGTGCCCATTTAGCGTCATCTAAAGTCGTATTCATATTGGCATAGCTAAAGTGCGGCAGTAATAAGGTCTCATTATCGATGCGGCCAACAGTCCAAGGCAGTTTATTTATTGATTCCCCTACATTTAGAAGAGCATAGGGAATTAGAAGAGAGCGCAGGGTTCTTGTTGTTAGACGCTTAGGAGGTACTCCCATCGCCAAATTGTAATGATCTGTTTCAGAGGGCATGAAGCCAACTACATCATGAAACGTCAGGCTTAGTTGATCATCTGATAAATCTTTATGATTAAATCCTAGCCAGCGAGAGGGTGCTCCATAAGTAGACTCAGGTAATTCCTTTGTTAAAAAGGTATCTCGTTCATGAATGCTTCTAAAATTTACTTTAATTTTTTTAAGGTATTTCATCGCCGGCACTATATAGCCAAGCTTTCTTAAAAGGTTTCTTCTAAGAAGAGTCGTGTGCAAAGTCTTTTCCATTAGCACTGTAAAGACTCGTGCTTTATTTTTTTCTGGGATCACATTAAATCGGATCAGCCCTTGGTTTGATGTAATCGTCCCCTTAAATTCATAACTTTCTTCTTCAGTCATAGGGATATTATCAATATTTGTATCTAAGACTGATTGGATACCGTTGGCCCAAAGGGCTGATGGTACGGGATCAAGCTGGGATAGGTCTAAATTTAGGTCTGCATCTCTTAATAAATGGCGTGCCTCTTCTGCTGTAAGTACGCGCCCTTGAAATAAGAGATCATTTGAAGGTTGTCTTTGAGAATTTAGAGGGATGCGCTCCTCTTGAGCATAGACGGATGAGATGGCCATGAGACTGGTCAAAAATAAGTATTTGAATGACTTGCGAAGCAAATGAAACTGCACTTATCCACTCTCTCTTTGTTAAATAGGATCCTTTTGCAATTAAGATGCAAATTTAAGACCATATAAACTAAAAGGTTTCGGTGGGTTAGATAGACTAAATTGACTAAACTTTTGACGGCCATTAGCGAGTGTATTTCACTCTTTAATACCAAAATAAGAAAAGCCCCACGTTATCCGCAGGGCCAGACTTCATTCTCTTAATTTTTAAATTATGCTTATTTAATTCCGAAAAGCTCAGGAAGAATTTTATCTTCAAGCTTTTGAGCAGTAATACCACTGTTAGCGTTCTTAGCAGCGATTTTGTTGATGATAGTACTCTTACCATCAAGAGTTACACCAGCTGCCATCACTTCTTCAAGTGATACACCTGTTAAGTGTTGAAGGTCGTTAAGAAGAACCTCTTGATCGGCTTCAGTAAGCTCTTGTTGACTAGCACCTTTCTTAAGCATTCCTTCTACTTTCTCTCCAAGAGAGGCCAATGATAAGGCCATTTCTGCAGATACTTCATAGGTATAAGAAATTTTTGCTACTTTTCCTGCAAGTTTCTTTAACTCAGACTCACCAGCAAGAAGGTTAACATCTGTTGACTCAACTTCATCTTCATAAGTTAGGCCTGTAATTGCACCTCGGTAGAAACCACCACCAACATCAAATACGACTTCGTAATCGTTACCAAGTGGATCACCAAATAAGCCACTACCAAAATCAGCATCTTCAATAAAACGAAACTCATCAGCTGTTTGGTAGTTACTTGAATAATATGAGTAATATGTAAGTGATCTAAGATACTGAAGACTTACGGCCTTATGCTCAAGTCTTACTTCGTCCCAGATAACAAACCAATCTTCTGAATCAGTATAAGTTCTGACAGTATCAAGAATATCTTTCTCAATATATGAATCAAATGGAAAAGATGTCCCATCTACGCTGTTAAGTGAACTAACAAACTGATTCGCTGTAATGTAAGGAGTGCTGTAATAACCGTAGGTTGCCCCACCGCCGCCACCGCCACCACAACTTGTTAAAGCTGCTGTTGCAAGTAGTGAAGCGCCTACAATGGCGTTTTTAAGATTCATAAAGTCCTCTCTCGTTGTATTTATGAGTTTTTGGTTGAGAGGGTTATGTCATATTTTCCGCTACGCACAAAGTCATTGTGTAAAATTTCTAGGGCTATCGTGAAATTTAGGGAGATACTTACGAAGACTTTTCTTTTAATTGGTCTATTTGCTTTCCAATTTCTTCAGCTTTTTGGGAGAGCTCACCGAAAAGCTCAATATTTCCATTTTGCTGGGCCTCCATGGCCTGCATGGACAAGCGCTCATAATCTTTTTGTAACTTTTTAATGGGGTCGCCTTTGAAAATACCAAACATTCTATCTTCCTTATTAATGACTACGCTTAATCGTTTTTATTATAAATCCACTTTCCAGGATTTTTAATGCATCCTGCTCAACCTTATATTGAGGTTGCTCATAATTCAAAGGGCTACTAGCTTTTGTCTTAGGAATATATTGGAAGGGAAGATCTCCTTCAAAACGCATGAGCGCGCTATTATATAAGGCACACCGATGCTCTTTAATAATTGCGCTGGTTCCAGATTCTCCTGCCGAATAAACGACACAATAAAACTCAGGAGCCCCCTTCACTTCGGTGATATTGATAAGTTCTGCGATTAATCCTGTTACATTAAGTTCAATAATCTCTAGCTTCTTTTCTTTCTTTTCGGAAAGGTGGACATTTTTAGCATCTCGTTTCTTAATCAAGTAAAATTTCTTATTGGCTCGCTGGGTAATTTTAAATTGCTCCAAAGAAGGCAATACACTTTTTCCCCATACCGGTGTTAATAGAAATATAAATAGTAAAACCTTCATCATTCTCATCCTTAAGGAAAGTTCCTAAACTCATGCCTGACATTTCGATACCAACCATCTCCATTGGTTGAACCAGCATTGTCATGATTGTAATAAAATACGTGAGCACTCGTTGGCGCTAAGTCACCAAGGCTTTCATGAGTTCCACTTATTTGTAACATTAGATTATCATTGCGCCAGGCAGGGTTAACGCCAGGTGTGTGATAATGGTAAATTTTATTAATATCGGCATTACTGTTACCACCGCGAATATTAAATTCTTCTACTCCAGAATAATTAAGAAAAGAGTTGATAGAGTCTTCAAACTGGCCTGGCCGCTTATGACCAAATTTAGATGTCCAATTCCCTCCATCGCCTGAGTTATACATGGAAAACTGTAATCGATCGAGAGCAACATCCATTAGGTTGAAAACACTATCTTGGTTAACCTCTCCAAAACAAGTCGACCTTTCGGGACCTGAGGCAAAATTATCACGACAGGCCGCCAACTCACTTTCAACACCATTGGCATTATCCCGACGATTCGAAAGAACCTTTAAGACCATGATACCTTCTAGTGGATTTTCTCTCGCATGATGACCTGCCTCTCCATCAACCGTAAAGATGGCCGCAGCAAACTCTTGTTCATGGTTAGGTAGTTCAAATAAGCGTCTAAAAACTAAGGCACGATCACTTGCCGAGGGTGGTTGAGAAACCCCTCTTAAAATAAAGTCTTGTATCGATTCAATACAATTCGTTAAATTTTCTTGATTCATTTCGAGGTCAGGGTTGGCCTCTCTATCTTCTTCAGTTGCGGCCAAAGGCTCACATCCTGGAGTTTCTTGATTGGCATTAGGGTCATTTTCTCTGCGATTTATTAAACCCGTTCCATCACCTACGGCAGAAGTTTGCCCAGTGGCAAAATTCGCTTGTGGCAAATCAGTTCCTGAATAAGTCGGAGCAGCTGCAGAAGGACTACGCGTACTTCTTTCATAACGTTCAGCTGGTAATGGTGGATTAACAGGGCCTTGTGCTGTAGCTGCTGCCCGCTCACGATATGAGCTCTCGTCACTGAAGCCAGCAAGTCTGTCACAATCCACCTCTTCTGAATAACGGCGATTCACAACATTACTTAAACTTATATCCGCTTGATCCGCCGCCGAAAAACCCATGAGGTTGCGAACCTGGCTTTCAGTAAGGGAAAAACGCCCTGGAATTCGCACAGGTTTTTGATCAAGGCCTGTCTCGTCCGAGCTCGGAGCAAAGAGGAGAACTTCATAAATATTCTCACTTCCCGTCTCACTCGCGGTGGCCAAGACTTCCCCTATTCTTATTTGGCCATTTCTATAGGCATTTTGAGGAGGAAGCCCACCTCCGCTTAGAGGGATCAGGCCATCTAAAGTTAAACGACCGATTTGAATTTCTTGATTTGAAAGAGGTCCTAGAGATGCCTGAACTGTTTCCTTAGGTTCTTTTTCAGTATTCTCTCCAACTGGCGCTACCACTACATTTGTTTTAAAGGAGATATTTCGTGGATCTTCGCTCTCTCTTGGGTCTTGCCCAAAAGTCCAAAATGATAAGAATGTGAATAACAACAATAATAGGTTTTTCACAACGGCCACCAACAGCAACAATGTTTGATTCCTTACTATCTATTATCGGTAGGAACCCTTTAGGGTTGTAGCAAAGACTCTCTTTTCGGGGGAAAAATCGGTAAATGACTAGAATTAATAGCTAAGAAAAAAGCTCTACTTCTATTGGGTTTGCCTCAATATTTTGGCACCTATTTGGCCTTGTGATGTGATGATGAGGGAGGCCCAACTTTAATGCTGGACACCCCTGCAATCATTAAGGTTCTAGGTCCTTAAGACTCATATCAAAGTAAAATGTTTGGCCTTTGTGAGTGTAAGCAAAACAACCGTTCTTAGTCGCGGAAATATTAAAGCCCGCTCCCCAATAACGAAAACCTTTATCATAACTTCTGGCCGTATTGTAGTTATGGTCTTCTTGGTGAAGAAGTTCTATTTTTCCTTGATTTTTATTATGACCGACTAGGTTTCTCGTAAAGAAACGCCACTG
>Ga0129324_10000187_pt1 | contig 44566 bp, 41 predicted proteins | sample CPBDNA_7_FD_96879 | JGI IMG/M metagenome (GOLD analysis project Ga0129324, IMG submission 96879) | Freshwater to marine salinity gradient microbial communities from Chesapeake Bay, USA - CPBay_Spr_15_0.2_DNA | ecosystem: Environmental > Aquatic > Marine > Coastal | place: USA: Chesapeake Bay... | reverse complement strand
GGCGGTAATCACAAGTGATACTCCAGAAGTTGCAGGCGTAACTTCTGTTGCAGGTGTAGGGGTTTGGATCGCCTCAACACTCGGTGCATTAGATGGTTCAGGTGACTCGATCACTAGCGGTATGGCAACATCGTCGCCTTCCACGTTATCGAGTGCAAACTGGACAACGCCTATCAGGACAACAATTGAAAGAGATACCGAAACCAACGCTTTCCACGACATTCGTCGATTCTCGCCCTTGATTGCTGCGGCATTATTATCAACTAGCTGTGAATGGATAGAACGGGAATCTGTGGAGTGTTCTGCGTTATAAAGAGCGATAAACTCCTGTGAAGATGCATGTGTGGCTAACGCAATATTTCTTAAATGCCCTCGGGCGTAGGCATCACCACCACATTGTGTAAAATCATTGCTCTCCATATCGGTGAGCAGCCGAGATCTTAAAACGACTATCCGTGCGAGTTCGTCAATACTCAAGCCCGCGTCTTCGCGTGCTTTACGTATTGCCTCGCCTAGCGTCATCACACCAACAATCTAAAAAAGTAAAGCGTGAGAACTCTCCCCACTGTTAAAGTGTAGGGTGATGCCTACCGATCAGGCCATAGTAGATCGGGTGATATTTTTACCTTAAGGGTGAGATCAGTAGTTGCGAAGAGTCGCTAAGACTGAGTCAAGTTCCTCAGCCTTAATCATCACTACGCGTGCCTTCGAACCTTCGGAAGGGCCCACGATTCCGCGAGACTCCATCAAATCCATTAAGCGCCCCGCTTTAGCAAAACCGACTCGCAGTTTACGTTGCAACATAGAGGTAGAGCCAAACTGGGTACCGACGACGAGTTCGACAGCTTGGCAGAGAAGATCAAGATCATCTCCGATCTCTTTATCAATCTGTTTATTTGTCACAGGAGCTGCCGTGACATCTTCTCGATATCGTGGTGATAACTGCTTCTTTACATGGCCAACAATTGCTTCAATCTCTCGTTCAGAAATATATGCCCCTTGAATTCGAATCGCGCGCGATGCACCCATGGGAATAAAGAGTCCATCACCCTGACCGACAAGTTTTTCCGCACCTGGACTATCCAAGATCACTCTACTGTCTGCAAGAGATGACGTTGCAAAAGAAAGTCGCGATGGAACATTTGCTTTGATCAACCCAGTAACGACGTCAACGCTTGGGCGCTGGGTTGCCAAAACTAAATGGATACCAGCAGAGCGGGCAAGTTGAGTGATACGAACAACCGACTCTTCTACCTCACGGGCAGCAACCATCATGAGATCTGCTAACTCATCAATAATCACCAAGAGATATGGGTATGGCTCAACAATTCTGTCACTGCCCTCTGGCGGCTTTACCTTGCCTGCGCGTACTGCCTTGTTGAAGTCATCGATATGTCTGAAACCAAAAGTTGAAAGGTCTTCATAACGTAAATCCATTTCGCGAACGACCCATGTCAGCGCATCTGCAGCTTTCTTCGGATGAGTAATGATTGGAGTGATCAGGTGTGGAATTCCTTCATAGGCCGTCAATTCAACGCGCTTCGGGTCAATTAACACTAGCCGCACTTCATCAGGAGTTGCCCGCATTAAAATCGAAGAGATCATCGCATTGATCATGGAAGATTTTCCGGCACCGGTTGCACCAGCCACAAGTAAATGTGGCATTTTTGCTAAGTTCGCACAGACAAAATTACCCTCAACATCTTTGCCGAGAGCAACCAGCATTGGGTGATGATCTTGTCCTGCCACCGATGAGCGCATAACATCGCCTAAAGCAACTATTTCACGATCAGCATTCGGTATCTCTATTCCCACAGCAGATTTTCCTGGAATTGGAGAGAGGATGCGAACATCACTGCTGGCTACGGCATATGAAATATTCTTGGCAAGTGCCGTGATGCGCTCAACCTTTACCGCGTTTCCCAGCTCTACCTCATATCGCGTAACAGTCGGGCCGCGCATAAATCCAGTAACTTCGGCATCAATTTCAAATTGTTTAAATACCTCAGTCAACGCAGCGACGACTGTCTCGTTGGCCTTGCTCTTACTCTTGAATGCAGGCCCAGTCCGAAGCAAGTCTTGTGAAGGTAACTCGTACGTTGAATCTCCTGTAAGAAGTAATTGCTCAATTCGCTTTCCAACCCCTGTACCCGTAGCAGGAGCTACTGGGGTTAGTTGCGGTATCTCAACTGTGAACTCTTGATCAAATTCATCTTCATCTATCTCATCCTCGGCAGGATCGTTATGCCAAGCAACAACTGGGGTATCAAATGGTGGGGTATCTGTTATCTCGAACTCTTGCTCGGTTCGTTCAGGGCGCTTATTCCAGATCCAAGAGAAGAGTGAACGAGCCTTAGCCAGTACCGCAGAGAAAGGAGTTGCTGTTACTACTAGTAACCCGAAGAGAAATAAGAGCACAAGAAATGGACGAGCCAGAACATCAGTCATTAAGAGTTCTAATGGGAAGGCGACTGAATAACCTAGAAGCCCTCCCCCGCTGCGCATATCAGTTGCTCCATCTGAAGGAATTGCAAAGCCAGAAATCAAATGAATGAATCCAGTGGCGGAGATGAGAAGAATCAAGGATCCAATTACTATCCGCCCCAAGGATTTTGAATCTTGCGGGTTTCTAAAGATACGAATTCCAAAGTAAGCGAGAATAATTGGTGCGAAAAATCCAATTTTCCCAAATGCTCCATAGAAAATTGCGTAGAGCAGGTCACTTAAGATGCTCTCTGATTTAAACCACGTTCCAAGCAGGGCCGCGAAGGCAAGAACAATAATGAGCAGTCCAGCTCCATCACGCCTATGGGCAGGATCTAAATCCTTTGCGCCACGAGCGAGAAATCTAACGCTTGATCCAATGGCCGCGGCGAGTGTGGACCAGACCTTACTGATGGCACGACCGACTACTGAAAGGAAGGAAGATCCTTGTCGAGTGCGAGTCTTTTTCTTGGCCACACCTTTTATATTATCAGTTAGACCTCAACAACTACGGGAACAATCATCGGACGGCGTCGATGTTTTTGACCCACCCAATTACCTATGGTTCGACGAACAACCTGTTGTAGTTGATGGGTTCCATCTATTCCATCGGCAACCGAGCGTGCTAGCGCCTTCTCAATCTCTTTCTTCACTTCATCAAAGAGAGCTTCATCTTCATTAAAGCCACGTGCATGAATATCAGGACCAGAAATAATCTTCCCACTCTGCGCCTCAACCACAACGAAGACAGAGATAAAACCTTCTTCGCCAAGGATGCGGCGATCCTTCAAAGAAGACTCTGTAATATCACCAATGCTTTGGCCGTCTACATAAACAAATCCGCAGGGAACTGAGCCGACAACTTCGGCGACATGATCTATGAGGTCGACAACTATTCCATTTTCGATAATAAATGCGTTCTCCCGTGGAACACCTGATTCGATTGCCAGCTGAGCATTTGCCTTCAAATGTCGCCACTCACCGTGAACAGGAATTACATACTTTGGCTTAACTATGTTGTAGCAGTACAACAACTCGCCAGCGGCAGCGTGGCCAGAGACATGGACCATCGCATTCGCTTTATGAACAACTTTTGCACCAAAGCGAGTGAGCTCATTAATCACCCTAAAGACTGAGTTCTCATTTCCTGGAATCAATGAGGAAGCCAGAATTACTGTGTCACCTTCACCGACTCGTATTTGATGATCACCATTTGCCATGCGCGAAAGCGCTGCCATCGGCTCTCCTTGTGATCCTGTGCAGATCAACACAACATCATCGCCATAGTTCTCGAGATCTTTTGAATCAAGGACCATATTAGGTGGGATGGTGAGATAGCCCATATCTTGCGCAATTTTCATATTGCGCACCATTGATCTACCTATGAAGACAATCTTTCGTCCGTTCTCGGCAGCCACATCAATTACCTGCTGCACACGGTGCACGTGGGAAGAAAATGATGCAACGATGACTCGCCTCTTTGTTGATGCGATGACTCGGTGCAGCGCCGGCATGATTTCGCGTTCCGAAGGGGTAAATCCAGGGACATCAGCATTTGTTGAATCAACGAGAAAAATATCAACGCCTTCTTCGCCCATCGTTGCAAAGGTTCGAAGATCGGTAAGGCGTCCATCGAGTGGTAGCTGATCCATCTTGAAATCACCGGTGTGTAGCACCCGGCCGGCATCTGTTCGAATTGAGATTGCAAGAGCATCTGGAATTGAGTGATTGACTGCAACAAATTCCAATTCAAATGGACCAATATCTTCTGTCATTCCTTCGCTAACTTCGCGAGTGAGCGCGGTAATTCGATGTTCTTTAAGTTTGGCGGTAATCAGCGCAAGTGTTAAAGGTGATCCATAGACAGGGATATCACCACGTTCACGCAAGAGATAGGGAACGGCTCCAATGTGATCTTCGTGGCCGTGGGTAAGAACAATTCCGATGACATCATTGAGGCGCTCTCGAATGTAGGAAAAGTCAGGCAATATTAAATCAATACCTGGCTGGTTATCCTCAGGAAAGAGAACTCCGCAATCAACTACTAGGAGTTTTCCCTTTGTCTCATAGACAGTCATATTGCGACCGATTTCAGCAATGCCGCCAAGTGCGACTATGCGCATTCCACCTGTTGGAAGTTTGGGCGGAGTTCCTAGACCAGGATGAGGATTTGTCATATGTGATTTACATTAGCCAAGTTGCACACCACCTGCGATGAGATCTTCTCGCAGAGTAGCTATCTGTGCAGGCGTGGCATCAACAAGTGGAAGACGTGTGGTTCCACCAGGTAGTCCCATTAAATTCATCGCAGCCTTTGTCAAAATCGCACCTTGCGTTCTAAACGTGCCCTTAAAGACTGGAATCAACTTCTGATGAATTTCGAGTGCTCGGGCGGTATCCCCCGCAAACCAAGCCTCCAGCATCGCTTTGAGTTCACTGCCGACGGTGTGTCCGCAGACCGATACGAAACCAACTGCACCAATAGAAAGGAATGGCAGGTTGAGAATGTCATCACCTGAATAGACCGGAATGCCAGAACGTGCAATCACATCAGATGTCGCCGCAAGATTTCCTTTGGCATCTTTTAAGGCAACGATATTAGGAAGTTCGAAGAGCCGCATGATCGTATCGCTCTCAATTTCAACGCCTGTCCGACCAGGAATGTCATACATCATGATGGGAAGATCGGTTGCGGCAGCAACAGCCTTGAAGTGCGCCTCGATTCCTGCTTGCGGTGGCTTGTTATAGTACGGAGCAACGATGAGTAAGCCATCGGCACCAGCATCGGCAGAACGTTTTGCCTGTTCTACGGTGTAAGAAGTCTCATTATCACCAGCTCCGGAAAGCACCTTCACTCGCGAACCTACGGCGTTCTTTACAACTTTAATAATCTCAAGTTTTTCAGAAGACTTTGTCGTAGGCGCTTCACCTGTTGTTCCATTAACAGCGATGGCATCATGGCCATGTTCTGCTAAGTGGTGAGCAAGGCCTGCAACGCCATCCCAATCTATTGACCCGTCAGCGGTAAATGGGGTCACCATTGCAGTCATGAGGCGTCCGAAAGGCGCGGTTATTAACATTGCAACACCCTACCGTGCCCGACTGCACCTTTCAACGATGGCGCAGATTTAGAACGAACTTACGGTGCAATTCGCCCTGACTTTTCAAATGCCCCGTATGTAAGGGGCATTAATGCGGCAAATTCTGCTTCCATTTTTTCAGCCACCATTTCTATCTCACGTTGTGGGTAGCTTGGAAAGTGTGATCCCTCACGAGCAGTGCGCAGCGAAAGAAAATTCATGAGCGCACGAGCATTCATTGTGACATACATAGATGAGTAGGTGGCAACTGGCAAGACAACGCGCGCTACCTCACGTGCAACGCCAGCATCAAGCATCTTTTGATAGCTATCGTAGGCAGCCAGGTAAGCCTGTTTCATAGCAGAGACCGAGATATCAAATTGCTCTTGCGTTCCATCTTCAAATGTATAGGCGCCCGTCTTTCCTACTTGGACTAATTTGCGCTCCTTAGATGGAATGTAAAAAACTGGCTTGAGTTCGCGATAACGCCCACTCTCTTCATTATAGGAAGCGATGCGATGGCGCATAAATTCACGAAAGACGAAGATGGGGGCTGAGATAAAAAAAGTCATTGATGTATGTTCAAATGGTGAACCGTGACGTTCGCGAGCTAAGTAATTGATGAGTCCGGCTGAACGAGCGGGATCTTCACCGATCTCATCCAGTGATTGTTCACCAGCAGTTGATACTCGGGCAGCCCAAATTACATCTGCATCACTTGCACTCGCTTTAATTAATTCAACAGAGACATCATCACGATAGATCACTTCTTCAGCCATGGTGGCACCATACCTATCTACTTCTTCCCTCTTGCGGATATCTAGGGCAGAATGCCACCGTGTCTGCAGTGAACCGTGCCACCCTCGCCCAATCTTTAAGCGTTTCACTGCCTGTCGGAGCCTACGGAATCGCATTTGGGGCGGCGGGTGTTGCAGCTGGATTCTCTGTTCTACAGAGTTGCTTGATCTCACTTCTTATATTCTCTGGCGCGTCTCAATTCGCACTTGTTGGGGTGATGGGCTCAGGAGGCAGCGCACTGAGCGCAACAGCAACGGCATCACTGCTCGGAACGCGAAATCTTCTATATGGATTGCAGATGGCACCGGTGTTGCGTAGCCGCCGCCTAAAGAAAGTCATTGCAGCGCAGCTGACAATCGATGAATCAACGGGTGTTGCTATCTCACTTGAAAAAAGTGGCTCCCCTGCCATGGCGCAAGGATTTTGGTACACCGGTATCGGTGTCTATATTTTTTGGAATCTCTTTACCCTGATCGGGGCACTTGGGGCGCAAGCGATGGGAGATCCCGCAGCTTTCGGTCTTGATTCGGCGGTACCAGCAGCCTTTCTTGGTCTTATCTGGCCCAGACTTAGCGGAGGTAGAGAGCGAGCATTAGCAGTTAGCGCACTTGCTCTGGCTCTTGTGCTCACACCTTATGTACCAGCCGGAGTACCGATTATCTCGACAGCTCTCTTGGCCGTCCTCTTTGGATTGCGTGGGCGCGTATGGCGATAACAATGAATGCGATGTGGATCGGAATAATTGCAACAAGTGTGATCGCTTTTCTTCTAAAATACCTTGGGCATAGCGTTCCAGAACGCTGGTTGAGCCATCCCCGTGTATTGAAGATCAACTCACTGATTCCGATTGCTCTTTTGAGCGCACTGGTTGCAGTACAGACCTTTGCCAACGATAAAAATCTAGTAATTGATCAGCGTCTTGCAGGGCTAGCGGTTGCCGTAATCGCCTTGTTGCTGCGTGCCCCTTTTGCAGTTGTTGTTATCAGCGCTGCTGCAACATCGGCTGCCCTATATCACCTGCAGTAAGGCTAGATAATTTTTAAAGATTCAAGCTTTGCTTTAAGAGCAATATCTGATGGTTCGGTTAAGTGTGTGCCATCGCTAAAGACAATAACTGGAATCGACTGCGCTCCTCCGTTAATCTCTACAACTTTTGCTGCAGCGCTTGCATCTGACTCAACATCGACGAGTGTGTACTCAACGCCGAGCTCTGCTAGTAAACGCTTGGAACGGCGGCAATCTCCACACCATTCGGCCGAGTACATTGTGATCTCTTTTGAAGATATTTCATGTGCTGTCATTGACTAGCCTCTCTTTACATAAAGTTCTCAAGGCCGAATGTGACTCCTGGCCGAGAGATAACGCTTCGAATTCCAAGAAGAACTCCTGGCATAAATCCTGCCCTATCCAATGAATCATGGCGAATTGAAAGCGTCTCCCCTGATCCTCCAAAGAGCACCTCTTGGTGAGCAATCAATCCACGGAGTCGCACAGAGTGCACCGGTATATCTCCAATGAGTGCTCCGCGCGAGCTGCCAGGTGATGTCGCTGTAGAATCGGGCATTGCAACAAGATTGGCTGCCTTTCGTGCATCTGTCATCAGTGAAGCGGTGCGCGCTGCGGTTCCAGATGGAGCATCAATTTTATTTGGATGGTGTAGTTCAATAATCTCAGCAGATTCAAAGAATTGAGCCGCCTTTACCGCAAACTCCATCATAAGAACTGCGCCGATAGCAAAATTTGGGGCGATGAGGATGCCAACCTCAGGGTGCGCAGCAGAGAGAGCGTTCAGTCTGGATATGCGAGCATCATCAAAGCCTGTAGTTCCAACGACAGCATGGATCTTATGTGTAATTAAGAATTCAAGATTAGCCATAACAGAATCTGGCGTTGTGAAGTCAACAACGACTTGTGCTCCGGATGTCACCAACTGATCGAGTGGATCACGAAAATCTAGCGCTGCAACTAATGTGCAATCAGAAGACACTTCTACTGCGTTGACAACCTCTGCACCCATGCGGCCAGCAGCGCCAAGCACACCTACTTTAATCATCGGTAACTCCCCTTAGCGAGTACTTTCTCAAAGGTACTCTGACTCTTAAATGGACCCACGAGGGCAAGAGTAGGCGTTTTGGTGAGAAATTCGCTAGCGACTTTACGAACATCTTCGTGTGTGACGCTGGAAATCTCTTGCAAGATCTCATCAAAACCCATCACATGGCCGTAAACGATCTCATTCTTGCCGATTCGAGACATCCGTGAACCGCTATCTTCTTGGCTCAGTACAAGGGATCCTCTCACTGCGCCCTTAGCGCGATTAATCTCTTCGTGTGTCATGCCATGTTCTGCGACATCTGATAACACTTGACGAATAATTTCAATTACCTCTATCGCCTTTGTTGGATTACAGCCGGCGTAGAAACCAATCTGACCAGAGCCCGCAAATTGTTGGGCATAGGCATAGACAGAGTAAGCCAGGCCGCGCTTTTCGCGAATCTCCTGGAAGAGGCGAGATGACATGCCGCCACCGAGGGCCGATGCCAAGATCCCCATAGCAAAGCGTCGGTCGTCATGGCGAGCAACACCTTCCATGCCATAGAACATATGTGCCTGTTCAGTTTTACGAGTGATGATCCCAACGGGTCTCTGTTTAACTTTTCGCATTATCTCGTTACCACGAATTTGTGGAGCACCTTTGACATCAAGGAAACCATCGGCGCTGAGGGCTCGCTCCACCATTTCCACTACTTTTTTATGCTTGATATTTCCTGCGACAGCGACGACTAAATCTTGAGGCAAATAGCGCTTTTTATAATAATTAAAGACAGCGTTGCGTGACATTGATTTAATCGAGTCAACTGTCCCAAGAATTGGTCGACCTAATTGAGTGTCACCGTAATATGTTTCAGCGTATAGGTCATGCACTAAATCACTTGGATCATCATCGCGCATAGCGATCTCTTCTAGAACCACTTTGCGTTCTGCGTCGACATCAAGGGCACTGACTATCGAAGAAGTAATCAAATCGCTGACGACATCAATAGCCATTGGCAGATCGGTATCGATCACTCGAGCATAGAAGCAGGTGTACTCCTTGCTTGTAAAAGCATTCATCTCTCCACCGACTGCTTCAATTGAAGATGAGATTTCGAGTGCGCTTCTGCGACTAGTACCTTTAAAGAGAAGATGTTCTAAGAAGTGAGAAGCCCCAGCAACCGCCGGGGTTTCATCACGGGAACCTACATTGACCCAGATTCCTACTGCGGCACTTCGTACCGACGGAACTTCTTCCGTAACGATACGAAGGCCACTAGTGTGAACGAATCTCTTTACTGACATTGGCTACTTTTTATTCAGCAGCCGGAGTTGAACCGTCTTCTAGGACTGGAACGAGTGAGAGCTTGCCCTTTGGATCAATCTCACCGATCTCAACCTGAATCTTGTCTCCTACCTTCATTACCTCTTCAAGGTTTTCAATTCGCTTTCCACCATGCATCTTGCGGATCTGCGAAACGTGAAGAAGACCATCTTTACCAGGCATTAATGAGATAAATGCACCAAAGGCTGCGAGCTTGACGACAGTACCGAGGTAGCGTTCGCCAACTTCTGGCATTTGTGGATTTGCAATTGCATTGATCTGCGCACGGGCAGCCTCTGCCGATGGTCCATCTATGGCGCCAATATAGATTGTTCCATCGTCTTCGATAGAGATATCTGCGCCAGTCTCATCTTGAATCTGATTGATGATCTTGCCCTTAGGTCCAATCACAGCACCAATCTGATCGACCGGAATCTTTACTGAGATAATGCGAGGAGCAAATCGGCTCATCTCATCTGGCGCATCGATTGCCTCATTCATGACATCAAGGATGGCAAGTCGGGCTTCCTTAGCTTGGTGGAGCGCACCGGCCAAAACAGATGCTGGAATTCCATCAAGCTTAGTATCTAGTTGAAGAGCTGTTACGAAATCTTTTGTTCCAGCGACTTTAAAGTCCATGTCGCCGAATGCATCTTCTGCACCCAAGATATCTGTAAGAGCAACGTATTCAATCTTTCCATCAACATCATCTGAGATCAGACCCATTGCAATACCTGCCACAGGAGCCTTCAGTGGCACACCTGCTTGCAACATTGAGAGAGTTGATGCACAGACAGATCCCATAGAAGTTGATCCATTTGAACCCAAGGCCTCAGAGACCTGACGGATTGCATAAGGGAACTCTTCACGTGTAGGAAGAACTGGAATAAGTGCGCGCTCTGCTAGCGCACCGTGGCCGATTTCGCGGCGCTTAGGTGTTCCAACGCGACCAGTCTCACCGGTTGAATATGGTGGGAAATTGTAGTTATGCATGTAACGCTTATGGTTTTCAGGATTAAGCGTATCGAGCTGCTGTTCCATCTTAAGCATGGCAAGAGTTGTGATTCCAAGAATCTGTGTCTCTCCACGCTCGAAAATTGCTGATCCATGAACACGAGGAATAACTTCAACCTCTGCAGAGAGTGCGCGAATATCACGCAATCCACGTCCATCGATACGAATCTTGTCGCGCAGAACGCGCTGGCGAACAAGCTTCTTGGTCAGTGAGCGAAACGCTGCAGGAACTTCCTTTTCACGTCCTTCAAAGGCAGCTGACACTGACTCTTTGGTGTGATCTGAAATTTCATCAATCTTTGTCTCGCGCTCTTGCTTTCCACTAATGGTCAGAGCCTTTGCAAGGTCATCCTTAGCTGCCTTTTCAACAGCTGCAAAGACATCGTCCTGGTAATCAAGGAAGACAGGAAATTCAGCGGTTGGCTTGGCAGCAACGGCTGCCAGCTTGCTCTGTGCTTCACAGAGAACGCGGATAAATGGCTTTGCGGCATCAAGGCCTTGTGCCACAACTTCTTCATTAGGAGTTGGTCCACCATTTTTGATAAGTTCAATTGTCTTTGTCGTGGCTTCAGCCTCAACCATCATGATTGCGACATCATCGCCACTGATACGACCGGCAACGACCATATCAAATACGGCGTTTTCAACCTGTGAGTGGTTAGGGAATGCAATCCACTGCCCCTCAATCAAAGCAACGCGAACGCCACCGATCGGACCAGAGAACGGAAGTCCAGCGAGCTGTGTTGACATAGATGCGGCATTGATTGCAATGACGTCATACATATGATCTGGATCCAGGGCCATCACGGTTACTACGATCTGAACTTCATTACGAAGGCCCTTAATAAATGATGGGCGCAATGGGCGGTCGATCAAACGACATGTAAGGATCGCATCTTCAGATGGACGTCCTTCACGGCGGAAGAATGAACCAGGAATCTTCCCAGCTGCATACATCTTCTCTTCAACATCTACTGTTAAAGGAAAGAAATCGAATTGATCTTTTGGTGTCTTTGATGCTGTTGTGGCCGAGAAGATCATTGTTTCATCATCTAGGTATACAGCTGCAGCGCCTGCTGCCTGCTTCGCAAGTCGCCCTGTTTCAAAGCGAATCTCACGCTTACCAAATTTTCCGTTATCAATAACGGCTACTGCTGTCTTAACGTCTTGACCCTCCATGGGTCTCTCCATTTCTACAGCGCCCGCAGCGAGGTAGGAATGTATCTTCGATCGAAGTTCACGGATGAAAACATCCGGAAACCACTACCGAGGACCATCTCTCCTCGGGGCGCAGTGCTTACTTAATTAGCGACGAATACCGAGCTTTTCGATAATCGCGCGATAACGATTGATATCTGTCTTCGCGAGGTACTGAAGAATTCGACGACGACGACCAACAAGAAGAAGCAGACCACGACGGTTGTGGTGATCATGCGGATTAGTCTTGAGGTGGGTTGTAATCTCTTCGATTCGACGTGATAACAAAGCGACCTGAGCTTCAGGGCTTCCTGTATCAGTAGCTGAAGTTCCGTACTTGGTAATGATTTCTTTCTTTACTTCTGGTGTGAGTGCCATGTTCGTATGCTCCTTTTAAGCTACTGTTCAAGAGGCTTCCCGGTTTGATTCACGGGAAATCACTTTCTCGTTGGACGTGCCTGAGTTTACCCGCTACTAGGCCATTGCTGAAATCGAGGCTGATTTACGCACAAAAATGAGGGATAAGCGATTACGTCTCAGTAAGATTTCTTGCCTGATCGCAATCTATCTTCATCTGTTTCAACAGTGACTCGAGTCCGTCAAATTTCAAGGTAGGGCGCAAGAACCAACCAAATTCAATTGATGCGTTTTTATCATAGAGCTCTAAGCCTTCTTGATCGAGGGCATACGCCTCAACTGAACGTCCTCTCTCTCCTGCAAATGTTGGGTTGGTACCGATTGATATTGCGGCAGGCCAGTGATTAATTCCTACAGTCAACCAACCTGCATAAACACCATCTGCTGGAATCGCTTGTCCTTGAATATTTCCAAGGTTGGCGGTGGGATAACCAATCGCGCGCCCGCGCTTTTCGCCATGAATGACAATGCCATCAAGGCGATGTGGGCGACCTAGAAGCAAGCGAGCATCTTCAACCTTTCCGTTGGTGACGAGGTTTCGAATTCGCGATGAAGATATCACTTCACCTTCACCTGTATTCAAATCTTCAGCTAAAACTGTAAAGCCATGGAGCGCGCCAGATTCTGCCAAAGAATCAACATTTCCGGCTGCTTTGTACCCATAGGTGAAGTTCTTGCCGACAATGACAGTGGATGCTTGGAGTTGATCGATCAAGATGTTCTTGACAAAATCAGCGGGAGACATTGCGGCAAAATCTGATGTGAACTTAAGTACCGCCACGCGATCTGCTCCATGAATCTTTAAGAGCTCAATGCGATCAGGGAGTGTTGTTAACATCGTTGGCGCTCGATCAGGAGCAAAGATTGCTGTGGGATGCGGATCAAAGGTAAGTGCGATTATCTTGCGCCCATCTGCAATTGAAGTCGCCTTAGTGAGAAGCCCTTGATGGCCTTTATGAACTCCATCGAAGACGCCAATAACGACGACGTGAGATTTTTGGGCGCTCATAGTCTTATTATCGTCTCATCAGTGCGCGGCTGCAAAAACTGCAACTGGTTTGGCCTTATCGCCTTCATTTTTTAGCAGAGCAATCAGAATATTCTCAGATGAGATGGCGGCGGTAATCTCTTGAGTTGCAGAGGCAGAAAGTGTGCGCCCGAAAGAGAGTTCGCGCACCTCTTCAGCGTTAAGTTCGCGGGTATCAAAGGTGCGTCGGGCAACATCGGTGAGATCAAGAGCAGTAAATGATTTGGCCTTCAAATCTGTGATCGAGGTTGCAATATCGAGTGCGAACCCTGCCACTCGAGTGCGCCTGAGTGCACGAAGGTGCCCACCGACTGTAAGTTCATCACCAAGATCTCGAGCAATTGCTCGGATAAATGTTCCAGCAGAACACGTCACATCGATATCGACCTCAGTGGTGCTCTCCAGATGTCTGATCGCGAGAATTTTGAGCGAGGTAACTGTGATTGTACGAGGAGCGAGTTCGAAAACCTCACCTGCGCGCACCCGATCATAGGCTCGCTCTCCCCCAACTTTTACAGCAGAGACAGAAGATGGACGCTGAGAAATTCTCCCAACCATCCCTTGGAGAACTCGCACGATCTCTCCATCATCTACTGTGCTGGCATCAATTGATCTAATGATCTCGCCTTCATGATCATCGGTGATTGTTGATGCACCAAGAACGATTGTTGCTTCATATGATTTATCGCCATCGGTGATGTACTGCAAGAGCCTTGTGCCATTTCCGAAACCCAAAACTAAGACACCTGTTGCCATCGGATCAAGGGTGCCTGCATGACCAACTTTGCGAGTTCCAAGTGCCTTTCGACCAATCGCCACAACGTCATGGCTTGTCATCGCAGGCTCTTTATCAACTATCAGAAAGCCATCACTCATTGGATTTCCGATTTACTCAATTTTCAATAATGCGTGGTGCTTTATATGGGTCTTCAGCAGTTGGCTTTGCTCCCATGCGAAGTTTTGCCACTTCAGCATCTAACGCGTGAACACGATCGAGAAGAGAATCCATTGCCTGTGCACTCTCTGGCAGACCATCTTCGATAAATTCAATCGATGGTGTGATGCGAGTTTGTAAATCGCGACCAACGGCAGAACGAATGACACCCTTAGCACTTTCTAGCGCAGCAGCTGTCGCCGAGCGCGCATCCTCATCACCTAAGACGGTATAGAAAATTGATGCGCTCTGTAGATCACCTGTTACTCGTGCATCGGTCACCGTGACAAAGCCCAGTCGCGGATCCTTGATCTTTGTCTCAAGGACCTGCGCGACTACGACCTTAATGCGATCAGAGACTTTCTGTGCGCGATGTGATTGGCCCATTTTTATGCACGCTTCTTCTCACGCATTTCAAAGACCTGGATCGTATCTCCGACCACCATCTCTTTGATATTTCCAACTCCAATACCGCACTCAAATCCTTCGCGGACTTCAGTGGCATCATCTTTAAATCGCTTAAGTGAATCGATGGTGAGGTCTGCAACGATGACTTCACCATTGCGAAGAAGACGAGCCTTAGCATTTCGGCGGATAACTCCATCAAGTACGACTGATCCTGCAATATTTCCAGCCTTTGAGGATTTGAAGATATCGCGCACTTCAGCGTTACCAAGGATTGCTTCTTCAAACTCTGGCTTAAGAAGTCCCTTAAGTGAGAGCTCAATCTCTTCGATTGCCTGGTAGATCACTGAGTAGAAGCGAACTTCAACACCTTCTTGATCGGCAAAGATTGCTGTCTGTGGTTCTGGCTTCACGTTAAAACCAATCACAACTGCAGTCGAGGCAGATGCCAAGGTAATATCACTCTTGGTGATAGCACCGACGCCGCGGTGGATCACACGTAGATCAACTTCAGCACCTACATCAAGTTGCATAAGTGCATCTTCTAGCGCTTCAACAGAACCGGAGACGTCACCCTTGAGAATGAGGTTAAGAGTGGAGATCTTTGACTGCTCCATGAAGTCTTCCAGAGAGACCTTCTTACGAGCCTTAGCAAGTTGCGCGTTTCGCTCTGCCGCCTGTCGCTTCTCAGCAATCTGACGGGCAGTGCGATCTTCATCTGCAACAAGGAAGGTATCACCAGCACTTGGGACGGATGTAAATCCAAGTACCTGCACTGGGCGAGATGGCCCTGCTTCTTCAACGCTCTGGCCATCTTCATCAAGCATCGCTCGTACACGTCCGAATGAACCGCCGGCAACAATGGCATCGCCCACACGCAATGTTCCGCGCTGAACAAGAACTGTTGCTACTGGACCGCGACCTCGGTCAAGGTGAGCTTCGATTGCAACGCCTCGTGCATCATCTTCTGCCACAGCGCGAAGATCAATTGCAGCATCTGCTGTGAGAAGAATTGATTCAATCAATTGATCAATTCCTTGGCTAGCTTTGGCAGAGACGTTTACGAAGATTGTATCTCCGCCGTACTCTTCAGCAATTAAGTTGTACTCGGTAAGTTGCTGGCGGACCTTATCTGGATTCGCCCCTTCCTTATCGATCTTATTTACTGCGACAACAATCGGCACATCAGCTGCCTGAGCATGATTGAGAGCTTCAATTGTCTGCGGCATGATTCCATCATCTGCTGCAACTACAAGGACAGCAATATCAGTCACCTTGGCACCACGTGCACGCATAGCGGTAAACGCCTCGTGACCTGGTGTATCGATAAAGGTAATCGCACGATTAGCTCCAGCATGATCATGATGAATTTGATATGCGCCAATATGCTGAGTGATTCCACCGGCTTCACCCTTGAGAACTTCAGTCTTACGGATAGCATCAAGCAAGCTTGTCTTTCCGTGATCAACGTGACCCATCACTGTGACAACTGGTGGACGAGCAACGAGCTCTGAAGGATCAAGCTCTTCCATCTCTTTAGCAAGGTCAATATCAAAGTCCTGCAAGAGTTCACGATCTTCATCTTCAGGAGAGACAACTTCAATCACATATCCAAGCTGGGCGCCAAGAATTTCAAATGTGTCAGCGTCGACAGACTGTGTTGCAGTAACCATCTCACCGAGGTGAAAGAGCGCTGCAACAAGGGCTGCTGGATCTGCATTAATCTTTTCGGCGAAGTCGGCCAGGGATGAACCACGGCGCATACGTACCTGAGTTTTTCCATCACCATGAGGAACAACAGCACCGCCAAGTTTTGGTGCCTGCATATTGTCGAATTCATCACGCAACGCTTTTCTTGATTTAGGTTTGCGCTTTGAAGATTTACTTGCATTCTTTCCAAATGCACCCGCCGCGCCGCCGCGACCTGGGCCGCCGCGACCTGGTGTGCCACTTGGTGCACGACCTGGTGTTGCTCCAGCCGAAGGTGCGCCTGGACGATAATTTCCACCAGTTGATGGAGCGCCCGTGCCAGTGCGCGTTGGATATTGCGATGGTGCACCTGATGCACCTGCAGGGCGTGGTGATTGTGGGCGCGCTGCAAAACCTGGTCGCACTGAACCTGGTCGAGGACCTGCCATTCCAGGACGTGGTGCTCCGCTACCTTGCGGACGTGCAGGTGGACGCGGAAGCCCACCACTTGTTGAACCACCGGTGGAGAATGGATTATTTCCAGGACGAGGTGGGCGTGGAACTGCGCCACCTGTAGAAAAGGGATTATTTCCAGGACGAGGTGCCGGTTTAATTTCTTCTGCAGAATTCTCTGGTGTAGCAGGTGCATCAGATGTGGGCGGTGTTGGTATTACCGCGGCTGCGCGCTGAGCCTTAATTGCATCGAGATCTACACCGAGCTCTGCTGCTAATTCAGCGGCGAGGGCAGGATCAACATCAACCTTGCTCTTTGCAGCGCTCTTCTTCGCAGCTGCCTTTTTAACTGGTTTCTTCTCTTCAGCTGGCTTTGCATCTGGATAGAGTGCGACAAGTTTGCGCACGACCGGTGCTTCTACAGTTGATGATGCTGAACGGACGAATTCGCCCATTTCTTGGAGCTTTGCAAGAACTTCCTTGCTCTCCATGCCGAGTTGTTTTGCCAACTCATGTACGCGGACCTTTGACACATTTCTCCTGTCTTGGCCCACATACGAATGTGAATGCGAGCCTTAGTTGAACGACCTCATAATTCTGACGAGCTCATTTGAGTTTCATAACTTTCGCATCCAATTCTTTAAGTTCATCGGCGATGAACGCTTCTAGTAATGAGTGATCGAAATTGTCGGAACACTTAAAAGCGGACCTAAATAACTTTCTCTCGATGGCTTGGGCTACACATGATCTATGTATCCAGGCCCCTCGTCCGGTTGAAATCCGATCTGGATCTGGAGTAAGTACCAGACCATCTCTGACTATCCGAACAAGTGCTTCACTCGATGCAGGCTTATCCCAAGAGTATTTCTCGCGACATGCAATGCATGTTCGTTCCACCCCCGCAGTCTAGCCAACGGCGCAGGAAATTCCTAAACGGAGGTTGGGTTTACGCGGGAGTTATGGGTGTGTCTGGATGAATATCTATACGCCACCCGGTCAGGCGCGCAGCCAGTCGCGCATTCTGCCCATCTTTTCCAATAGCCAATGAGAGCTGATAGTCCGGAACAACTACACGAGCCGAACGTGCAAGTTCATCAACGATTTCAACAGATGTCACCTTTGCTGGAGCAAGTGCATGGGCAACAAATTCAGCAGGATCTTCAGACCAATCGACGATGTCGATTTTTTCGCCGTGGAGTTCTTCCATCACAGCACGTGAGCGAGAACCCATAGGACCGATCAGTGAACCTTTTGGTGAAACACCTGCGCGATGTGAACGAACTGCAATCTTGGTGCGATGTCCTGCCTCGCGTGCCACTGCCATAATTTCTACTATGCGATCTTGAATCTCCGGAACTTCAAGTAAGAAAAGTTGCTTTACTAGCGCTGGGTGACTTCGTGAAAGCATGATCTCAGGTCCCTTGAGCCCTTGTTTTACTTCAACAACAAAACATTTAATTCGATCACCGTGTTTATATACCTCACCCGGAACTTGCTCTTGCGGTGGAATTCGCCCTTCTACCCGCCCGAGGTTTACATTAATCATCTTGGGATCTCGCCCTTGTTGAACTAAACCTGAAATTACATCACCGACTGAACCTGTGAACTCGCCAACGATCTCTGCATCATTGTTTTCACGAACTTTAAACTTGACTACCTGACGAATGGCAGATGTAGCGCTACGAGCAAAACCTTCTGGGCAATCTTCCTCCTCAGCAATTCTCTCCCCCTCTTCGTTATAGATAGGAATCAGAATTGCAACATCGCCTGTCTCGCGATTAAGTCGAGAGAAGGCTCGAGGCTTGGCCTCTGGGAGTTCGTTGTAAGCAGTCAAGACGCCAAGTTCAATTGCTGTAATCAACGCTTCGATCGGCATCGCCTTCTCTGATGTAAGTGCGGCTAGCGCCTGCATATCTACATGCATTTACTTATCATCCTTACGGCTAAATTCAATTTCAACGAGAGCGCGTTTGATATCGGCAAGAGCAACTACTTCTGTTCGGCTCTCCTTTTTATTGACCACAGTCAGCGTAACACTTTCATCTGTATTCGATGCGATTCGACCAATAACTTCGCTGCCATCTGAGCGGATAACCTTAAGCAGACGATCATGATTCTTTGCAAAATGGCGAGGAAGCACCAATGGTCGATCAACGCCGGGTGAGGTAACTTCGAGAGTAAATGGAGTTTCGCCCATAAATGGCGCTACATCTAGGAGCTCAGAGATTACACGGGAAACTGACGTTACTTGATCAAGATTGAGGGAAGAGTCACCGTCGACAATGCAGGTAACGATTCGGTGACTTCCTGGGGTAGCTATATGAATATCTTCTAAGTAGAACCCGGCTTCAAGAACTGCAGGTGTTAAGAGTTCGATGAGTTGATCTTTAAGTGCCATGGTCGTTCTACCTATTCGATTATTGTTAAGTTGTAAGGCTAAATTTATCACCACATTGTGATTGTGTCTAAACCCACCTTAAAAATAAGTAGCGTTGTGATAACTAAAAATATCTTGCGGACAAAGCTCGAGCCACCCCTTATCGCAAGGGTTGCTCCAATTAATCCTCCAGCAATATTTGCAACAGCCAGGAGGAGACCAAGTTTCCATAAAATGGAACCGTTGAGGCCAAAGACCATGATCGCACCAAGGTTTGTGCAGAGATTGATTACCTTAGCCATCGCAGATGCGTTCAGAAATGCAAAGCCAAGGACAGCGACAAGAACAAGAATAAGAAATGAGCCAGTTCCTGGCCCAATGAGGCCGTCATAGAATCCGATCAGGCCAGCAGCAAGTGCCCCAATCCGAATTTGCCTGGCTGGTGAATATTTCAATGATTCAACCGCACCTAGCTGGGGTCGTCTCCATGTATAGATAACAACAGCAATAAGGAGAAGCACGATGATTGGGCGCAGCGCCTTTGTCGGAATGGTCGATGCCAGTTGAGCTCCTGCAATTGAACCAATAAATGCCGGGAGCGCCATTGCAAAGAGCAATCGAAAATCAAAGGTAATCGCCCGGCGATACAAAATCGTAGCTGCAGTTGTTCCAAAGACTGAGGTGAGTTTATTGGTTCCTAGAACTTCAACGGCTTCAAATTTTGGTAGACCAATAAGAAGCGCGGGTAATTGGATAAGCCCTCCACCTCCAGCCATGGAGTCGATCAAGCCTGCACAAAATGCTGCACAGATCAGAAAAACAATCGTTGTGAGAGTTAATTCGTAGAACACAAGGAAGGCTTTAAAGCGACTCTACTAAAGTCGCTATCGCGCGAGCTGCCCCGGAGAGCGGTATCTCCTGCTTGTCGCCAGTGCGACGAACCCGAAGCTCTACATTTCCTTGTTCTAAAGATTTACCAACAACAACGATGACAGGGTTGCCGATCAATTCAGCATCTTTAAATTTCACTCCTGGGCTTGTCCCACGGCGATCATCGAGCATCACGCTGATACCTATTGCTTCAAGTTCAGCAGCAATCGCTTCCGCTGTTTCAAAAGGTAGATCATCTTTACCTGTAGCAACAATATGAACTTTGGCAGGTGCTAGATCAACTGGCCAGTTAAGTCCGATCTCGTCATAAGTCTGTTCGGCAATTGCGGCGACTGCTCTGGTTACACCGATTCCATAAGAGCCCATCGTGACAACTTGGGACTTTCCGTTCTGGTCAAGGACTGTGAGCGAAAGGGACTGCGCATATTTTCGACCAAGTTGGAAGATGTGTCCGATCTCAATTGCGCGATCGATCACGACTGCAGTTGCACATTCAGGGCAAGCATCTCCTGCGCGAACTTCTGCTGATTCAATATAGGCATCCGGTGTGAAGTCTCTGCCGTTAACGACATTGCGCGCGTGGCGATTGATCTTATTCGCACCCGTTACCCAGGAAGTTCCTGGCGCGATTCGAGGATCTGCATACACTGTAATTCCCAGCAATTTTGCATCCTGTGGTCCTATATATCCTTTTACAAGTCCTGGAAATTGTGCAAAATCAGAATCTTCAAATGTGCGAAGCTCATGTATTCCGCCACAATTCTCTTGGAATCGTTTGAGATCAACTTCTCGATCGCCTGGAACAAGAATTGCTATCGCTTTGCCATCTGCCATCACCATTACATTTTTGAGGGTGTGAGTAGCGGTAAATCCACCACCAAAGCGTTGATTCAGCAGGTTAACTAGTGAATCAATCGTTGGTGTATTGGGTGTATCAAGCTCTTCCAGTGCAGGCGTTGCAGAAGAATCTACAGAATCAACCTTGGTGATCATCGCTTCAACATTTGCAGCAAAACCACACGATGGGCATAGCACATATGTATCTTCACCAGTAGGACATGGAGCTAAGAACTCTTCCGACTTTGATCCACCCATTGCTCCAGAGACAGCCCTAACAATGTTGTACTTCATCCCAAGTCGATCAAAGGTTTTGATATAGGCATCACGGTGTTTTTCGTATGACACATCTAATCCAGCATCATCGATATCGAAAGAGTAAGAATCTTTCATCACAAATTCTCTACCGCGGATAATTCCACTGCGTGGGCGGGCCTCATCACGAAACTTTGTTTGAATTTGGTAGATCGATAGCGGCAAATCCTTATACGAGGAGTACTCCCCTTTGACCATGAGGGTAAACATCTCTTCATGCGTTGGTCCTAGAAGATAGTCAGCACCTTTTCGGTCTTGCAGTCGAAAAAGTGATGGGCCGTACTCCTCCCAGCGATGGGTGGCTTCATACGGTTCGCGCGGTAAGAGAGATGGGAAATGCACTTCTTGAAATCCTGCCGAATCCATCTCCTCGCGGATCACACGTTCGATGTTACGAAGTGTGATGACGCCGAGTGGAAGCCACGAATAAATCCCTGCACCGATCCGGCGAATGTATCCCGCACGAACTAAGAGGCGATGACTTGCAACCTCTGCATCTGCGGGATCATCACGGAGTGTGCGCAGGAAAAGGGTAGACATTCGCAACATGGGGCGAGCCTACCCGAGAGATCAGATCAAATTGCAGTTTTAGCGCGTGAGAACTTCCGGTTTGCCGCTTGCAACCCCTGCAGCTTCCATCTCATCAGCAAGGCGCATGGCTTCTTCAATAAGAGTTTCAACAATCTGCGCCTCAGGCACTGTCTTAATAACTACGCCCTTAACAAATATCTGTCCCTTACCATTTCCTGATGCGACTCCAAGGTCTGCCTCGCGGGCTTCTCCTGGACCATTAACGACGCAACCCATAACAGCAACGCGCAGGGGAACTGTCATTCCTTCAAGACCAGCCTGAACTTTTTCTGCCAAGGTATAAACATCTACTTGTGCACGCCCACATGATGGACAGGAAACTATCTCTAACTTACGTTGCCGAAGGTTAAGAGATTCAAGGATAGAAATTCCAACCTTTACCTCTTCAACAGGAGGAGCTGACATTGATACGCGAATAGTGTCGCCAATTCCTTCAGCCAATAAAATTCCAAATGCTGTTGCAGATTTAATCGTTGCCTGGAAGGCAGGGCCCGCTTCAGTAACGCCCAGGTGTAGTGGATAGCTGCACTGCGCTGCCAAGAGTCGATAGGCACTGACCATAGTGACGGGATCGTGGTGCTTGACTGAGATTTTAATATGTGAAAAACCATGCTCTTCAAAGAGTGATGCTTCCCATAGCGCGGATTCTGCCAAAGCCTCTGGAGTAGCTTTGCCGTACTTTGCTAAAAGTCGTGGATCAAGTGAACCGGCATTGACACCAATGCGGATTGGAATTCCCGCATCTCCTGCCGCCTTGGCGACCTCTTTCACCTTGTCATCAAATTGCTTAATATTTCCTGGATTGACCCGAACGGCAGCACATCCGGCATCAATAGCTGCAAAGATATATTTTGGTTGGAAGTGAATATCGGCAATTACCGGGATCTGTGACTTCTTGGCAATCTGAGCGAGTGCATCAGCATCATCTTGGCTCGGAACAGCAACTCGTACGATCTGACACCCTGATGCAGTTAACTCAGCAATCTGTTGCAGCGTTGCGTTGACATCGGATGTTAGCGTTGTGCACATTGATTGAACGCTTACCGGGTGATCGCTACCCACTCCAATTTTGCCGACCATCAATTGATTGGTTTTGCGACGAGGTGCGAGAATCTTTAACGGTGCAGATGGAATTCCAAGATCAACCATGGCTCTATTCTGCCTCAACTCTAGCCATTGAGCGAGATGGGGTTGATTATGTCGGCAACGAGTAAGAGCAGGGTCAGGGCAATTAAGATCACAACGATAACTGCGGTGATTGGGGTTAGCACCTGAACATTAATGGGGGCAGGTCGTCCGCGACCACGTAATCGAGCGATCAGCGCTCTGATCTCATCTGCAATCGCAACGGCCATGTGGCCACCGTCAAGGGGCAGGATGGGAAGTAGATTAAAGATACCGACAAAAATATTGAGGCTTGCGATAATAATTAAGAAGGTGCCGATGCGTTGGCTCCAGTTTTGATTTCCACTGGCAAGGGTCTCACCTGAGACTCGCGCAACTCCTACAACTCCGACTAAACCATTGATATCGCGTTCATCGCCACCAAATGTTTGCCCCCAGAGCTCTGGGATCTTGGCAGGTAACAAGGCTAATGATTTAACAGATTGAACGATCATATTCTTACTTATAGTTGCAGATTCTTTTCCTGCTGAGATTACATCTACACGCTTAGTACCTATCTCATTGATAATTCCGAGAAGATAGCGTTCCTCGCCACCTATATCTGTCAGTCGAGGGGTTGCAACGAGTGAAATCTCTTGCCCATCACGGGCAATGGTAAATCGAAGCTGTGCTCCATTAGATGAGCGAATAAGATCAAAGCCGGTGGCCCAATCAGTAATCACTTGACCATCAATAGATGTGATCTCATCCCCTGCTCGAAATCCCGCGTCGAGAGCGGCAGAATCTGGAATTACCTCTTTAATCACAGGTGAAATTGTGTTGACACCGACCCCTGCCAGCAGAGTAAAGAGGAGAAAGAAGCCAAGAACAAAGTGCAGAAATGATCCCGCGCCAAGAACGATAAGTTTCTTCGATGAGCGGGCCGAATAGAAAGCCCGTGACTCTTGCCCTGGAGCCATCGCATCATCTGGCGTCATTCCCGAAATCTTGCAATATCCACCAGCAGGAATTGCCTTGATTCCAAATTCGGTCTCACCTCGATGATAGGACCAAATGCGTTTTCCAAATCCCAAGAAAAACTCAGTCACCTGAAAGTTGAACTTTCGAGCAGTGATGTAATGACCAAACTCGTGCACCATCACAGATAGTAAGAGCGCTACGACAAAGGCAATAATTCCTAGAATCTCCATCAGCGAGCCACCTTCTTTATCTTCTCACGTGCAACCAGGCGTGCATCATCTTCGATGGCACTGACATCGGCCAGATCTCGCAGCGGTGAGACCGCCGATGGAGAGAGTTGTTGGATCACAGCGTCGACTATATCGATGATTTCTGAGTATCCGATGTGAGAATCAAGAAAAGCGTCAACAGCAACTTCATTTGCTGCATTAAAGATGGCGGGAAGTCCACCGCCCAGAGCCCCGCAACGGCGCGCAAGATCGACAGCGGGAAATTTCACGTGATCGATGGGAGAGAAATTCCAGGTGGAGGCTTGGGCCCAATCAATCGGAGATGTTGCACCACTGAGTCGATCAGGATAGGAAAGTGCGTATGCAATTGGTCCCTTCATATTGGGAGGACTTGCCTGCGCAATTGTTGAACCATCGATAAATTCAACGAATGAATGCACGATAGATTGAGGGTGAATAACCGCTTCAATCTGCGCGTATGGAATATCAAAGAGGTAGTGCGCCTCAATAATTTCCAGACCTTTATTAACTAAGGTTGCAGAGTTAATGGTAACAACGGGACCCATCGCCCATGTTGGATGTGCCAGTGCTTCTGCAACGGTAACGCTAGAGAGATCATCGCGATCTCTAAATGGCCCCCCGCTTGCGGTGAGTACTAGTCGCGATACTTCACTTCTCTCTCCTGACTTTAACCCTTGGTACAAAGCGCTATGTTCTGAGTCAACGGGAAGAAGCTGTCCAGGTTTTGCAATCGACATAACAATTTCGCCGCCAGCAACAAGTGATTCTTTATTAGCCAGGGCAAGTGTGTTTCCTACCTGAAGAGCTGACAGAGTTGGCCCTAGTCCAATGGATCCGGTGATTGCATTAAGTACAACATCACAGGTAATTGCTGCAATTTCAGATGAAGCTTGCGGGCCATCGATTACTTGTACCCCAGGTAAGTTCTCACGTACACGATCAGCATGTAGTGCAACCCCAACAATAGGAACTTTAAATCGCTTTGCCTGCTCGATGAGTAAGTCGGTGTTCTTGCCACCGGCGCTAAGGGCTAGGACACGAAAGAGTTCTGGATGTGCGGCGATGATTTCAAGAGCCTGTATCCCGATCGATCCAGTAGAACCAAGGATAACAACATCACGCATGACTTAACGATCCAGAAGATTTTGTGTGGGTGAATAACCGCTTCCAATACGGCGCTTGGCGATTGCACTTAAGGCTTCGAGCACAACTCGGTTAGCTAAAATTGCGGTGATATCCGCGCTATCAAAAGCTGGTGCAACTTCGACAACATCGATTCCCACAACAGGGAGTTCCAAACAAATTCGCCTAACCGCTTCGAGTAACTCACGCGATGTCATTCCACCAGGTTCTGGGGTTCCGGTTCCCGGCGCCATTCCGGGATCAACAACATCAATATCTACTGAGAGAAATACTCCATCACAGCCATCGATAAGAGTGGTGAAAGATTCATCAAGAACGGTATTGAGTCCACGATGATGAATCTCGGTCATCTCATAAGAGCGCATACCTTGATCGCGCATCCACGCAAGAGTGGCATGATCCGGCCAATATCCACGAAGACCTAGTTGCAAGAAGCGATCTCCACGCATATATCCATCTTCAATTAAGCGACGCATCGGAGTTCCGTGCCCGATCAATGCACCAAAGTGATCTTCGCCAGTATCAGCATGTGCATCAAAGTGGATCATTGAAATCTTTCCGTGTCCGCGATGGTTTGCAATCCCTGCAACATCTGCAGATGCGATCGAGTGATCACCGCCAAGAATTACCGGAATTGCACCTGCTCGTGAAATTTTCTCTGTCGCCTCGCGCAAGACGGCAAGGGATGCAACAAGATCTCCCCCGGGCATCATTAAGTCACCAGCATCAACAACTTTCAGATCCTTTAAACCATCTGTGCGGAGGGCTAAATGTGGGCGACTTGCATCATGGGGTAGATAATCTCCACCGCGAATTGCTTGCGGACCAAACTTGGCACCAGAGCGATGTGATGTTCCTGAATCAATGGGCGCACCGACAATGACAATATCGGCATCGGCATAGGTTGATAGATCATCGAGGTCACATTGGGCAACACCTAGGAAGGTAAAGCTGGGACCGTACATATTGCCATGGTTGACCATTTAAGAAACTTTACGCTTACGGCTGACCACTTGTCCAATAATAACGAGTGCTAGAGCAAGAAAGAACATGGTGGAGGCAATCACATTTGCTTGAGCTGGAATTCCCCGCGCGGCAGATACATAGACAAACTTCGGAAATGTGGTGACGGTTCCCGAATTGAAGTTTGTAATAATGAAATCATCAAAGGAGAGACTAAAAGCTAATAAGGCAGCCGCTGCGATTCCTGGAGCAACTAGTGGCAAAGTCACGCGTCGGAAAGTTTGAAATTCATTTGCATAGAGATCCATCGCCGCCTGCTCAAGCTTAGGGTCAAGAGATGCAATACGTGCTTTCACAGTAACGACAACGAATGAAACACAAAATACCACGTGGGCAAGTACGGTCGGCCAGAAACCTGGGCTTATTTGAAATACCAGCAAGAGCGAGAGAAGCGATGCGCCAAGAACAATTTCGGGGGTCGCCATAGGTAGGAAGATCAGAAGATTGGATGCCGAACGTCCCTTATAGGCATAGCGGCCGATTGCAAAGGCGATCATTGTTCCAAGAATTGTTGAAAAAATAGTTGCCAATAGACCGATCTTGATTGAGTTTCCTAGCGCAGAGCAGACTTGAGGAGCACCGCACGGATTGGTCCAATTATCAAAGGTGAAGCCCTTCCAGATGAGATTAGATTTACCTGAATCATTAAAGGAGAAAGCGAATGTGTAAGCCACTGGAATAAAGAGATAGGTAAAAGCAAAGACCATGTAGATACGAATTAAGTTACGACCGATCCAACGTGAGATCACCACACCAAGAGGAAGGGTTGGAATTGATGCATCTTTTTGCTTAACGCTCATACCAGCTCCTCCGTCCCTGCCTTGCGAATATAGAGAGTAACGAGAATAAGAATTGCTGCCATCAGAGTAAACGAGAGTGCAGCTGCTGTTGGGTAGTCCACGATTCTAAAGTAACGCGACTCAATCACGTTACCGATCATCTTGGTATTTGGATTTCCAAGAATCTGCGCATTTACATAATCACCTGCTGCTGGAATAAATGTAAGCAACGTGCCTGCAACTACGCCGGGCATTGAAAGCGGAAGGGTTACTCTACGAAATGTTGTAAAACCATTTGCATAGAGATCTTCTGAGGCCTCCAAAGTGCGCGGATCGATCCGATCGATCGATGCAAAGAGAGGCAGAGTCATAAAGGGCAAGAAGTTATAGGTCATACCCATCACCACTGCAAATGATGTCGATGTGAGAGTCGTATTCTCGCTAATAATTCCGAAGGTTCGAAGCGAGGGCACTACAAATCCTTCTTCACCAAGGATTTGCTTCCAGGCTACGGTACGGAGGAGAAATGAGGTAAAAAATGGTGCGATAACGAGAACGAGCAAGATGTTCTTATATTTACCTGCCTTAAAAGCTAGAGCGTAGGCAAGCGGATAAGAGATCAAGAGAGCAAGCACTGTGGCAATCAGGGCATATATAAATGAGCGAGTGAATTGCTCGCGGTTTTCAATAAAGGCATCAAGATAATTGGCTAAGCGCAGGGTCTGTTCATACTCAAGCACATCTCCACCGACTACCCGAGTCTGGGTAGAAGTCTGGGCGAGATTAATAATTGGCAGAATAAAAAATACAAATAAAAAGGCGAAGCCAGGAAGAAGAAGTAAGTAGGGAGTGCTTATCTTTTTCATCGCGACATTTCTTTGGCTACTCTTCGTCGAGATCTTCAGGCATTACCTCGGTACCAGCTGCGGCATCTTCATCACCGCGAAGAGCAAATGTGAAGACCGGCTCCCATGAAATATTGACGTAATCACCTATCTGGAATGGTGCGACTCCATCATCGTTTTGCTCAAAGACCATAAGCTCTTGTCCCCATGGCATCATGACTTGATACTGGGTTGAAACCCCGATATATGAGACATCCTCAATCTTTCCGCCACCTAATACATTTCCTGAGGTAGGGGTCTGAAGAAGTGAGATACGGAATTTCTCTGGGCGGATCCCAGCATAGATTGATGAATCTGCCGCATGAGAACGAGCGCGCGGTATCGAGATCTTCTGCCCAAAGAGATCTGCGATGAGAGAGTCTGAATCAGTTCCAACGAGAGATCCCTTAATCAAGTTTGATTGGCCGAGGAAGTTTGCAACAAATGCTGTCTTTGGATTGTCATAGAGATCAACTGGGCTTCCCATCTGCTCAATCTTTCCCTCATTCATCACCGCGATCGTGTCAGCCATTGTCATAGCCTCTTCTTGATCATGGGTAACGTGGACGAAGGTAAGCCCGACCTCCTTTTGAATCCACTTCAATTCAATCTGCATCTGACGTCGCAACTTAAGATCAAGTGCCCCTAGCGGTTCATCAAGGAGAAGTAGTGCTGGCCGGTTAACAATGGCGCGGGCAAGTGCGATGCGTTGTTGTTGCCCACCCGAGAGCTGTGTTGGTTTGCGCTGTGCCAGATGGGGAAGTTCGACCAGGTTAAGCACCTTGTTTACAGCCTCATCAACATCTTTGATGCCGCGACGGCGCAGACCGAATGCAATATTTTCAAAGATAGTTAAGTGTGGAAAGAGGGCATAGTTCTGAAAAACTGTATTGATCGGGCGCTGATATGGCTTAGTTATCGTGATATCTGTTGAACCTAAGTGGATACTTCCCACCGTCGGCTCTTCTAGACCGGCCACCATACGAAGTGTGGTGGTCTTGCCACACCCTGAAGGTCCAAGCAATGCAAAGAATGAACCTTCAGGGATGGTTAAGGTCAGATCATCAACTGCTATGAAGTCGCCATAACTCTTGGTGATGCGTGTGAGTTTGAGATCACCACGTGCAGAGTTTGCGCTATCTGCCACTTAGTTGCCGGCTGCCTTTTGGAACGCCTCTGTCCAAGTACTTTCTTCAGCAGGTGTGAGTGAACGAAAGACTGAGAGGTTAGCCAGAGTCTTCTCACTTGGGAAGATAAATTCGCTCGCCGCTAGATCTGGATCGATCTTCTCCATCTCGGCCTGAGCACCCTTTACCGGAGTTACATAGTTCACATATGCAGCAACTTCTGCCGCAATTGCTGGATCGTAATACCAGTTAATGAGTTTTTCGGCATTTACCTTCGCCTCAGCACTTGCTGTGTAAGGAATCACTAAGTTATCACCTGAGATAGTTCCACCTGATTCTGGAATTGCGAAGTCAAACTTTCCATCATATTCATCTTTAAGAATGAACATATCTCCAGACCAGCCAATAACAGCGACAGCATCTCCGGCGGTGAGATCTTCTGCATACTCATTGCCTTTAACGCCACGGATCCAACCGTCTTTGATCTTGCCTTCCATGAAGTCAACTGCATTCATAAATTGATCTTCAGTTACTGTTTGTAGATCAACACCTTGCGAGAGCAAAATAACTCCAATGGTGTCGCGCATCTCTGTGAGAACGATGATCTTGCCTTTATTTGCAGGTGCAAAGAGTTCATCAAGGGTACGAATCCCGTTTGGAACCTTCTCTGCATTCCAACCAAATCCGCCCATAATGCCTTGCCAGGTCATGGTGTATTCACGGTTTGGATCATAGGAAGGTGAGGCTAGAGTTTCAAGAAGATTTCCTGCATTAGGAATATTTGATTTATCAAATTGCTGTGTATACCCAAGACGTATCCATCGCGCTGCCATCCAGTCAGTTGGAGTTACGATGTCATAACCAATATCTTCTTTGATCTTTAGTTGTGCCTGAACTTTTCCAAAGAACTCATCGTTATCGTTGTAATCTTCAAAATACTCTGCCGTAATTCCTGTTGATTCCATAAACGCTTCAAGTGTTGGATAGAGCTGGCTCTCATCATCATAATCAAGATAGAGAGGCCAGTTGCCCCAACGTACTGAGCCTGAGCCCGATGCGGCATCATCTCCTGAACCACATGAAGTCAGCAACGCTGCTCCACCTAGTGCACCTGCACCGGCAACAAGTGCGCGGCGAGAAAATTTTGAGTTGAGAATTGCGCGTGCTTCTTGCGATAAAGCTTGGGACTTCGGTGAATTAGCCATCGAGATGGGCTCCTTTTTATTTTCCGGAACAAGGGATGGTTGTGCAGGGCTAATTATGGAGCCGATTGCCCCGTGAGGCCAAACTATTTGTAGGCAATTTCGGAGGAAGTTTTGGCCTCATTGTTGGCCAAAACTTTCAGCCGTTGAGATTGCTCATTACATGTTTGATTCGGGTGTAATCCTCAAAGCCATAACTGGAGAGATCCTTGCCATAGCCAGAGCGCTTATATCCCCCGTGAGGCATCTCAGCCACCAGAGGAATGTGGGTATTGATCCAGACGCAACCGAAGTCAAAGGCCTTAGCAAGGCGCATTGCCCGGCTGTGATCCTTAGTCCAGATCGATGAGGCGAGACCGTAATCGACTCCATTTGCCATGGCGACCGCCTCTGCTTCGTCGTTAAATTTCTGGATCGTAATCACTGGTCCGAAGATCTCGCTCTGGATCAGCTCATCGCTCTGCTTGAGGTCTGCGATCACAGTTGGGGTAATGAAATATCCACCCAAATCATTGGCAGACCCACCGGCCACAACGCGGGCATGGCTAGGTGTGCGTTCAATAAATCCATTGACTCGAGCAAATTGAGCAGCATTGTTGACTGGGCCGACGAGAACATCCGCATCTGGCATTCCCATGGCGATCTGGTTGGTGGCTTGATCTGCCAACAGCTTCACCATCTCGTCATAGACACCTGCTTGCACGAGAACGCGAGTGGCCGCGGTGCAATCTTGACCAGCATTGAAAAATCCTGCGATCGCAATTCCTTCAGCCGCTGCCTGTAAATCCGCATCGTTAAATACAACGACAGGTGCCTTACCGCCGAGCTCTAAGTGAACGCGCTTTAAGGATTTAGCAGCGGCGCCAGCAACTTCCATTCCCGCACGGACTGATCCGGTAATCGAAACCATTGACGGTGTTGCGTGATCGACTAAGAGCGCACCTGTCTCGCGTTCACCGCAGATCACATTGATAACGCCATCAGGTAAGAATTCGCTCATGACCTGAGCCATAAAAACGGTAGAGGCTGGAGTTGTATCACTTGGCTTAAGCACAACGGTATTTCCTGCTGCAATGGCAGGGGCCCACTTCCAGACCGCCATCATCATTGGGTAGTTCCATGGGGTTACCTGTGCGCAGACACCGATTGGCTCGCGGCGTACAAATGAGGTCATGCCGCGCATATATTCACCAGCTGATTTACCTTCCAGGTTTCGGGCAGCACCTGCAAAGAAGCGAATCTGATCAACCATCGGTGGAACTTCCTCGGTTGCGGTTAGCCCTAGTGGCTTTCCACAGTTTTCAGATTCAATCGCCACAAATTCTTCAGCGCGAGATTCGATGGCATCTGCAATTTTTAGAAGTGCGCGCTGGCGCTCTGATGGAGTTGAATCTCTCCATCCCTCAAAGGCGGCGGCGGCGGATTTCATAGCAAGATCAACATCGGCGGAGTTAGATTTAGGTGCGGTAGCAAATGGTGTTGCAGTGGTGGGATTTATCAGCGTTGTGGTCTCACCTGATGATGAGTCAACAGATTTTCCATTGATGAAGTTAGATATCTTTTTCATAACCTACTCCTGCCCCTTGGTTGCTCTAATTAATTGATCGCCGTGATCAAGCGGATGCTTTATATAACTCTGTAACCATGTCTCGATTGTGAATTTTCCACGCTCTGAATGCTCCCCCGATTTTTCTAAATCAGTTTCTTCTAAACGCTTAAGGACATCAAGTGAACCGGCACGCACCGCTGCATAAACAGCAATTGAATTCTCCACTGGTGAATCTTGATAGCCGAGCTTTTCACATTCGGCCCAGGCGCTTTCGTCATATCCTTGAATCAGGCTGCCCTCAGGTTCTGCCACCAATCGCCTAAGACGGGCATATGACTGGGCTTCAGAGTCGGCGACATGGTGAATAATTTGGCGAGCAGACCAACCGTTTTCATGGTGGACATCTAATTGTTCTGGCGCCACACCGCGCGCGAGATTGAGAAAAAATTGAGTGGAACTTTCATACGCTGCTGCCGCCTCACGGATATCCATAGCGCCGAGTCTACTTATTCTTTTCCCTTTTCGGCAGCGGCCAATTGGCCACACGCCCCATCGATCTCACGGCCACGAGTGTCACGTACCGTCACAGGAACTCCATAGCTTTCCAGGATTCGTACGAATTCCGCTTCGTCCTCACGACGAGAAGCGGTCCATTTCGACCCCGGGGTCGGATTAAGTGGAATCAGATTAACGTGGGCGTTACGGCTTTTGAGTAAGCGTCCCAGTAAATCTGAGCGCCACGATTGATCGTTGATATCTCTAATGAGTGCGTATTCAATGGAGTAGCGGCGGCCAGTCTTCTTCTCGTAGGCATCAGCAGCTGCCAAGACTTCACGAACATTGAAACGATTATTAATTGGCACCAAGGTATCGCGCAGTTCATCATCTGGAGTATGAAGAGAAACTGCCAATGTGCAGTTAATGCCTTCATCCATCAATTTTTCAATTCCATTAACCAAGCCGACCGTTGAAACAGTGACAGAGCGCGCACTGATGCCAAGTCCATCAGGGTTTGGATCTACGATGTTATGAAGTGTGCGGACAACTGCGCTGTAATTGGCAAGTGGTTCTCCCATACCCATAAAGACAATATTCGATAATCGCGTAGGGCCCCCAGGTAATTCGCCATCCTGGCAGGCCCGAGCTGCGGCAACAATCTGTTCTGTGATCTCGCCAGCTGTGAGATTTCGCGTAAGACCGGCCTGACCTGTAGCGCAGAATGGGCAATTCATTCCACATCCTGCCTGGGATGAGATACAGACAGTCACGCGATCGGTGTATCGCATCAGAACAGATTCAACGAGAACTCCATCATGGAGTTTCCACAAATCTTTTCTCGTCATTCCCCCATCAGTTGTTCGAGTTGTTACAAGCTCGATCAGTTGCGGCGTAAGAGCCGCTGCTATCGTCTCGCGCTGATCTGCCGGGATATCACTCCACTGCTCAGGCTTATTAGATAGATGTGAGAAGTAATGTGTTGCTACTTGTGAGGCGCGAAATGGTTGAAAACCAAGTTGCGCCGCCCACGCCTTGCGCTCTGCCGGTGAGAGATCAGCCAGGTGCTTAGGTGCCTTCTTCTTCTGGGGTGGCTCGTCAAAAACTAGTGGAATCTCAATCATGAGAACCGTTTGACGAGTTCGAGTGCGATATAGATAGCTGGAGCTGAAAATATTGCAGAATCGATGCGATCAAGAACTCCGCCATGGCCAGGTAACAAGGTCCCCATATCCTTAAGTGACATATCTCGTTTCATCGCACTTTCAATGAGATCACCACACGTTGCAGTGAAGACAGTCATCAACCCTGTCGCGATCCCGTAGCGATAATCACTCTCTAGGATGTAATGAAAAGCCAACGCCCCACCAATAGATGTTGCAATAATCGATCCAATCAAGCCTTCTACTGATTTCTTTGGGCTGATATTCGGTGCAAAGCGATGCTTTCCGATCAGAACGCCAACGAGATATCCGAAGGTGTCGTTGCAACCAATCAGGACTAAAAAAGTCATTACCGCTGCCAGGCCGTTATTAGGGCGGGCGATCAAGATAATGAAGCCACCCAAAAATGGAAGATAGAGAAGTGCCAGCGCAGTTGAGCTGGCACGCTTGATAAAGTTTTCGGTGCCGTGCCTGAGCGAGAGTAAGAGAATAAGCGTGAAACTTGCCGCAGTAGCAACTGCCAATCCGTTGATCCCTGCAAACCAGGTAGTCATGGAGATTGCAAAGACTGCAACTGCCAGAGTTCTAAATGAGTTTACAAAACCTATCGAAGTAAAGGCGCGAGAGAGTTCTTGAATAGCTAAAATCAGAGCGATCGAGACAAGGCCGGCAAAAATTACCCGTTCAAAGGCAAGTGATAGCCAGATAAGGGCAATGAGGCCAAGTCCAACAAGGATCGATGGAACCAACTTGCGCCCTGCGCGCTCGTTGATCGCCTCATTAAAAGAATGTAAATCACTCACAGGGATTTAGGAACTCTCTAGACCTCGAGAAGTTCAGTCTCCTTATGCTTGAGTAGTTCATCAATCTTGGCGACGTGATCTGCTGTGACTTTCTCCAACTCTTTCTCGCCACGTGCGACATCATCTTTTCCAATATCGCCATCTTTCTCCAGCTTTTCCATAGCCTCTTTCGCATGGCGACGGATGTTGCGCATTGAAATCTTTGAATCTTCCGCCTTGGTCTTGGCCACCTTGATGTAATCCTTGCGGCGTTCCTCAGTTAATTGCGGGAAATTCACGCGGATCACAACGCCATCGGTCTGAGGGTTAACGCCGAGATCTGAATCACGGATCGCCTTTTCAATCCCGGCCATAGCGCCTTTATCAAAGGGTGAAACAACTGCCATCCGTGGCTCTGGAATCTGGATTGTCGCTAACTGCGATAGAGGTGTAAAGGTGCCGTAGTAATCGACCATAATTTTATTAAACATTGCAGGATGAGCCCGGCCGGTGCGAATAGCGCCGAAGTCATCTTTAGCAACCTCGACAGCCTTATTCATCTTCGATTCAGCATCGGCTAAAAGCGTTGCTATATCTGCCATGGTTTTCCCATCCCGTCCATAGAGGTCTTAAAGATATCAACTTGTTGCCTATGCAACGAGTGTTCCGATCTTTTCACCGCGAACCGCGCGGCCAATATTGCCTGCAGCCATCAAATCAAAGACCACGATAGGCAGTGAGTTCTCCCGGCAGAGGCTAAAGGCTGCAGCATCTGCAACGGCCAAGGATTTCTGCAGGACCTCATCGTAGGAGATCGAGTCGTACTTAACGGCCGTCGAATCTTTACGTGGATCTGCGTTATAGACGCCATCCACACCGCTCTTTGCAAGAAGTAGCGCCTCTGCACCAATTTCAAGTGCGCGTTGCGCCGCAACGGTATCGGTTGTGAAAAATGGCATTCCCGCACCGGCTCCGAAAATTACAACGCGACCTTTTTCAAGATGTCGAATGGCCCGGCGTGGAACATATGGCTCTGCCACCTGGCCCATGGTGATCGCTGTTTGGACGCGAGTATCAACACCCTCTTTCTCAAGAAAATCTTGTAACGCTAAACAATTCATTACGGTGCCGAGCATTCCCATGTAATCGGCGCGCGAGCGTTCCATGCCGCGCTCTGAGAGCTCTGCACCTCTAAAGAAGTTACCTCCACCAACAACAATTGCGATCTGAGTTCCTTCGCGGACTACCGTTGCGATCTGCTTTGCCACATCTGCTAAGACATCGGGATCAACACCGATGCCTTTGGTGCCACCAAAAACTTCCCCAGAAAGTTTAAGGAGCACCCTCCGATACGAACCTCGTGTACCGGGCATTGGGTGCTCCTTTCAACTCTAATATTTCGTTCTGTAAGTCTACTGACCGACGCGGAAACGGTGGAACTTCTTGACGGCGGTTCCTGCCTCATCAAGGATCTGCTGCACAGTCTTCTTGGCATCTTTGGCAAATGCCTGTTCGAGCAAGCTGACTTCCTTAACAAAGCCGGTCACGCGACCCTCAATGATCTTTGAAAGGGCGGCTTCTGGCTTCCCCTCTTCGCGCGCTGTCGCTTCTGCAACACGGCGCTCGTTCTCGATCAAATCTGTAGGTACGTCATCACGGTGAACAAACTTTGGCGCAAATGCTGCAATGTGCTGGGCAACATCCTTACCCACTTCTGCTGCTTCCTTTGCAAGTGAGACGAGAACACCCACCTGTGGTGGAAGATCTGGGCTGGTTTTGTGAAGATAGAGACCAACTGGTCCTTCGATCACTGCAACGTTACGAACTTCAATCTTTTCACCCAGCGTGGCATTGCCTTCGTCAATAACGAATTGCACTGTCTTTCCATTTGCCATCGTTGAGGAAAGGAATGATTCGACATCTGAACTCTTTGCTGATTGCAGGTGCTCTACGAGTTCATCACCGAGAGCGATAAAACGCTCGCCCTTTGCAACGAAGTCTGTCTCACAGTTGAGTTCGAGCATGACGCCAAGATCTCCTGAGACCTTTGCAACAACAAGACCATTTGATGTCAGACGACCTTCGCGCTTTGTTACGCCCTTAAGTCCCTTAACACGGATGATATCGAGGGCTTTGTCATAATCGCCATCTGCTTCATCTAAGGCCTTCTTGCAATCAAGCATTCCCGCAGCGGTTGCTTCGCGGAGACGCTTTACATCTTCTGCTGTGTAGTTAGCCAATTCTTACGCCTCCGGGGTTTCTGCTGGAGCTGCTGAATTAAGAATTGCACTCTCAAGTTCAGCAGTTGCAGTCTCTGCAGTTGCTGCCTCAACCGGCTTTACATCTGCAGATGTTGTCGCTGTGCGAGCCTTGAGGCCCTCAACGATTGCATCTGTGATGACACGTGTGAGCAATTCGATTGAACGGATTGCATCATCGTTACCAGGAATCTTGTAATCAACTTCATCTGGATCACAGTTGGTATCAAGAATTGCAATAACAGGGATACCGAGCTTCTTGGCTTCGGCAACCGCGAGGTGCTCCTTCTTGGTATCGACAACCCAGATTGCTGAAGGCAACTTGGTCATGTGACGGATACCGTCAAGGTTCTTGTGAAGTTTTTCGCGCTCACGACGAAGCACTAGAAGTTCCTTCTTTGTCAGCAACATGTCATTTGCATTCTCAAGGGCTTCGAGCTCCTTAAGACGCTGAATACGCTTGTAGACAGTTGGGAAGTTGGTGAGCATTCCACCTAACCAGCGCTCTGTCACAGTTGGCATACCAACGCGTGCAGCCTGCTGAATAATTGGCTGGTGTGCCTGCTTCTTTGTGCCAACGAATAGAACGTGGCCACCCTTTGCAACTGTATCTTTTACGAAGGCATACGCCTGATCGATCAAAGCAAGTGATTGCTGAATATCGATGATGTAGATGCCATTGCGTTCTGTGAAAATAAAACGCTTCATCTTTGGGTTCCATCGACGTGTCTGATGTCCAAAATGGACTCCACTGTCGAGGAGTTCACGCATTGTTACTCCTGCCATGACGGCACTCCTTTTTAGATTTTCTATGCGCGCGCGTAAGCACTCGCAGAAAATCTGCTCGGTTTATGACTTAACGCTTTGTTAAGTCCGTCGCACTTACAACGCCGACTAATGTCAGAGACATCAGACCGAAGTGGCCTTCATTCCTCGCATACGCGATTCACGAATTAAGTACTGAGAAGTCATCAATTTTTCAACTGATGCTGAGCGAAATTCTACCTGAGCCAGATGAGTGCAAAATCCCACCTTAGGCGCGGGGATGAGCCTGCTTAAAGGCTTTTTGAAGCCTTTCGGTGGATACATGGGTGTAGATCTGCGTCGTTGCAAGGGATGCGTGGCCCAAGATTTCTTGCACCGTACGAAGGTCTGCTCCCCCTTCAAGTAAATGTGTAGCCGCAGAATGGCGCAGCCCATGCGGCCCCATTCGCTCCACCCCTTCGAGTGCCGAGAGCGCCTCATAAACCACAGTGCGAACAGTGCGCTGATCAATTCGCTTTCCGCGCGCCCCAAGAAATACAGCTGTGCCAGACTTGTCGCTAGCTAGAGATGGACGAGCGCTCTTTATCCACGAATCAAGTGCCTTCATAGCAGGATTTCCCAACGGAATAGTCCGCTCTTTATTTCCTTTACCCAATACTCGAATCGTATTGCGCGAATAATCAACATCTGCAAAATCAAGTCCGCAGAGCTCTGAAACTCGCGCACCCGTTGCATAGAGAACTTCCAGGATTGCCAGATCGCGCACTGCAAGCGGTCCTTTTTCTTCACCAACTCTTACTCCCAGTGCATCCATCGCAAGGGATGCATCAGCCACGGTGAGTACATCCGGCAGAGTGCGATGACCCTTAGGTATTGCAAGTGAAATTCCTACATCGCTGGCCAGGAAACCTTTCTTATGTGCCCACTTGGTAAAGATGCGGATGGAAACCGCGCGGCGCGACAAGGTAGTTCGCGCACCACCTTTGACCTGCTGATTAGCCAACCACGAGCGAATGTGAGCCAGTGTTAATTGTGAAAAATCCCTCACACCCAATGAATCCAAATGCGCTAACAGGCTGTCGACATCACCCAGATATGCCCTGACAGTATGCACAGAGAGGCTGCGTTCACGCTCTATATGAAACGCAAAGTCATGACGGATCTTTTCGAAGTCATGGCTCATAGATAAAGGCTACTCGGGCTTTCGTCCTTGTCGCAGTAAGCCGAAGGTGAGTGCATCTTCAAGTGCCATGGCAGATGCGGCGATGACGTTTTCGTGGACGCCAACGGTGCTCCATTTGCCTTTGCCATCGGATGTTTCAACTAAGACGCGAGTAATAGCGCCAGTACCAAGGCGACCTTCAAGAATTCGAACTTTGTAATCGGTAAGTTCAAGTACGACTAGCTCTGGATACAGTGTGTTTAGGCCTTCACGTAATGCACGGTCGAAGGCGTTTACCGGACCATTTCCAGTACCGCTACAGGTAATCACTTTTCCTTGTGCGGTGACTGTTACTTCCGCCTTTGTCACAATTGAACCTTCACTGCGCTCTGTTGTGGTGAGCCAGTGATCAATTGTGAAAAACGCTGGGCGAACTTCGTTGAGTTCTTCAAGAAGTAGTAGCTCAAAGGATGCATCGGCTGCCTCGAATGTGAAGCCGCGAGATTCCATCTCTTTCACTTTTTCAACAACGCGGCCGATAAGTTCGCGGTCTCCCCCAAGGTCAACACCGAGTTCTAGGGATTTAAGTTCAATAGATGCACGACCAGCCATCTCAGAGACCAGCATGCGCATATCGTTTCCAACAGATGCTGGATCTTCGTGCTGGTAAAGATTGGAATCAACTTTGATTGCAGATGCATGTAGCCCGGCCTTATGTGCAAATGCGGATACGCCTACATATGGTTGACGCGCTGATGGTGAAACATTGGTGACCTCAGCAACTGCATGTGAGATGCGGAAGGCTTCGCGTAGGGCGTTTTCGGGCAATACTGGCTTATCTTTCTTCAACTCTAAGTTGGCGATAATCGAAACAAGGTCGGCGTTACCTGTTCGCTCACCGTATCCGTTAAGAGTTCCTTGAACGTGGGTGGCACCTGCTGCAATGGCAGCCATCGAGTTAGCGATGGCGCATCCAGTGTCATTGTGGCAATGGATACCGATACGTGCCTGAGATGATTGAAGAACATCGTGGACAACTTGTGAGAGTTCATCGGGCAACATTCCACCGTTGGTATCGCAGAGTGCTATGACATCAGCGCCAGATTCTGCCGCCACGCGGACAACTTCTAGCGCGTAGGCGCGATTGCTGCGGTATCCATCAAAGAAGTGTTCTGCATCAAGAAATACGCGTTGTCCTTCTTGGCGAAGGTGTGTGATGCTCTCGCGAATCATTTCGAGGTTCTCATCAAGAGTTGTCTTGAGTGCAAGATCAACGTGGCGATCAAAGGCCTTTGCAACCAGAGTTACCACTGGGGCGCCCGAATCGCGAAGGGCTCCGAGAAGGACATCATCATCTGCCTTTACATTGGGGCGGCGAGTGGCACCGAATGCAACAAATATTGCATTCTTGAGTTTGAGTTCTTTCTTTGCCAGTGCGAAGAATTCGGTATCTTTTGGATTAGCTCCGGGCCAACCACCTTCAATAAAGCCAACACCGAGATCATCAAGGTGGCGTGCAATTGTGAGTTTGTCGTGGACGGAGAGATTTAGCCCTTCTTGCTGTGCGCCATCGCGCAAGGTGGTGTCATAGATATGGAATGAGTCATCAATTGCCATTAGAGGACTCTCTTCACCCAGCCATGCTTATCTTCGATATTTCCATGTTGGATACCGAGTAAGTGATTGCGGATCTGCATTGTGATCGAACCTGGCTGACCATCGCCAGTAACCCATGTGCCCATCGCGCTCTTTGCTTGGCCGATCGGTGAGACAACTGCGGCGGTTCCACAGGCAAATGTTTCTGTGATCTCACCGCTGGCAATGCCATTTTGCCAATCGGTGGTGCTGATCATTCCTTCTTCAACTGTATATCCGAGATCTGCAGCAACACTTAAAATTGAATCGCGTGTAACACCTGGCAACAGCGTTCCGGTGAGTTTGGGTGTGAAGATTGTGGCAGCGGCGCCTTCTCCTTTAACAAAGTAGAGATTCATGCCGCCCATCTCTTCTACCCACTTGCGCTCGACGGCATCTAACCAGACAACTTGATCGCAGCCTTCTTTCGCTGCAGCCTTCTGTGCAACGAGTGAAGCCGCGTAATTTCCGCCGCACTTGGCCTCTCCTGTTCCGCCTTGTGAAGCGCGGACATATTCGGTGGAGATCCAGACAGAGACAGCCTTTGATGGATCAAAGTAAGCACCGGCAGGGGTAGCGATAATAAGGAATGTTGCTTTATTTGTTGGGCGTACGCCTAAGCCGACTTCGGTAGCAAACATAAATGGGCGAATATATAAAGACTCTCCCACTTTGTTAGGAACCCAACCAGCATCTTGCTTTACGAGAGTTTCAACAGTTTCAATAAAGAGTTCAACTGGCATTTCAGGAAGAGCTAAACGTGCAGCACTTCGTGCAAATCTCTTAGCATTTGCCTCAGGGCGAAAGAGTGCAATCCCGCCATCAGGTTGGCGATATGCCTTCATTCCTTCGAAGATCTCTTGTCCATAATGAAAGACCGCTGTTGCAGGATCTAAAGTAAGCGGACCGTAGGGAACTAGTTCAGGTTCTGCCCAACCGTTCTTCTCATCCCACTCACAGATAACCATGTGGTCGGTGTAGTACTTACCGAATCCACCTTCAGCAACGAGAGCATCGCGTGTTGCTGCATCTTTAGCGTTGGGATTGAGTGTGATCTTCATATTAGAGCAGCGCTAAAAGCGCATCCCCCACTTCACTTGTGCTGCGTTGGGTTGATCCACGTGTTGCAAGATACTTAGCAACTGCTGCTTCAACATCGCGCGCTGCCTGTGTCATACCGAGATGATCAAGCATGATGGCAATTGACATCACCGTTGCAGTCGGGTCAGCTAGATTTTTTCCAGCGATATCAGGGGCTGACCCGTGAACAGGTTCAAACATTGATGGAAAGGCGCCGGTCGGATTGATATTGCCCGAGGCAGCTAAACCGATACCGCCACAGATTGCCGCCGCAATATCGGTCAAGATATCTCCGAAGAGATTATCTGTAACAACGACATCAAAGCGATCTGGATTGGTAACAAAGAACATCGCGGCAGCATCAACGTGGATGTACTCCGTTGTGATCATCGGATACTCGGTGGCAACCTCATTAAATGTACGGGTCCAGAGGCTTCCAGCACGAGTAAGCACATTATTCTTGTGAACAAGTGTGAGCTTCTTGCGATCACGTTTTTTTGCTAACTCAAATGCATATCTGATCGTTCGCTCTGCACCTCGTCGAGTGTTGAGTGACTCTTCAGTTGCTATCTCGTGTTCTGTGTCAAGAGCGAGAACTCCGCCTGCACCTACATATGGGCCTTCGGTTCCTTCGCGGACAACGACGAAATCAATTGGCGCTGTTGTTGACAATGGGCCTGTGACTCCTGGTGCAAGCTTGGCAGGGCGTAAGTTGATGTAATGATCAAAGGCGAAGCGAAGTTTAAGTAAAAGACCGCGCTCGAGAACTCCGCTTGGAACGCTGGGATCTCCCACTGCTCCGAGCAAGATGGCATCAGACTTTGCGATCTCTGCCATCACTGAATCAGGAAGAACTTCTCCGGTGCGATGCCAAAATCCCGCGCCTAAGTCGTATTCGGTCTTAGTGAAAGTGGTGTCGTACTTTGCAGCCACTGCATCAAGAATCCGGATACCTTGAGTAACAACCTCAGGACCGATTCCATCTCCAGCAATGACGGCAAGGTTAATCTTCTTAGACATTAGTTCACCAAAGAGACAGATCGAACAAGATCTGCTCCGATTTCCTTTGCAACAGATGCCGCTACAGATTCTGAGACGGATGAATCGACGGTGATCGCCATAAGAGCGCTACCGCCTTGTGCTTGTCGCGCAACCTGCATGCCAGCGATATTGATCTTTGCCGCCCCAAGTGCGTTACCAACTGTTCCGACAACGCCCGGACGATCGGCATAGCCAAGGAAGAGCATGTTCTCTGATGGTGGAAGATCGAGATCAAAGCCATCAATTGCAATGATCTTTTCAACTTTGCGAATTCCCATCAACGTTCCATCAACCTTTATTGACTTTCCGTTGCTTAAGGCAAGATGAAGAGAGATCATGCTGCGATATTCAGGGCTATCTGGAGTGGTTGTCACATTTGATGTGACGCCGCGCTCTGAAGCAAGTCCTGGTGCATTGACGTAGGTAACATCTTCAGCGCCCGCTGCAAGTAGTGCACCCTTAAGCGCACTTGTTGCCAAGATGGATGAGTCATGTCCTGAGATATCTCCCATAACTGTGATCTCCATGCTGACAGGAAGTTCTCCAGCTAAGGCAGTTCCAATCTGCGCCATCTTCTCAACTAATGGGAGTGATGGACGAATCTCATCATGGATTGCTCCACCCTTAACGTTGACCGCATCAGGTACAAGTTCACCGCCGAGCGCTTTACGAACAGAGACCGCCACTGCGATTCCGGCCCGCTCTTGCGCTTCATCAGTAGATGCTCCAAGGTGCGGAGTTGCAACAACTTCATCAAGTTCAAAAAGTGGTGAGTCGATGCATGGCTCTGTCGCATAGACATCAAGACCAGCACCTGCAACGCGACCTTCTTTAATTGCGTTGTAGAGAGCAGTTTCATCAAGGACTCCACCACGCGCTGCATTAATAATGCGCACTTCTGGCTTTACCTTCTTCAACGCATCAGCGCCGATGAGATTTGCTGTCTCCTTCGTCTTTGGAAGGTGGATAGTGATGAAATCACTACGCTTTAAGAGCTCGTCGAGTTCAACAAGTTCTACGTTAAGTTGCGCCGCACGCGCTGGTTGCAAATATGGGTCATAGGCGATGACGCTCATACCAAATGCCTGCATACGATGAGCAACGAGTTGTCCGATACGACCAAAGCCGACGATACCGAGAGTTTTTTCGAATAGTTCAGCACCGGTGTACTTAGAACGTGCCCACTTACCGTTACGTAGCGCAGCGTGTGCAGGGGAAACAAAGCGAGCAGATGCCAGCAATAGTGCAATCGCAAGTTCGGCCGCTGAAACGATATTTGATGTCGGTGCATTAACAACCATGACACCGGCAGCCGTTGCTGCAGGAATATCAACGTTATCAAGACCAACACCGGCACGTGCAATTACGCGAAGACCCTTTGCTGCAGCAATTGCCTCAGCATCCATCTTGGTCGCAGAGCGAATCAGTACAGCATCCACACCTTTGCCCAACGCTTCAAGGAGCTCTGCGCGATTTGCACCGTCGCAGTTACGCACCTCAAAGTCAGGTCCAAGCGCTTCAAGTGTTGCTGGACTTAACTCTTCTGCAATGAGAACAATAGGTTTAGCCACGTGCTGCGCTTCCTTCTTGATAGTCATCCTTATTGGAGTTCTTCATCCAGCTAAACATCTTGCGAAGTTCGCGTCCTACCGTCTCGATTGGATGTGACTCACCCTTTGCGCGGAGCGCCTTGAATTCTGGTCCGCCGGCTTCTTGATCATCGATGAAGCGCTTTGCAAATGCTCCAGATTGAACATCAGCAAGAACTGCCTTCATGTTTTCCTTCACGCGTGGATCAATAACACGTGGACCAGAGACGTAATCACCAAATTCTGCCGTGTCAGAAACTGACCAACGCTGCTTTGCGATTCCACCTTCGTACATCAAATCTACGATCAACTTGAGTTCGTGAAGACATTCAAAGTACGCAACCTCTGGCTGGTATCCCGCCTCGGTCAATACTTCAAAGCCGTACATCACTAGCTGTGATGCTCCACCACAGAGCACTGACTGCTCACCGAAGAGATCTGTTTCGCACTCTTCCGTAAATGTGGTGAGAATTCCGCCTGCGCGAAGTCCGCCAATTGCCTTTGCATATGAAAGCGTCAACGGCCAAGCACTTCCTGTTGCATCTTGCTCAACTGCAACGATGACGGGAACGCCACGTCCTGCTGAATACTCGCGACGCACCAAGTGTCCTGGACCCTTAGGTGCAACCATGCAGACATCAACATTTGCTGGTGGGGTGATGTAACCAAAACGAATATTGAAACCG
>Ga0129324_10000186_pt1 | contig 44622 bp, 43 predicted proteins | sample CPBDNA_7_FD_96879 | JGI IMG/M metagenome (GOLD analysis project Ga0129324, IMG submission 96879) | Freshwater to marine salinity gradient microbial communities from Chesapeake Bay, USA - CPBay_Spr_15_0.2_DNA | ecosystem: Environmental > Aquatic > Marine > Coastal | place: USA: Chesapeake Bay... | reverse complement strand
TGCACACCAGGCATTGTCGAGCCGTTATACACAAACACGCTGGGCAAGTTAAGTCGAGCCGCGGCCATCAACATTCCAGGAATGCTCTTGTCGCAACCTGCGAGACCAACAAACCCATCGAAGCGTTCTGCGTGAACAACGGTTTCCACACTGTCGGTAATAACTTCGCGACTGACCAAACTTGCACGCATTCCTTCGTGGCCCATGCTGATTCCATCGCTCACGGTGATAGTGCCAAATTCAAGCGCTACTCCACCGTTGGCGCGCACACCCTTTTTTGCGCTATCGGCAAGTCGGCGCAGCGACGCATTACATGGCGTTACTTCGTTCCAGGCTGAGGCAATACCGATTTGTGGCTTCTGCCAGTCATCATCGGTTAAGCCAACTGCGCGTAACATTGCTCGCGCTGCGGCTTTTTGGTTGCCGTCTGTTACATCGCGGCTGCGTGGCTTGACATCTACTGGGGTTTCTGTTGGCTTAGTCATCGCAACTCAGGCTACTTGCGATCACTCAATCGGTGTATGCAAGCAACATTCCACGCGTTGTCACGCCAACTCGCGAACCCACCTGCGGCAATTGATCGGCTTGCAAACGAATCACAACACGCTCACCTGTCGACAGGGTGCCTTCAATAACCCCGTCATGACCGAAGAACTTTGATCCCACCACATCAACGGAAACAGATCCGGCTGACCCTTCATCAACAATGGAGAGCTGCTCTGGTCGGACCACGATGTTTACCGGCCCGGCAGGACAAGCATTGGCAATGGGAACTGCATCGCCTAATGCACATTGAACATGGTTGCCCGCACCGACAGAAGTGCCAGCGATTACAAAGACATCGCCAACAAACTCTGCAACATGTTGCGATATGGGATATTGATACAAGGTTGCTGGGTTAGCGATTTGCTGCATTCGTCCGCCAAGCATGACTGCAACCTGATCCGCAGTTGACAACGCTTCTTCTTGGTCGTGAGTAACCCAAATTGCCGTCGCGTTTGTTGCACGTAATGCACGAACGGTTTCATCTCGCACTTGTTCGCGCAAACCGGCATCAAGCGCCGCAAATGGCTCATCGAGCAGCACTACGCGCGGGTGCGGAGCAAGCGCACGCGCAAGGGCAACCCGCTGTTGCATTCCACCCGACAATTGACTTGGCCGATGCTTTTCATATTGCGCCAGCCCAACGATTTCGAGCACTTCTGTTACCCGAGCTCGTGCTGCAGTCGAACGTCGATTCTTCAGACCGAACGCCACATTTCCGCCAACTGTCAGATGCGAAAACAATGCACCATCCTGAGGGACAATCGTTACCCCGCGTGATTGCGGCGGAATGATCAAGCGTGAGTTTTCGGCAACAACTTCGCCTTCAACTTCAATACGTCCTTTGTCGGGTGCTTCGAACCCACCAATCAACCGAAGGAGTGTTGTTTTACCCACTCCCGAAGGACCGATGATTGCGGTAATTGATCGCTGCGGAACATCAAGGTTGACTGAGTCCAAAACAAGTCGATCACCATAATGATGTGACACATCGCGAATAGACAAACTGAGCGTCATCGCGCAACCCCATGCCTTGTTGTTGCAGTCAGCACTGCAACGGGGACCACTGCAAGCAAAATCATCGCCAACGCAAACGGGCCAACTGACGCGTAGTCAGATACCGAACTGAACTTCCAGATTTGTGTGGCAAGTGTTTCGGTACCAGTTGGACGAAGCAACAGCGTTGCCGGAAGTTCTTTCACAGAGGACAACATCGACAATGCGCCAGCGGCCATAATTCCTGGAAGCGCCAACGGAATAGTCACTCGTAACAGTGTCATCATCGAACCTGCCCCAAGGCTACGAGCAACATGCTCCAATGACTGCGTACTCATTGCAATAGCAGACCTCATTGACGCAACTGCAAGCGGTAAGAAAATGAGCACTTGGGCCAAGATCAATAGAGGCATCTCTTGATACAGCGGACGCAGGGTTCTGATGCCAAGATACACAATCGAAATCGCAATCACTATTCCTGGCAGCGCGTGCGCAACATACGTTGAACCTTCAAGAATTTGCGACGCTCTACCCCTGTAGCGAGCCGAGAGAAGCGCGATAGGAAGTGCCACAAGTGCCGTTACTACCGATGTGACTATGCCAATACCAAATGAGGTTGCGATCGAACTAATGACAACATCCCATTGCACTTGATTGCTCGAATCAAAACCTGTCCAGTAAATCGCTCGCCAAATTGGTACTCCAGCACCAAGTGCAACGAGCAATACAGCGCCAGTAATCGTTGCTATGCGTGCCGGAATTCCGAACTGAATATTTGTTGCGCGACGTACTCCCGAACCTAAACGAAACGTGTCGCGAGTAGAACGGACTCGGGCCTCAATGAGTGTGAGCACTAACGCCGCCATCAGTAAGACCGTTGACAAAATTGCTGCTCGAGACGGATTAAACCCGGCTCGATAGGCGCCATAAATCACCCACGTGAACACCTCGTATCGCATTGCCGCTACAGCACCAAAGTCGGACAGGACATACAACGCGACAAGTAGCGCTCCACCCGTTATTGCGGGGCGCGATTGCCCAAGTGTCACCGTTCGAAATACGCCAAACGGAGTTCTGCCAAGCGATAACGCAACCTTTTCAGACATTGGGTCACTGATATCCATCGACGCGATCACCGGCAACATCACGAACGGATAACACACAAACGTCAGCACAATAAACGCGCCAAGAAAACCACTGATCCCTGGAATCCACGAGACCCAAGCAAACGCCGCAAGGTACGACGGGATTGCTAGTGATAACGAGAATGCGATGATCAGCAACAGTCGTGGACGCAACGGCGATCGCGCCACAACCCATGCAGCAAAAACCCCGATAACAACCGATGCACTCGTCACTGTGACCATGAGCAGCAAACTTCGAAGCACAAGCTGAAGTGTTCGTGACTGGAAAAGTTCGTCAACTACTGCGGCAAACCCACTGGTAAATGCAGTTTGAAATAGATACCAAACAGGAACGAGGCTGAGGACCGAGGCAACGAGTGCGGGCGCTACGAGCGCAAACGGAGCCCGCGTCCTGCTACTCATTTAGTGAGCAAACCGGTCTTTGCGAGTAGTTCTTGTGTCTCGGCTAATGACTTCAAGTTTGAAAGATCAATCGCAGGTGGATTTAGTTCTTCGATTGTCGGAAGTTCACTAAATGGAGCAACTCCTGCTGCCAACGGGTACTCAAACGTCTTGAGCCCAAAATACTCCTGCCCTTGCACTGACAGTAGGAACTTCACCAACTGATTGGCCGCGTTTGTATTTTTAGAAGACTCAAGTACACCAACACCAGCAACATTGATTAATCCACCGACATCACCATTGATGAAGTAGTGATTCTTAGCAACAACTGCATCTGCGCCTTCTGCTGCAATCTTTTCATACAGGTAGTAATGGTTGACCAATCCCAACGACACTTCGCCAATATTTACTGCATCGCGAACAGCGCCATTCTTCTCATACGGAACAGGCTCGTTTGCCTTGAATGCCGTTAGCCACTGCTCTGCTTCCGCTTCACCTCGAATGACTCGCAACGCAGTAACAAATGACTGCCATGACGCGTTCGTCGGAGCGAATCCGATCTTGCCTTTCCACATCGGATTCAAAATGTCGTCAATGGTGTTTGGAACTACTGATACCAACTCGGGGTTGTACACCGCTACGCGAGCACGCCCACTTGTGGCAACCCAACGATCTTGTGTTGAACGAAACCTGCTGTCAACCAAGTTGGTGATGTCAGATGGCAATGTGCTGAGCAAACCAGCATCTTCAACTGCACCGAGCGCACCTGCATCTTGAGAAAAATACACATCGGCTGGAGATGCATCACCTTCGGTGATGAGCAATGCCGCAAGCTCTCCCGAATCCGCATAACGAACTTCAAGTTTGATACCAGTTTGTGTAGTGAACTGCGAAAACAATTCGGCAACGAGTGCTTCACTTCTTCCGCTGTACACAACGAGCGGGCCAGTCGACGTTTCTGCAGATTCAGAACTGCCCGATGAGCAACCGGCAATCAGCGCTACAGCCATTGCACCGGCAATCAACTGTTTAACTCGGGCCTTCGTTCGCAACTGGTTCATAATCTGATTACCTTTCAGAACTGTAAGGTACGCCTAACACAATGTTAGGCATACCTAACAGAAAAACACAATTGACCCATTTGGCCATTACTGGGTACGGCGTGCCTGCAAAATCGCAGTGACCACTTTGCCGTCTGCCTTGCCTTGTGACGCCTTCATGATGGCGCCAACGAGAGCACCCATCGCCTTTTCTTCGCCCGCGCAAAACTTTGACCACGCATCGGCCTGTTGCGCAATTGCTGCGTCCACCATGGCCTCAACTGCGCTGGTATCGAGCGCTTCAAAACCTTTCACCGCTGCAATTGCAACTGGGTCTCCTCCACCGTTGGCAACCATTTCCGACAAAATGGTTTTTGCTTGCGTGGCAGTAATTTTTGCATCACGTTCCATTTGGGTCAGCGTTGCTATGTCGCTTGCTGCAACTTTTGGAGTTGAGCCTTCTTCTGCAAATGCTTGTTGCACATACACCAATGCACGCGCTGCGTCGCCGCCTGCTTGTGCAACGGCAGAAACATATTCGTCTTGCCCGCGTTCAACAATGACGTACACCGATTCGCTTTCCTTATTCGCGCCAGTGAGTGTTGCAAGTTGTGCGCGGCGCGCGGCAGGCAACATCGGTAGCGATGCACGAATACTTTCGATCCATGCCTGATCTGGGTCAAGCAGCACTAAGTCGGGCTCTAAGAAGTACCGGTAATCATCGGCGTCTTCTTTTGTGCGCAATGTGTGCGTGCGACCTTCGCTGTCATCCCAGTGGCGCGTCTCTTGACGAATGGTTCCGCCCGATTCGAGCACATCAATTTGACGGCGAGCTTCGTAGTCAATTGCTTTACCAACAGCGCGAATGGAGTTGACGTTTTTGATTTCGCAACGCGTGCCAAACGGTTCGCCGGGTTTGCGCACCGACACGTTGACATCGCAACGCATGGAGCCCTCTTCCATCTTTGCGTCGCTTGCTCCAACAGCCAACAAAATAGAGCGTAATTCTGCAACGTACTGACGAGCCTGATCCGAATTACGAATGTCTGGGCGCGAGACGATTTCAACAAGTGGAACACCAGCGCGGTTGAAGTCGACAAGTGAATAATCACTGCCATGAATCCGGCCACTAGTGCCACCAATGTGTGTTGACTTTCCCGTGTCTTCTTCTAAGTGGGCGCGCTCAATACCTATGCGCACATCGCCAGGCAACATCATGAAACCGTCAATGTTGATTGGCTGGTCGTACTGACTGATTTGATATGCCTTTGGCATATCCTGATAGAAGTAGTTCTTGCGGTGGAATGTGCTTGGTTGCACCGTGCAATTCAGCGCCAGACCTAAGCGGATAGCCAGCTCTACTGCGTGCTTGTTGAGTACGGGCAATGCGCCAGGTAGTCCAAGTGTTACGGGGTCGATATTGGTGTTTGGTTCATCACCAAAGCGGTTTGGGCTTGCAGAAAACAACTTCGTTTTTGTATCAAGTTCGACGTGAACTTCAAGTCCAACAACCATTTCCCAACCATTTGGCAACGCAGTGCTGTGTTGTGGGGCTGATGATGCGTTACTCATGACGCACGCTCCAGTTCGGCAGCCACACGGAACATGGTCGGTTCACCCAACGCCGGAGCAAGTACCTGCACACCCACAGGCATGTTGTGAGCACCCGTTCCAAAGGGAACGCTCATCGCCGCGTGTCCTGCAAGGTTGGTTGGAATCGTAAAAATGTCGCACAAGTACATGGTCAGCGGGTCGCTGGTCTTATCGCCCAGCGGGAACGCAACCGTTGGCGACGTTGGCGTCAAAATGACATCACACTTTTCATACGCGGCTGCAAAATCGTTGGCAATAAGGCGACGAACTTTAAGCGCCTTTCCGTAATACGCGTCAAAGTAGCCGGCCGACAATGCATAGGTTCCCAACATGATGCGACGTTTTACTTCTGCACCAAAACCTGCGGCACGCGTTGCGCCATACATCGAGTGTAAGTCGGCAGTTTCGACACGCATTCCGTAACGCACGCCGTCGTAACGAGCCAGGTTGCTGCTTGCTTCCGCAGGAGCAACGAGGTAATACGCGGTTAAGCAATACGACAACGATGGCAACGAGATATCAACAATGGTTGCCCCTGCTGCTTGCAGCGCTGCATATGCGGCATCCATTCGTGCAAGAACTTCGGGCTCGCATCCGTCTGGCATGTCGGCAAGACGGCCGATTCGCAAACCTGTGACTCCTTGTCCAAGCACACTGGTGAGCGACGGCATTGGTTGTGGCAACGACGTTGAGTCAAGTGGATCGTGGCCACCAATCACTTCCATCATCAACGCAGCATCAGCAACGGTGTGAGTGAAAGGGCCAACCTGATCAAGGCTGCTGGCAAATGCCACAATGCCTTGACGACTGACCAATCCGTACGTTGGCTTAACACCAACGAGACCACATAACGATGCGGGTTGGCGAATACTTCCGCCAGTGTCACTACCCAAACTTGCTGCGGCAAAGCCAGCAGCAACTGCTGCAGCGCTTCCGCCACTCGATCCACCTGGCACGCGCGTTGTATCGAGTGGATTCTTTGTCGGGCCAAACGCAGAGTTTTCCGTACTTGAACCCATTGCAAATTCGTCAAGATTGGTTTTGCCAACCATGACCGCACCCGCTTGTTGCAACCGTGTCACCACCGTTGCGTCATATGGCGGTTTCCAACCTTCAAGAATTTTTGACGAACACGTGGTTTCAATGCCACGCGTGCACATGTTGTCTTTCAGTGCAATCGGCACACCTGCGAGTGGGCCTAACTTTTTGCCGGCTTTGATATCGGCATCAACTTGTTGTGCAGTGGCGCGTGCTTGTTCGGTGGTCACCAAGTTAAACGCATGAATATCATGTTCACGTTCGTTGATGCGCGCAAGATGGTGCTCTAATACTTCAACTGCAGAGGTGTTACCTGAGGCGATATCACGAGCAATATCGACAACGGTTGCAAAAGGTTGCGTCATTACTGCTCACCAAGCCCAGACGAAGGTGGCACTCTGAATCGACCTTCTTGTGCAGCAGGCGCAGCAGCTAACACTTCATCGCGGTCAACACCTGCAACGACCACATCTTCACGAAACACATTCTTCAATGGAAACGGCTGAGCGAGCGGAGCAACATTGGAAAGATTGAGCTTGTCAATGTCGGCAAAGTGATCGAGCATCCCCGAAAGTTGACTGGTCATCAACTCGAGTTCGGCTTCGCTCAGTTGCAAACTGGCCAACTTGGCAACCTTGGCAACGACTTCAGAGGTGATTCGTGCTGGGTTTGAACCTGTCGGCGGGGTGCTCACAACCCTTAATGCTATTGGTTAAGCGGGCAATTCTGATTGGGTGCGTTGTGGTTTAAGCAACACGCCAACCGATACAGCAAAGACCACAAGCGATACCCACTGATTCAGCCTCAAACCACCTGCAGAATTAGCCGGGTCGATTCGCAGACCTTCGTTGAAAAAACGGAACAACGTGTACCCCGCTGTGTAATACACAAATAGGTAGCCCGGTCGCCGCACCTTTTTATCAATCAGAAGCAAAAATATGGCAAGCGCAAGACACCACAATGATTCATACAAAAATGTTGGGTGAAATAAAGTGCCAACTGGGTATCCCGCTTCCTTTGTGTGAAAGTTGGATACCTCTAATCCCCACGGCAACGTCGTTGGTCGACCAAATAATTCTTGATTGAACCAATTACCCCACCTGCCGATGCTCTGTGCAAGGGGAAGCGCTGGCGCAACACACGTCAGTAATTCGGCTACCGAAATACCTCGACGTTTTCCTTCCCACAATCCAACAACAACGCCAACTGCAATGCCGCCCCAAATTCCTAGTCCACCTTTCCAAATTTGGATGATGCGTTCGGGATGATCCCGAAACAATTGCCAATCCGTAATCACGTGATACAAGCGAGCACCAATTACACCAGTAGGAACACCCCACAGCGCAATCGCGCTCATGTCATCGCGTGTTCCAGTGCCGCGCTTTTCCAGACGACGACCGGCTAATGAAACTGCTGCGATCACGCCAAGCGCAATCATGGCGCCATATGCATTCAATTTTAATGGACCAAGTTCGAGTGCGCCGCTACTTGGGCTTGGAAATGAAGCAAACAACATCATCTAAGCGGTCACTCGCTTTGCAAACTCAAGAGCACGTGTGTGAATCACATCTTTTTCATAATCCTGTGTTGCAACATGAAAACTGCGTTCGAGCATCACCTGTTCTGCCGTTCCTCCATACGTACCCATAAGAAACGCGCTTTCTTGTGGATTCACCACGTGATCATTTGTTGATGTGATGAGAAGTAATGGAATTGTGATTGCAGGATATTTTTTAGAAAGTGGTTTTAGTCCATCTGCAAACAACGACACTGCTGCAGCAAGCGGAGTTGCGTCATACGAACTTTCTTTCACTGCCGGGTCTGCGATATCGCTACCAATTGCTGGAAGTGATTTCTTTCCCATTTTTACGGCAAGTCGAGCGCCAAATAGTTTTTTGGCTGATGACTGTGTTGTCGGATTAATACACACAATTCCTGCTAGATCAATATGACGACTTGCCAACCACAACGTGATTGCGCCACCCATCGATAAACCAACAACAACAATTTTGGAACAACGCATGCGCAACCGCGCTAGCGCCTGCTCTGCATCACGCGTCCAATCGGCCCATCGTGTGTCCATCATTTCCTCAACGGTGGTGCCATGGCCCGCCAAGCGCGGCAATTCAACATGAAAACCTGCGGCACCGAACACCTCGGCAACCTCGCGCATCGATGAAGGATTGCCCGTGAAGCCATGAATCACCAAGGCTCCAACATCGCCAGATCCGATATGTGACCAAGCCTCTGCGCCTGGAATAACCGCGTGTGTCATAGGTATTTCTCCTGTCAAGATGACGATAGTTGACGCGGTGGTTGAATGAACTGGTGACTTCGTCAATGCGCAAAGTTGAATACTCGGCAGTCACCGCTTTTGCCCCTGTTTTTGCGCTATTCCCTGTATGGCTTGGCGCTGTGGCGTTGCTGTGGATTCCGTTCGTTTTGCTTTTTGATGTGCCGTTTGTGCTTTTTGCGACCGCTGTTTTTTTATTCGGAATTGTTCTGTTTTCTCGCCCCGTGCAGCGAATTGTATTCGTTCGCATGCTCGGTGCTCGCCAACCCACCGAATTAGAACGTGCCAACCTCGCACCAGCATGGAAGACCGTCGAGCAGCGCGGATCAATACGACCTAACAGGTTCGTGCTTGCAGTTGCCGATATCGATGACATCAATGCATTTGCATGTGGTGGTCACATGCTCGTGGTTTCTTCATTTGCCATTGAACACCTCACTGAAGACGAACTCTCTGGAGTGCTCGCACACGAACTCAGCCACCACCTTGGCGGACACACCATTGCACTCACCATTTCACAATGGATGAGTCTGCCGATCCTGGGTCTTGCTCAACTTGGAATGCGCGTGCGCGATGTCGGTGTCAGCATTGCTAAACGACTTGAAGATGAATACCCAACATTCAAATTGATTGGGTGGCTTGTCAATGTTGTGCTTACTGGTTTGTCGCGCATCTTGTTGATTGGATTTTTAATGGCGCAATCCCTTGGCGAAATCGTCGGACGCAGCGCAGAGTTCCAAGCCGACAAACGTGCACACGCCATGGGATTTGGTCCCGAACTTCGCTACGCCCTCACCCGCGTAATTAATCACACCCCAGAGAGCGTGCCGACAAAGTTTTTGTCGCGTGTGCTGTTGTCACATCCGCCAGCAATCGATCGCGTGGCTCGGCTTGACGCAATGCTCAACAGGTAGCGTGAGCGTTGATGTCGGCAACAAGTTCCCCCACCGCGTTTCTCCATGTCGCAACAGGGAAACCTGCTGAACACACACCCGTGTGGTTCATGCGCCAAGCAGGTCGCAGTCTTCCCGAATACCGCGCAGTGCGTGGCGAAGGCAGCATCCTAGATGCAATCAAACAACCCCGATTAGCCGCAGATATCACGTTGCAGCCTGTTGCCCGATACGGCGTAGATGCCGCAGTGTTGTACAGCGACATTGTGGTTCCCGCTCACGCAGTTGGGTTTGGTATTGATGTTGCTCCTGGAACAGGCCCCGTTGCCGAACATCCATTTCGTACTGCATCCGACTTGCAACGGCTACGACCACTCGAACCCGAAACCGACACACCATACGTGCTTGACACCGTGCGCATGCTTACAGCCGAATTGCGTGTTCCATTACTTGCGTTTGCTGGAGCCCCATTTACCGTAGGCAGCTATCTCGTCGAAGGTAAACCGAGTCGTGACCACCTCATCACAAAGCAGATGATGTGCGACGAGCCAGCGCTGTGGCATTCACTAATGCAACGCATTGCCGAACACTCTGTTGCTTCAATTCAAAGCCAACTAGATGCTGGTGCCCGAGCATTTCAATTGTTTGATTCATGGGCCGGCACGCTCACTCGTGACGAGTACCGCCTCATGGTGCTTCCCCATTCAACTTTTGTATTTAGCCAACTCGCGCAGTCGCATCCTCATGCACCAGGAATTCACTTCGGTCTCGGTTGCGATCATCTTCTTGAAATGATGAAAGAAGCTGGAGCAAACATCGTTGGACTTGATTGGCGAACATCAATCCGTGATGCGCGTCAACGTCTAGGTGCCGACACCATCGTGCAAGGAAATCTCAATCCCGAGCTCGTACTAGGCGATATCGCCACTGCGCTTGCAGGAACCGATGCAGTGCTTGCTGATAACAGTGGGCATCCTGGCCACATTTTTAATCTCGGACATGGTGTTCAGCCACCAACCAACCCCGACGTGCTCGCTGCAATTGTTGAACACGTACACAACAACACGAAACGGTAAACACATGAACAACACAACCGCAGTGCTCCTAATGGCATACGGAACGCCTCGCAGTACCGAAGAGATACTTCCTTATTACACCGATATTCGTCGTGGTCGAGTGCCAACCGACGAACAACTCGCCGACCTCACCGCTCGATATGACGCAATTGGGGGAATCTCTCCGCTTGCAGCACGAACTGAAGCACAACGTGATGCCCTGCAACAGGCCCTCAATGAGCGCTCACCAGGTGAGTTTCATGTGCAACTCGGACTCAAGCATGCTCACCCAATGATTGAAGAAACAGTCAACGACATTGCGCAACAGGGCATCAAGAAAATCATCGCGATCGTGCTTGCACCCCACTTTTCTTCGTACTCAATTGGTCAATACGTTGGTCGGGCCAAAGCAGCTGCTGAGCCACACAACATTGAGATAATCGGCATTGAGTCGTGGGCAACTGAACCCGCATTCGTCAATTTTCTTGCGTCCGACATGGCCGCAAAGAAAGCACAATTGCCAGCGCGAACCCGTGTGTTGTTTACCGCCCACTCGTTGCCACAGCGCATCATTGACGGCGGAGACCCATACCCGCACGAACTACACGCCACTGCAACGGCAGTAGCGAACAGCATTGGTTTACGCGAAGGAGACGATTGGGCAATTGCATGGCAGTCAGCCGGACGAACTCCTGAGCCATGGATTGGGCCCGACATTCTTGATGTAATTGACGACATTGCCGCAAACAAACAAGCCGACGCCGTGCTTGTCAGTGCATGTGGGTTTGTTGCCGATCACCTTGAGGTGTTGTACGACTTAGACATTGAGGCACAACATCGTGCAGATAGCCACGGTCTTGCATTTGCACGAACAGCGTGCGTCAACGACAATCCGCTCGTGATGGCCGCTCTTGCCGATCGAGTCATTGCTGCATCGGCTACATGATCGACAAGCATGTCGTTGTTATTGGGGCCGGAATCACCGGACTCAGTGCGGCACTTCGTGTGTTGCGCGAACCACATCCACCGCGAGTCACCATCTTTGAGGCACACGACCGCATCGGCGGTGTAATTCACGCATCACCATTTGCCGGTATTGCAACACTTGACGAGTCCGCTGATGCGTTTCTTACCCGCACCCCTGCAGCAATCGAATTGGCCAAACATGTTGGTCTCGAACATGTGCTCACTTCACCAGCAACCGGTGAGGCATACATTTGGCAAGGAACGCTGCAACCCATTCCGCACGGAACCACACTCGGTGTTCCTGGTTCTGTTCGATCTGCATGGTCAACACCCATCTTGAGTACATCTGGAAAGCTTCGTGCATCACTTGAGCCCTTGCTTCCGCAGCGCGTTGGCAGAAATACCGACAACCTCGGCGCTGCAATTCGTGCTCGCTGTGGCAACCAAGTGCTTGAACGGATTGTTGATCCCCTTGTTGGCAGCATCTATGCAACCGACACCGACGCATTCAGTGTGAAGGGCATGCCCCAGATTGCCGACTTGCTCGCACAACCACGTAGCTTGATGAGTTCAGTTCGCGATGCACTCGCAAAGCGCACAGCAACTGGACCAATCTTTGCGGCTCCTCTTACGGGGATGTATTCGTTTACAACAGCGATTGCAGATCACGTCAAACAACTTGGCGGTGTCATCGAGCTCTCGTCACCTGTGCGCGCAATCGAACAACCAAAACGTGGCCAGTATTTTGTGCAAACCGATGACGGCACCGTGTTGTGCGATGCAGTGATCATGGCATCACCTGCGCGACACAGCGCCGAGCTTGTTCGCGCCCTCAGTGCAGAGGCCAACACGTATCTAGCCGCGCGTGAACACGCATCAGTAATCATGATTGCACTCACTGTTCCACGACATCAGTGGCCACAACATCTCACGGGAAGCGGATACCTCGTTCCCAAACCCAACCAAACCGCAGTCACAGCGGTGTCGTTCGCTTCCAACAAATGGTCACATGTTCAGACGCCCGACAATTCGATGGTGTTGCGCATTTCGCTTGGCCGAGACGGCTTACCGATGTATCACCTTGATGATGATGCGTTACTCAATCTTGCTATTGCCGATGTGTATTGGCAAACGGGTGTCGACATCGTCCCAAGCAATGTCCGCATCACTCGCTGGGTGGAGTCATTTCCTCAATATCGACCTGACCATTTTGATGCAGTCGACCGACTTGAGCATGTCCTTGACGCAGCCGCACCGGGTGTGGTGTTTGCGGGTGCCAGCTATCGCGGGATCGGTATCCCGTCGTGTATTACCGATGCACACCGCTCGGCGGCACGCGTTCTTGCCAAGATTGACGCATGATTCCTCGCAGTAACCATGCGCGTTACTTTGCGTCACTTGGCGCAGGCGCACTGGTGGCGTTCAGCCTGCCACCGTGGGGTTGGTGGCCTCTTGCATTCATTGGTGTTGCATTGTTTGCTCGGCTCACCATGCAGGTTGGCACGCGTTCGCGTACACAGTTTTGGCTTGGCACAGCGTTTGGCTTTGGCTGGTTTGCACCGGGAATGTGTTGGATGTGGTTTCTCACACCACCCGGATACGTGATTGCAGTCATTTTGTTTGCGTCATTTCATGGCGTTGCATCAGCGATTGGCACCCGCAGCCTGTATCCCATTGTTGCCCTTCCTCTTGCACACGTACTCGCAGAAACTATTCGATTTTCATTTCCATTCGGTGGGGTTCCACTCGCATCGCTAGCAATTTCGCAATCTGGTTCACCACTCGCCGGAATCGTTCGCATCGGCGGACCACTGCTTCTCACTTGGGTTGTCTTGCAATTAGGTTTTTTGCTTTCTCGAAGTGTCGTCGCACCACAACGAATCCACCTTGCAACCTGTCTCGCACTCGTTGCGCTCGCAGTTGGCGTATCACACATCGTTCCACGCGGTAGTGACACCAATGAGACACGCAATGTTGCTGCGGTACAAGGTGGTGGCCCACAAGGCACGTTGGCGATCAACACAAATTCTCGAGATGTCGTTGATCGTCACCTCGCTGCCACTCGCCAAATCATGGCAACCGATCTCGACATGGTGATCTGGCCAGAAAACGTGATTGATGTCGACAATTTCTACGACAGCAAAGAACGAATTGAGGTCGCCGAACAAGCAGCGAGGCTCAATACCCAATTCGTTGTGGGAATCACCGAGGATCTCAACAGGCAGTACTTCACGAACGCCCAAGTAGTCGTCAATGAAGATGGCACGTTGGGCGACCGTTACGACAAAGTTAGACGAGTGCCCTTTGGAGAGTTTGTTCCACTACGCGGGTTGCTCGAAACACTTGGCGCTCCTGTTGATCGCATTCCACGTGATGCGCTTGCGGGATCAGACATCGCGCAGTTGCGCGTTGCCGACACAACCATTGGAGTCGCGATTTCATGGGAAGTGTTCTTTAGCGGTCGAGTAAATGAGGGCGTCGAAGCGGGTGGTTCGATGCTCGTCAATCCAACGAATGGCTCGAGCTACACAGGAACTATTTTGCAGTCACAACAAGTTGCATCATCGCGCCTACGTGCAATTGAAAATGGACGCTGGTTGGTGCAGATCTCTCCAACAGGATTTTCTGCATTTGTTTCACCTACTGGAAAGGTCTACGACCGCACCGGTGTGAGCGAACAACGCGTACTGATCCGTGAAATTCCGCTCCGCACTGGCCGAACCATATATTCCAATCTCGGCGACCTTCCCTTCATCATGGTGATGGTGGCAACGCTTGGTTCGCTGGTATTTCTTGGCCGGAAACGCAACTCCCTCTCGTAAGCCGCCGAAAGTTACTCGCAGGTAGGCTGAAAGCCTTATGCCATCGCCGTTTAACCCCGACGGCCCGTTGCGGATTGCCTATCTCACCTACCGCGGCAAGCCCCATGTTGGCGGGCAAGGCGTATACACACGACATCTCACCAAGGCACTCGTTGATCTTGGTCATCATGTTGAAGTGTTCGGTGGACAACCGTACCCCGTTCTTGATCCTCGCATCCCGCTGCACAAACTTCCTAGCCTCGACATTTTCAATGATCAATACCCCGGTCGCTTCCCCGCATATTGGGAGATCAAGGATTGGCCAAGTTTTGTCGAGACAGCTCAATTCCTAAAAGGAACATTTGGTGAGCCGCGTGCGTTCAGCATTCGTGCGTACAACGAACTCAGCAAACGCGTGAATGATTTTGATTTGGTTCATGACAACCAGTGTCTTGGCTATGGAATTCTCAAGATTGAAAAACTGATTCCCACCATTGTGACGCTGCATCATCCGATTACCAAAGATCGCAAACTTGAAATGGAACACACCAAGACATGGTTTAAACGTCAGGCGATTCGCCGATGGTATTCATTTGTCAACATGCAAGGAAACGTTGCCAGCAAAATGCCACGTGTTGTGGTGGTTAGTGAAAACTCAATCGCCGATATTCACACCGATATGAAGGTGTCTCTTGATCGCATGAAGCTTGTTCCTGTTGGGGTCGATCCCGACTTGTTCACACCGCTTCCCCATATTTCCCGCAAACCTGGTCACCTCATCACCACTGCTTCTGCAGATGTTGCATTAAAAGGTTTGTCGTATTTGCTTGAAGCACTCGCCAAGATCCGCACGGAGCGCGACGTTCACCTCACCATCATCGGTCGCCCGCGAGAAGGGGCCAATGCAGACCTGATCCGCAAACTCGGTCTGACCGACTGCATAACTCATGTTTCCGGAGTGAGCGATGAACGCATTGTTGAGCTGTATGCCGAAAGTGAACTTGCTGTAGTACCAAGCCTGTACGAAGGGTTTAGCCTTCCTGCAATTGAAGCAATGTCAACAGGAATTTGCCTTGTGGCAACAACTGGCGGCGCTCTCCCCGAGGTAACGGGCGCAGATAACGACACCGTGCTGTCGTGCCCTGCTGGGGATGCAGAGGCATTAGCCGCAAGCATCCGTCGTGGTTTAGACAATGCCGAATTACGCAACCGCATTGGACTCGCAGGACGAGCTCGTGTTGTCGAACGTTGGAGTTGGAAGCACTGCGCACAACTCACCGTTGATCAATATCGTGAAGTTCTATCGATGCCGCACAACGCCGAAAAACTACGCAAGAGAGACGCAAAATAACCAATGTTGACTGTCCGTTTTGACAAACTTCCGGTGGAGCCTGGGTCGATGTTCCTTGACGCAGGTGCGGGTTTTGGCCGCCACGCTTTTGAGGCAGCCCGTCGTGGTGCGCGCGTCGTTGCCCTTGACTACGCCGAAGAAGAAACCACAGTGACTCGCGCAACATTTGCCGCAATGTACGAGGCAGGAGAAATCTCGCGCGAAAACTTGATTGCCGTATTACGCGGTGATGCAACACGGCTTCCATTCGCCGATAACACGTTTGATTGCATTGTTACTTCCGAGGTGCTCGAACACATTCAAAACGACGTTGCTGCACTGAGCGAACTCTCACGAGTGCTGAAGCCAGGTGGAGTACTTGCTGCCACCGTGCCGTCATGGTTTCCCGAAAAAATCAACTGGATGCTGTCAGATGAATATCACGCACCATTTGTTCCAGGTGGGCACGTACGTATCTATTCGGGAACCGAACTGAAGGCAAAACTTCGCGCCGCAGGCTTGATCGTGCAAGACGAACATCGTGCGCATGGCTTGCACTCTCCATATTGGTGGCTTCGTTGCGCAGTAGGCCCAAGCCGCGAAGACAACAAGTTTGTTAACGCGTATAAAAAGTTTCTGGAATGGGACATCGTTTCTGCCCCAGCACTCACACGAACATTAGAAAAGGTTCTTGCCCCCGTGCTGGGTAAGAGTTACATCGTGTATTCCCAGAAGCCTGGTCGAACATCGTGATCTTTCCTGGTCAATCAAACGACGAACTCGCAGAGATCATCACCACTGAAGAACTGTTGTTAACAGCGCAGACAATTGCACAACTGCAACTTCCTAACGGAATGATCCCATGGTTTCCGCACGGACATTGTGACCCGTGGAACCATGTTGAAACAGCAATGGCTCTCGACATCATGGGCATGCACGATCACGCACAGCGTGCATACAGTTGGCTTGCAGATATTCAGCGTGTTGATGGAAGTTGGCACAACTATTACATGCCTGATGGCACTCTTGAAGACGCCAAACTTGACACGAATGTGTGCGCATACATCGCGACGGGAATCTGGCACCACTATCTGATCACTCGCGATGAAGCGTTTATCCGCGTGATGTGGCCAACAGTTAAACGGGCACTGACATGGGTTCTTGGCATGCGTAAAGACGACGGAACCATCTTGTGGGCCTGCGAAACCGACTCGCGCCCATGGGATTATTCACTGCTCACTGGGTCATCGTCCATTCGGCACTCATTGCACTGCGGAGCAAACATCGGAGCAGTACTTGGCGAAAGTCAACCCGAATGGCGTGCCGCCGCCGACACGATTGACCATTTGATTAGCACCGATCAAAGCGTCTTCGAACCAAAACTTCGCTGGGCAATGGACTGGTATTACCCCGTGCTCACTGGGGCAACCATCGGAGCTGAAGCGAAGTCTCGCCTGAGCAACCAATGGGACGAGTTCATCATTGATGGTCGTGGCGTGCGTTGTGTCAACGACGAAGACTGGGTGACCGCAGCCGAAACCGCCGAATGCTCACTTGCTCACACTGCCGCAGGCGAACTGGATAAGGCCAAAGAATTGCTGTCGTGGACACGTGCTCACCGCAATGCTGATGGCTCATATTTCACCGGAATTGTTTATCCAGATCGAATCGTGTTTCCTGCAGACGAACGAAGCGCATACACGGCCGCTGCAGTGATCCTTGCCGCCGATGCAATTTCGCAAGCCACACCCGCGTGGAACATTTTTCTGAGTAGCACGGTTATTGATTGACACATGGCTTGACGCGTTGCAATATGCGCAACGAGCCCGTGGACGACACTTCAACAAACTCACCCGAGTTGATTGCAGGAAGATAGATCTCTTCATACGGTGCTTGTCCGCCCAACGCCGGATCACTAAACACATCGTGAATCGCTAACACACCGCCAACACACACATGAGGCGCCCACGCTATGTAATCATTGCGCGCAACCTCTCGACCGTGTCCGCCATCAATAAACAAGAATTGAATCTCATCTGTCCACGTTGCGGCGATCACCGGTGAGTCACCGATGATTGGCGTTACGTGGTTCTCTAACTTTGCGCGACGCATCGTTTCTTGAAAATGTGGGAATGTGTTGATGAGTCCCGTTTTAGGATCCACCAATGCTGGATCGTGCCATTCCCAGCCGGGTTGATTCTCTTCTGAACCAGCATGATGATCGATTGCGTACAGCGTTGTGCCACACAGACCAGCTGCATGACCGAGCCAAACCGTGCTTCGACCGCAATACGATCCGATTTCAACGAAGGGTTTGCCTTGCCCCGATGTTCCCGCGTCGACCGCAGCCGAAAACAGTGCATCCCCCTCGGCTTCGGGCATAAAACCTTTGGTGCTGAGCGCAACTTCTTTCATTGTTGCAACAAGCATGACCATAACGCGCAACGCTACAACAACGAGCAACACGGGCAGATTGCTGGCAACATAGAGCTATGGCATCCCCCCTCCAAGATCTCGTTACCCTGCTCGACCTCGAAGCAATTGAAGTCAATATTTTTCGTGGACAGTCACCTGACGAAAACCGCCAACGCGCATTTGGTGGTCAAGTAGCTGGTCAAGCACTTGTTGCTGCATCGCGCACCATTGACGAACCAGGCAGACACGTGCATTCCTTGCACGCATATTTTCTGCGCTCCGGCGACCCGGGCGTTCCGATTTTGTACGAAGTGGATCGCATTCGTGACGGCAAAAGTTTTTCGACGCGTCGTGTTGTTGCAATCCAACACGGCAAAGACATCTTCAACTTGCATGCAAGTTTTCAGAGACCGGAAGAAGGCCTCGAGCATCAAATTTCAATGGTTGAAGGTACGCCAGACCCAGAATCACTGCCTGATTTCAAAACACGGATGGAGCCATACAAAGAAAAACTTGGCGAATGGTACGACCGACCTCGCCCAATTGACCAACGTTATGTTGATGGCGACCCATTTCGCCGTAAAGGTAATCCAATGCCCGGTCAACGAGTATGGATCCGCGCCGACGGCACACTTCCCGACGACAACGTGTTGCACGCCTGCATCGTCACCTATGCAAGCGACATGACATTGCTCGACACCGCGCTGCTACCCCATGGTTTGGCATGGACCGACGGTTCGGTTCAGATGGCCAGCCTTGATCACGCCATGTGGTTTCACCGCCCATTTCGTGCTGATGAGTGGCTGTTGTACCAGCAGTCATCCATCTCGACATCTGGTTCACGAGGACTTGCCCAGGGCCACATCTTCACCCAAGGCGGCACTCTGGCCGTGACTGTTGTTCAAGAAGGGCTCACTCGCCTCGCCAGATAGCGCCGCGCAGTTAGCGGCGACTATCCATGAACATGCCCCGCAATGCGGAGAAGTTCTCAACACAGTGGCCAGCACCCAGCACTACAGCCTCGAGGGGCTGATCGCTCATATTTACTGGCACGCGTGTATCGCGCTCGATCCGTTCGGCCAGCCCGCGCAACAGCGCACCGCCACCCACCAGGTACATGCCACGTGTGAGGAAATCTTGCGAAAGCTCCGGTGGCGCAACAGCCAAACAGCGAATCACAGAAGCCACCATTTGCGCAACAACATCTTCAATGGCTTCACGAATTTCTTGTGCTGTCAAAACAACTGTCTTGGGAAGCCCGCTCACTAAGTCGCGTCCGCGAACTTCTGCATCGCGATCTTGCGGAGTTGCCATTGCACTACCCACACTGATTTTGATCTCTTCTGCAGTGCGCTCACCAATCGCTAGTCCATGCACGCGGCGCACATGACTTTGAATTGCGGCATCAATATCAAAACTGCCAACTCGCACTGCTTCAAGAGCAACGATTCCACCAAGTGAAATCACAGCGGTTTCTGTTGTGCCACCACCAATATCAATCACCATGTTGCCAACAGGCTCGTTGATTGGCAAGTCTGCACCAATAGCTGCGGCCATAGGCTGTTCGAGCAACTGTGCATCTGCTGCACCTGCGCGACGTGTTGCATCAGTGACCGCACGACGCTCCACTTCAGTAATCGCAGACGGCACACAAATCAACACTTTCGGACGCGAAAAGCGAGACACACCTGCACGCTGCAACAACAACCGAATCATCTTTTCGGTAATTTCAAAGTCGGTAATTGCGCCACCACGAAGCGGCCTCACCGCAACGATGTAACCCGGGGTCCGACCGATCATTCCCCAAGCCTCATGACCGGTTGCGAGCACCTCTCCCGTTCGGCGATTGACCGCAATTACCGAGGGTTCATTGATCACAATTCCTTTACCCTGCATATATACAAGGGTGTTTGCAGTACCAAGGTCGATTGCTAAGTCACGTGCCATATCGCATTACCGCCCTTGCTGCCGTTCGCGAGATTCCTGCAGTTGCTGCCTCAGATGAGCGCGAGAATCGTCGGATAGTGCATCGAGGTGACGGTGAAACGCAGCCATTCCATTGTTGCGATTCACTTTCTGTCCCTCTTGCCACACGAGATAAGTAAGAGTCAGTGCTGATACAACAGAAATGGCTGCGAACAAAATTGTTAGCGGAGTCATACCGATAATCATCACGACTTCGCTTTCATCACGTCTTCAATGTTGGTGATGTGTTGTGCGCTTTGCGACCAATCACTTCCGTCACCCCATTCCTCACGTTTCCAAATTGGCACCGTTGACTTCAGCGCATCAATTCCAAATCGTGCAGCAACAAATGCTTCTGGTCGATGTGGTGATGAAACAACGATGAGCACTGAAGACTCACCAAGCTGTAATTGACCAACCCGATGCAGGATGGCAATGCGACCTAGGTCCGGCCATTGAACACGCATCTGTTCAGCAATTGCCGAGCACTTAGGCACGACCTCTTCTTCGTATGCCTCATACGTCAACGCTCGGACATCTGTACGACCCTCAGAATGATCACGCACGGTTCCCGAAAACAGCACTACTGCGCCACATCGCGGAAGAACTGCCCAGTCGTATGCTTCCCCGGCGCGCAATGGCTGATCGGTCAACTCAATCCACGTCTCACCGTTATGCAGATTTTGGCGAGTCACAAGATCATCGTACCCGAGGTGGGCGACGTGCCTTGTGAAGTTGGTGTGACTAACCTTCGGCACGTGACGAATTCGCATCACCACGAAGATTCTGAAGATCACTCCGATCATTCTGGTGAAGTCTTTTTCAATGCACCGTTACCCCCATACGATCGGCGCTGGCGACATCCGAGCGAGCTCGCAGACGAAGCGGGCCATTCCAATAACGCGCCCACACTGACATCTTCAACCTTCCGTTCGCTTGCCAGCGTCGCGGCGATCGCCAGTGTGGTACTTTCCTCCGTCCTCGTGTGGGTCGTCACCCCGCGTTCGGCGCAGTTTCAGATTCGGCCAACTGAACAGGTGCTCATGTCTGCCCAGGATGAGACGATGGCTGATCCCAATATTTCAATTGGAGTTCTCGACCAATCAACGGCCTTTGCGCTTCCCCTCACCATGAGTGGATACTTCATTGCAACCAATGCCAATCTCACACCAAACCTTGAGGTCTACGTTCGATTCCCGAATGGCCAAACCGAGTTGCTTCGCGTACTCGAAATTGAAGAAGACACAAACATCGCGTGGTTGCACTCAGTAGATACGCAAACTCATGAGTTCTCGTCATTGCATGAAGGGATTGCACCTCCAAATACCGCACTCACAGAATTTCAACAAGGTGACCAACTTTTCATTGCATCACCATATGAAGGAATGCACCGCGCGACTATTGCGATTTCCAGTGTCAAGAAACAATCACAAGCACAGCAACAAATTATGTGGCCTGTGGATTATTCGTTACATGATCATTGTTCCGGTGCCGCGCTGAACAGCGCGCAACAACTTGTTGGCTGGTGTGTCGAAATTGACGGCGCGCGATGGGTGGTTTCCACTCGCCACTTAGTCGAGGTGTTGCATAGGCTAGAGGACAATGTCGGACAGCCCTAACGAAAACCCATTTTCCGGTCTGCCATTTTTTGGCGACATAGCAAAAGCAATGTCTTCCCAAGGGCCCTTGCAGTGGGACGTGGCTCGCCAAACGGCAATGATGACAGCCCTTTCTGGTGCCTCAAGCGAACCCAACGTTGATCCTGCAGCACGCGTTGGAATCGAACAATTAGTTCCTATTGCCGACCTTCACGTCCGCAACCACACCGGACTCGACACCGCAACAGCAGGCAAGGACCCACGTGTCGTTGTCGTCAACCGCTCAATGTGGGTTCACCACACGCTCGAGTCGTACAAGCCGTTGTTTACCGAACTTGCTCAATCGCTGAGTGCTACACCTGCAACTAGTTCAACCGAGATTGATTCGCTGCAGGACGATCCAATGGCCAACATGATGGCCTCTCTCAACAAAATGATGGCACCAGCAATGATGGGCATGTCGGTGGGAACAATGGTTGGCCAATTAGCACTGAGAACATTTGGTCAATATGACTTGCCGCTCCCACGCGAACCGCGTGATCAAATTCTGATTGTGATTTCTAATGTTGATGAGTTTGCATCCGATTGGAGCCTTGCAACTAACGACATGCGCATGTGGGTACTCATCCATGAACTCACCTCTCATGCTGTGTTGACATCGCCACACATTCGCGAGGCACTGAGTGCCGCACTGAGTTCATACATCGCGGCATTTTCACCCAATCCACATGCGCTGATGGACCGACTCACCAACATGGATTTAGGAACGGGTGATCCAATGGCAATGATGCAGAAATTTCTTACAGACCCGACAATCATTCTTGGCGCCGTTCGTTCATCCTCTCAAGAAACCCAAGCACCAGCACTTGATGCCAAGGTCGCTGCAATTATCGGTTATATCGACCATGCTGTCGACGCGGTTTCTGCTTCACTTCTCGGCGGCAGTTCGCAGATCAGCGAAGCCGTCCGCAGACGACGTGTTGAGGCATCGCCGAGCGACACCTTTGTCGAACAATTGCTCGGCTTACGGCTCACTCGTGATCAGGTTCAGCGTGGCCACGCATTTGCTGCTGGCGTCGTCGAGCGCGCGGGTCAATCAGGTTTGTCGGCCCTCTTTGCCAGCCCCGATAATTTGCCAACGCCAAGCGAGCTTGATGCTCCAGGACTATGGCTGGCACGGCTCAATATTGAGCAACGCGATATTGGCGACTAGTACTTAAACCCGTAATATGCAGTTGTAATTGCGGCATAGGCGCCGACACAGGCAAACCCAACTGCGCCGCTTGGCACCAACAACACCGCCATCAACCCGCCCGCTACCTGAAAGAGTTGATTGCGAGTTTCATACTGCGCAAATACTCGGGAACGATTGGCGTCTGGGGCGTGACGTTGCACAATCGAGTCAAACGCCAATTTGCCGACAGCACCAAACCCATTGACTACCCCTGCCAGCACAATTCCTGAAGTAATACTTCCCACGAGTGCCGAAATCACTCCAACTATGGCAATGACGAGCAACGACGAAAACAGAATTGTGTGATGGTTGAGTTTGCGGGTAATTGAAGCTCCAACCGAGTTGGCTAGCAATGTGCTTGCAGATGCGACCGCCAATGCAAGGGCAAACCACGCAAGTCCAGCCTTTTCATTACGTAACCAGAAGGCTAGATGCAACATCATAAATCCACTAGTTGCACGCAATGACGACATGGCAAAACCAGCACGAATGATTTCAGGCGCGCCCATTTCTTCGCGCTCTTTGCGACTTGCTTTGCTCGTTACTGCTGCAACATGTCGAGGTAACTTTAATGTCAGTAAAGCTGCAAGTACGAACGCCCCTGCTGACATGACCAGAGAAAGATCTGGGTGAATTCTCTGCAACAACACTGCTGGCCCGCCGGCAACAAAGCCCACGATTCCGGTCAATCGACCAAATCTGCCGTTTGCTGACATCAATGCATCGTCATCCGCAACGACTGTTGGCGTCATTGCCGAACGTGAAACTTGATATACCTTGGCCAAAATAAGTGACGCGAAGGCCAAGGGAAACAACAGGTACGACTGCAAGTAGCGAATCATTGCGAGCACCACGATGGCTCGCAAAACGCCCACGAGGAACACCGTCATCCTCCGCCCACCAGGCAATTGATCCAAATACGGACTGATTACTTTTGAGAGCACTACAAATGGGGCAAAACTGAATGCCAAGAACAGCAACACCTTGCTTCGTGCGGCGTCAGGACTAATCGATAAAAACAACGAGTCTGCAAGCGAAACCGCCAGTGCCGCCTCGCCAGCAACCATCATCATGTGCACACGAGTCAGGCGAAAAAGTGGAGAATGCGAAGTTGTTATGCAACAACTTTCTCATATTTGTAGCCAAGACCGCGGATGGTTGCTACACGCGTAGGCACGGCAGGATCAAGCTCAATCTTTGAGCGCAACCGCTTGATATGCACGTCGAGGGTTTTTGTGTCACCGTAATAATCGGTACCCCACACGCGGTCGATCAATGTTTCACGAGTGAGTACTCTTCCAGCATTTGCCATCAACACGTACAGGAGTTCAAACTCTTTGAGTGGCAATTTGGTGACGGTTCCGCGAACTGTCACCACGTGCTGTTCAGGATCAATTGACACATCACCAACACTGACGGTACCGATACCCACTTCGTCAATTTCAGTAGGCATCAACGCACTGCGACGGAGTGCCGCACGAATTCGGGCAACAAGTTCGTGGAGCCGATATGGCTTCACGATGTAATCATCTGCACCGACCTCAAGGCCGACAACCGTGTCAATTTCTGAGCCCTTTGCCGAGACCATGATGATTGGCACTTGACTTTTCTTGCGGATCTCGCGACATACATCGGTACCAGAAACTTTGGGCAGCATCACATCAAGTAGCACGATGTCGGCTTTGACCGCATCAAACATATTCAGTGCTTCGGCCCCATCACGGGCAACGTGAACCTGAAAACCTTCGCGCATTAATCCAATTTCAAGTGCTTCAATAAACGTCTCTTCGTCTTCAACTAAAAAGACAACGGGAAGTTCAACGCTCATTGAGATGTTACGGCCTTGGGATCTCGCCGGTTGCGTCGAGTCTTGCTTGATACCTTGCAGCACCCTTCAGCTCAGGAGTCCAGCCGGTGACGATAAACCGCGTGCGCTCACCAACGTTAACCGCATGATCACCGATGCGCTCATAGAAGCGCGCAACCATCGCGAGCTGCACGGCAACTTGCAAATCAATTGCTTCACGCGCGTGAATCTCAAAAATTTCAGCGATGAAACGGCGGTGCAATCCATCAAGGAATGAGTCCATGTCGTCAATCGCTGCTGCCTTTGCAGCATCATTGTCCTCGAAGGCCTCCATTGCGGAAACAAATAATTGCTGTGCCTGCTCGCTCATTTTGGCAATCAGATCTGCCAAGTCTGGATCAATCTTGTGTCCATATATTCTGCGCGCCGCTTTACAAATGTTGACAGCCAAGTCTGCCGAACGCTCAAGCTCGCCAGCGATCTTGATCATTGACACCAACTGACGAAGATCGCCTGCAACAGGCGACTGCAGCGCAAGTTCTTGGAAACAATTGTCTTCGATATTCAGCGCACGAGCGTCAATTTCGTCGTCGGCCTGCAACAAATAGTCGGCGCCTTCCAAATCGCTTTTGAGCAATACCGCTGTCGCCCGTGGAATTGCGTCAATAACCGAGCGCCCAAGAACGAGTACCTCTTGGCGAATCTCCTCAATCTCTTTATGAAATGTACGTCGCAGTTCTTCCACGTGTCCAACCTATTCTCTCTGGGTTACCTTGAGGCGAAATTCAGATTACTACGAAGTGAACGAGGTCGATCTACCTCACTTGCGTGGCAACAACCCATTCGTGCAGTTTCTTCTGAGCATCACCCGAATCTGCCATCGATCCCACCCGAGTCCAATGGTTGTCGTTGTTCAGCAAGAAATGCGTTGAGGTGTCATCGAGCAAGAATCCCAACACCTTGTCGAGCCACATGCGATGTTTTGGGTGTGTGAGTGGAGCAAGCGCCTCAACTCGCCCATCAAGATTGCGACCCATCATGTCGGCCGAACCGATGAGATGCAAAGGCTCGTCATTTTCAAGGCCATGCTCAAATCGATAGATCCTCGAATGTTCGAGGTACCGACCCAAGATAGAGCGCACTTCAATGTTTTCAGACATTCCTGGAACTCCAGCACGAATACAACAAATGCCACGAACAACTAATTGAATCTTTGCTCCAGCACCACTTGCCCGGTACAACGCCTCGATCACTGCTGGATCTGAAATGGAGTTGATCTTGATGGTGACACGCCCGGCATCACCAAACGTCGCCTCTTTGTCGATCAGGGCAATGATCCGATCCCTCAACTGGCGTGGGGCAACAAGTAGCACTTTGTAAGCGGGCTCCTGTGCGTAACCCGTAAGAAAGTTGAACAGCTCAGCAGCATCAGATCCGATTTCGTCCTCACACGTGAAGAACCCGATGTCTTCGTACAGGCGCGCAGTGGACGAGTTGTAGTTTCCCGTACCGATATGAACATATCTGCGCATCTTGTCGGGATCATTGCGCACAACAAGCACACATTTGGAATGTGTCTTTAAGCCAACGATTCCGTATGTCACGTGCACGCCGGCATATTCAAGTTCTTTCGCCCATGTCACGTTGCGTGCCTCATCAAAACGCGCCTTAAGTTCGAGCACGACTGCCACTTGCTTGCCGAGTTCCGCTGCATGAATCAAATGCTTTGCAATTGCCGAGTCACCTGTTGTTCGATACAGCGTCATCTTGATCGACTGCACCTGTGGGTCGGTCGCTGCCTGTTGCACAAACGTTTCTACCGATGAGCTAAACGATTCATGCGGATGATGCACCAGTAACTGACGCTCGCGAATCACCGAAAATATAGATCGCTCACCGTCTTCAACTGCCAGCAAACGGCCTGCCGTTAGTGGTGGCCACGGGGCATGGCGTAGTGCAGCAATATTCAAGTTGGCCAACTGATTCACCGCGGTTAGGTCGATAAATGTTTGTCGTCGCACGACATCTTCGGGTTCGAGCTCTAGCTCTTCGACCAACAATGCAACCAAGTCAGCTGACATTGCCTCAGGAACTTCTAATCGCACTGCTTTGCCAAACCGTCGACGGCGTAACTCCATCTCAATGGCCACGAGTAAGTCTTCTGCATCTTCGTCATCTACTGAAAGGTCGGCATTGCGTGTGACTCGGAACGCATGGCACTGCACGATTTCCATTCCCGGAAACAGTCGTGGCAAGTTTGCACTCACCACTTCTTCAATGCTGACAAACGTCAATGAATCGGGCAGCTGAAAAAAACGTGGAAAAGTTTGCGGCATTTTGACTCGTGCGAATCGTTCTTCACCCGACTTCGGATCACGAACAACTATTGCAAGACTTAAAGCCAGGTTTGAAATGTAGGGGAAGGGATGTGCCGGATCGACCGCAAGCGGGGTGAGTACCGGAAACACCCGCGACTCAAAGATGTCGCGCAAATATGTTCGACCTGCGTCATCAATATCGCGCCATGATGCGGTGCTGATTGCATGTCGAGCAAGTTCCGGCACTAACTCATCTAGCCAGACATGTTCTTGGTGGTGCACAAGCTGACGAGCGATGCTGCGAATCTCGTTCAGTTGTTGTAGCGGATTTCTACCATCTGGAGTAACCGTGCGAACATCGCCTTCAACCTGACCCTTTAACGCTGCAACACGAATCTGAAAAAACTCATCGAGGTTGCTGCTAAAGATTGAAATGAATTGGCAACGCTCAAGCAGTGGGATTCCGGTGTCGCTTGCCATCGCCAAGACACGAGCGTTGAAATCAAGCCAACTCAGTTCGCGATTAATAATTCGTGCATCGATACCCGAAGCGTAAGTAACAGGATTTGTTGCAAACCTGCGTCGGAAGAAATTTCGCCAAGATGTCATTGGTTGTTCACCTAATCGTGGCTTTCATGAGATCTGTTTGACATCTGCGCACCAAGGCGACACGATGAACCTATTCGGCGTCGTTGTAGCCGAGTTCCCACTCCACGCTGATGCGTTCGCGCTCGCCGTCGCGGTTGACACGCTCTTGGTTGCGGCGGAATTGTGGGTCGTTTCGAGGCAGCAACACCAAACGAGCCAGGACGCGCGCCCGGAACTCTTCGAGCAGGTTGGCGTCACCATGGTTGCTGTAGACCTCCCAGTGCGGTGCTGCAGGGCCCAAATAGACGATTCGGGCATGACCACGGGATGGTTCGGTTAGTGCTGTTGCTTCTGACACAGCCCATACGATATCGGCAAATTTGGGCTATGTTGAGGCCAACCCCATGAACAATGCGATTCGGTCTACCGAGTGGATGAACCAAGGTAACTGCAGGAATTTTCCTCCTGCCGTGTTCTTCCCCGCTGATGGTGCAGGCGTTGACCGCGCCCGATTGATTTGCGCCACTTGCCCTGTGACTTCACCCTGCCTCGAGTACGCCCTTGCCGAACACATTGACCACGGCGTGTGGGGCGGGTGCTCCGAACGCGAGAGACGACGCATCGCCAAGCGTCGTCGACTTGAAGTGAAAGCAGTCTGATTACGACGGATGCCTCAAAGTAGGCTCGCACAATGGCATCAGCATTGAACAGCGACACTATTGCTGCTCTTGATATCGGAACCAATAGCTTTCATATGGTGGTTGCCAAAATCGTTGATCAAGGTTTTGAGGTTATCGCTCGCGAAAAAGAGAACGTGCGCATCGGCCACGGTGCAGGCGAGATGAAAGAACTGTCTCCCGAAGCAATCGAGCGAGGTATCACGTGTTTACAGCGCATGCAGCAGGTGGCGCAATCGTTAAATGCCGACATCGTTGCCGTTGCCACAAGTGCCGTTCGTGAGGCAAAGAACAAGGGCGACTTTTTGCGTCGTGCACGCAAAGAATCAGGAATCGATATCCAAGTCATTTCAGGCGTCGAAGAAGCGCGACTTATCCACCTCGGTGCATTACACGCAATTGGTCAGCCAGAAGCGGCGATGTTCTTGTGCGACATTGGTGGTGGGTCAACCGAGATCGTAATCGGTAGCGACGACGAAGAAATGTTGGCTCGAAGTTTCAAGCTCGGTGCTGTTCGACTCACCAATCGATTTTTCTCTACCGATTCGTTGCACCCCAGCGCCGTTGGTAGTTGTCGAACTTTTGTGCGGTCGACACTGATGGTGATTCAGCCTGATATCTCAGAACTTGGTTTTGACATTGCCGTTGCGTCGTCGGGATCCGCTGAAACCGTTGTGCGAATCATCCATGCACAAAGTGGCCAACCCGAGCCAAAGACATTTAATCGTTACCAATTCACGCGTACTCAAATTGCCGAAGTGGTGCAGGCGCTTGCCGCATGTTCAACCATCGAAGAGCGGCAGAAAAAATTTGGTATCGACAAGAACCGCGCGCAAATCATCTTGGCTGGTGCAATCATCCTTGAAGCAATCTGTGACGTGTACGGCATAGGAACATTGATGTTCAGTGACTACGCGCTACGCGAGGGTTTACTCATCGATTCGCTCCGTAAACGCGGACTAGGTCCACAATCAAACGACCACGATCCAGCAATGCACAGCGTTCGCCAACTGGCTGAACGCTGTGACGACCGCATCGAACACTCCGAAAATGTTGCACGTCTTTCTGGCCAGTTGTTTGATCAATTAGCCAAAACACTCAATGTCCCCACCGAATCGCGACGACTACTAGAAGCCGGAGCACTTCTTGCCAATGTCGGAGTCGTCATTTCGCACTCAAAACACCACTTGCATTCGTATTACGTAATTCGCAACTCCGAACTTGTGGGCCTGAGCGATCGCGAGATCGAACTGATCGCTCAAATTGCGCGCTACCACCGCAAAGGTGAACCAAAACTCGACCATGCTCCCTATGCCGCCCTCAGCCCAAACGACCAACACCTCGTACGTTCGCTATCAGCGTTACTGCGTGTTGCCGTTGGGTTGGACAGAACTCATGATGGCCGCGTGAAGAAGGTGGCGGTTGCCGTCGGCGACCAAGAGACGACCATCGAGTTTTCGGGAAGCAAAAAACTTGATAACGAACTCAACGAATATGCCGCAAACGAACGCAAGGCGTTGTTGAGCGATGTGCTGAATACGCGTCTGAAAATCGTTAGCTCAAAGAGCTAGAGCGCAACTACGCCTGTGGCGGGTCGTTACTTGGGGTTTCGTCCTTGGTGCCTTTTGCGCCAGCGGATTGACCCTTTTTGAACTCTTGCTGTGCTTGTCCAAGATTGCGAGCAATCTTTGGGAGGCGCGAGCCAAACAAAGCCACAGCGATAACGATGACGACGATACCTTCCCAACCGGAGAACATGCATACAGGGTAGCACGAGGTGCTCAGGATGCGATAAGCAGGAAACATGCTCGAATGCGTTATCAATATCAGTGAGGGGGGCAACCCGGCCTTACTGCGATCTCTATCCACCACTCTCGGAGCAGACCTGCTCGATCTGCACAGCGATGCCGATCACAACAGAAGTGTCTTCACGCTCGCAGGTACGGACTCGGCTCGCGTACTCGCTCGCGAGGCACTCTCGATGTTTGATATTTCTGTTCACGATGGTGTTCACCCACGTGTTGGAATTATTGATGTCGTACCGTTTGTTGCATTAGAGCCGAGCACGTTTGACGATGCGATCGCTGCTCGCAATGACTTCGCAAAGTTTGCATCTGAAGAACTTGGTATTCCATGTTTTTTGTACGGACCAGAACGAACACTTCCCTACATTCGCAAACACGCATTTATAGATTTACTTCCCGATTACGGTCCTGCTAATCCACATCCGACAGCAGGTGCAATCTGTGTTGGTGCGCGACCAATATTGGTTGCTTACAACATCTGGCTAAAAGACTGCACGCTCGACACCGCCAAACAAATATGCAAGGAAATCCGCAGTGATTCGGTACGCACGCTTGGCTTACAAGTTGGCCCTTCGGCTCAAGTCAGTATGAACCTCATTGCCCCTGAAATCACTGGGCCAATGGCGGTGTACGACGCTGTTGCGCAACGAGCACCCATTGATCGTGCTGAACTCGTTGGACTTGTGCCGGCTCGTGTGCTTGCAGAAATTCCACGCTCACGGTGGGCAGAACTTGATCTGTCAAACGAGCGAACGATTGAGTGGCGGCTCGCGCAACGCAATCGATCGCTACAGAATTAACTCGGTTAACGAGAAACGTTACGCAGTCGCAGTGTTGCGCGTAGCTTGAGCACGCTGACGACGAAGACGACGTCGTTCGCGTTCGGATAGGCCGCCCCAAATGCCAAACTTTTCGCCGTTTGCAAGCGCATATTCAAGACATTCACCACGCACAACACAGCCGCGACATACTTCTTTTGCCTCGCGAGTGGACGCACCACGCTCTGGGAAGAAAAGGTCAGGGTCTACACCGAGGCAGTTTGCTTGGTCTTGCCATGCGCGATCTGCGCTCAACGAAATATGACTTTCTTCCACGAAATGTTCCTCCCTAGTTCCTCAGCCAGTCGCGTTGCCGCGCCTACACCGAGGTAATTACAACGGTGTCATTGTGGCAAAGATATGGAGAAAATGCAAATACGCTCGGGTTTTGCGACTTAACGACGCCCTGCCATCGTTCGTTTGTGATTCAAAAAATCGACTAACACGTAGTCGCCCAATGTGTCGGGGGTAGTGAAGAAAGCCCTGCCTTTATTGATCTTTGTGAGCTGTTCAATGAATCTGCGAAGGCCATTATCGGCATCAAGCATGAAGGTATTTATGCGAATTTGCTCTTTCGTGCAGCGTGTCACTTCTCGCAGTGTTGCCTCCACCGTTTCATGAACGGGGGGATAATTGAAGAAGATCTCACCACTTGGCATGATGTGCGCTGTCGGCTCGCCATCGGTAATCATGATGATTTGTTTCGTCCCCGACTGCCTCGCAAGCATTCTTCGAGCAAGCGTAAATGCATGGTGCATGTTGGTGCCATAAGCAAAATCCCACGACACTTCAGGAATGCTCTCTGGTTGTAATTCGCGCGCAGTTTCGCCAAACCCGACTACCCCCAAATAATCCCTGGGAAATTGGGACGAAATGAGGTGGTGGAGTGCCATCGCCACCTTTTTTGCTGGCAAAAAATTGTCACGCATCGGCATGCTCATTGACAGATCTAACAACAGAACTGTTGACGACCGTGTTGAATGCTCTGTGCGTTCAATCTCAAAATCTTCTGGCTTAAGCGAAATTGGCAATCCAGAACCATCGCGCCTCAGTGCGTTGCGCAATGTTGTATGCAAGTCAAGACGAAACGGATCACCAAATTCATAAGGCTTCGTATCGTTCGCACGCTCATGGCCAATACCCGTTGCATCAACATGATGCTGACCAACCATGTCTTTTCGTAACTTGCCAAACAGCTCGCGCAGCGCGTTGGCACCAAGTTTGCGCATTGCCCTAGGTGTCAATTGCAGCCGCCCTTCGCGCTGATCAATTAAGCCCGCATCCTGCATCATTTTGGTCAATTTCGACAATTGATCCAGCGATTTCGCCGCATCGTCGCCCAGTAAATCACGCACTTTGTCCATGTCGGCTTCGGCCAACGCCGCCGGAGTACTGGCACTTTTCATCAGATTTTCCAACTGCTCCAAGTCAGACAAATCCTGCATTGATTGCATCGCCTCCTGAAATCCAAGAGGGTCCTGCCCAGAAAAGTCGTACTGCTTTCCCCATCCCGCATCGGGGAACATCCCTTGTAGATTTTGCGACAGCTGATCCATCTGCCAACGCAAATCCATGTCTTCGAGCAATTGATCAGAAAGTTGTTGCAACTGCGCGCGTTGTTCTGGCGTCATCGAGTTCAGCATTGCTTGCGCCATCGCCATCCGCTTGGCCATGTCTTCAAGCAATTCGTCTAATGATTGCGGGTTTTCTGGGAAGAAATCTCCAAACTCTTCCATGAACTGTTCGAACTGAGGATCTTCGCCATTTCTTCGGCGTTCGAGCATGTTGTTGAGCGCGGCCATCATGTCCTTGGTTCTTGCCATCTGCTCGGGTGACATGTTTTGAACGGCACTTGACATTTTGTCGAGTTGTTGCTGCATCAATTGTTCGCGCAACTTTTCCATCAGGTTTTCAAATCGGCGTTCGGCTTCCTTCGATTCAAAGTCGTAATGCTGTAATTCGCGAATTCGCCCTGCAAGATCGTCTGGCAACATGTCTAAGGTGAAGTTGCTTCCGGCGACATGGCGCTCTTCATCAACAATGTCGTTTAGCTCGTCAGCGATCTCTTGATATACACCACCTAAGTCGCCTCGCTCTTGAATCTGCTGTCGCTGCTCTCGCAAGCGTTTCATCAACTCGCGCAGACCCGGAATCTCTCTGCCTTCTGCATCACGCATTCCGTTTTGCATCAGCTTGCGCAGAGCCGTATTGATATCCCCGTGATAGGTCAGATCATCGGCAAGCTCATCAAGCAACGCATCGGCATCAACCTCAAATCCGCGCTGGGTGCCGTCCCACCGCGAGTAGGTAAACCGAGATGCCACATGCGAACCATACCCCTAGGCTGGGGGCAGATATGCGGTTCAGGCGAACGTTCATCTTCGTAGATCTTTCAGGATTTACCGACTACACCGAAAACTTCGGTGATGGTGCCGCCGCGCATCTGCTTGCAAACTTCCGTGGCGTGGCTCGGGCAGTGGGCTCACATCAAGGCGTGCGAATCGACAAGTACCTTGGCGACGGTCTGATGGCTGTCGCAGTCGAGGCCGAAGATGGAATCACCTTTGCCATGATGCTGCAGCGCAACGCCGCCGTTGTATGTGCACCTTTGTCATTACGGATCGGCATCGCAACGGGCGACACCATGTTGTTTGAGGGACAGGACTACATCGGATCTGCGCCAAACATGGCTGCTCGACTGTGTGACGCTGCTGCCGGCGTGGGCACTCTCATTCCACTCGACCAAGCGGTTGATTTGCCGGTTGGTGTGTACACAGTGCCACATGCACCTGTGTCACTTCCTGGTTTTGCCCAACCGATTGAAGTTGTCGTGATTGCTGGCGAGCCACTGATTGATGGTCGTTATGACATCAATGAAGTGTGGAATCGCTCCCCTTTCGTTGGCTAATAGACCCCTACCCGCGTGAGCGGTATGTCGCGCGCGAGCCAGCTGAATCTTTGTTGAGACGTTTCGACAAGTGCAAGCCTTCTAAAACAAATTCAACTGCGCTTGCTTCCATTGAAACCGACGCATCGCTTCCGACTAGTTGATGGACAATGTTTTGCAATGCAGGAATTTCGCCAAACATTGCTCCGTACGCCACTGAAGCCACATCTTCACCTGCGTGCACGACGACACCCGCATCAAATGCTTCTACAACTTCACGAATTTTCTCACCCGTTACGTGTTGCTTAAATACTTGAAGCACTGCAGTCTTCATTATGTTTTCAAGAATTGCTGATTCACGTCCGTCTTCTGTTGCCTCAAACTCCACCTTGCCGGCAGTTGATGCCGCCAAAGAAGCAAGGTCGCTAATTCGTGGTGCAACTTCAGTTTCTCCCATACGCAATGCGCGACGCACAGCGTTGGCTGCCAATGTTTCATAGTTGCTGACCGAAAGGCGCACACTGACACCGCTGCGCTGATTGACGTGACTACTTGCTCGGGCAATGTGGCTAATTGTTGTCACCACTTCTTCCATGAACTTGGGCCAAGACACCACCACACTGCCAATGCTTGACGGACGTGCCTCCTGGCGAACAATGTTCATCTCAGTATCCACTTCAAGTGGATAGTGAGTGCGGATCTGGCTTCCGAAGCGGTCCTTCAGCGGCGTAATCATGCGACCACGATTGGTGTAGTCCTCCGGGTTTGCAGATGCAACGAGCATCACATCAAGAGGCAAACGAATTTTGTAGCCACGAATCTGCACATCGCGCTCTTCCAACACGTTCAACAATCCAACTTGGATGCGCTCTGCTAAGTCGGGCAGTTCGTTAATCGCAAAAATTCCTCGATTCGTACGCGGAACAAGCCCATAGTGAATCGTCAATTCGTCGCTGAGATAACGACCTTCCGCAACTTTGATGGGGTCAACTTCGCCAATCAAATCAGCAACAGACGTATCCGGCGTTGCCAGTTTTTCTCCGTACCTGCTGTCTCGATTGACCCACGCAATAGGGGTTGCATCACCCATTTTCTCTACTAACTCAATTGCATGTCGTGAGACCGGGTTGTAGGGATCGTCGTTGATTTCACTTCCCTCAACGATCGGCATCCACTCATCCAACAAACCTGTAAGAGAGCGAATCATTCGAGTTTTTGCCTGACCTCGTTCGCCAAGAAAAATCACATCGTGTCCTGCAAGCAATGCATTCTCAAGTTGTGGCATCACCGTATCTTCGTACCCAAGGACACCTGCAAACAGTTGCTCACCCGCAGCGATTCGCGCCACTGCATTGCGTCGGAGTTCTTCTTTTACCGGAATGGACTGCCAACCCGATGCGCGAAGTGCGCCGAGTGTGGTGGGCAAATCTTGTGCAAAACGAGACGTTGTGACCATGGGCAGACGATACCCCCCACCCGCGCAGACCACCTAGGCGAGCGCTTATTGTGGCGTCATGACTTCATCAACTTCACCCGTTGCCGTTGTAACCGGAGCAAACTCTGGCATTGGAAGAGCCGCAGCACTGCAATTGGCACAGCAGGGATACCGCGTATTTGGCACCGTTCGATCAATCGAAAAGGCCGCCAAGTTGCAAGCACGCGCACAAGACCTTGGTGTCGTTATCGAGCTCATTGAATTAGACGTCGCTAGCGATTCTTCAGTACAACTCGGATTCAACGACATTTTTCGTACAACTGATCGCATTGACGTACTTGTCAACAACGCAGGTATCGGCGGCAACGGAGTTGTTGAAGAAAGTACTCCGCAGATGTTTCACGACGCTTTCAATGTCAACGTTGTTGGTGCAGTTCGTTGCTTGCAACATGTCCTACCAAAGATGCGTGCACAACGAAGTGGAACCATTGTCAACATCACATCTGTTGTTGGCAAATTGGCCGCACTTGCACAAGCACCATATGTGGCATCTAAGTGGGCATTCGAAGGATTGAGTGAGGAACTCGCCCAAGAAGTTGCACCATTTGGAATTCGTGTTGCAATTATTGAACCCGGCGTAACAAAGTCTTCAATTTTTGCAAAAAACATTGACGCCCCTAATCAGACTGGCGCATACGACTCTCACTACCGACGCATGTTTGCGTTTTATGCAGCAGGAATTGTCAACGCAACTCCTGCCGAAGAGGTCGGCGCACTGATTCATCATGCAATCACCACCGACACGCCACAGTTGCGCTACGCGTGTTCGTGGGGCGGACCCGAAATCGTTGCGGGTCGCGCACGCCTAACCGATAGCGACTGGGTGACAATGGCCGCGACCGACGACGATTCCAAGTATTACGCAGCTTTTAAATCCGCATACGGAGTGGATCTGGGCAAAAGTTGACAATAATGGTCGGGATTTAGGTATGGTGTTTTCCCAACCTTCACAAGGAGACCACCATGTCAGTACGTCTAGGAGATGTCGCACCCGACTTCACCGCTCACACCACCCAAGGTGAAATTTCATTTCACGAATGGTTGGGCGATTCATGGGGTGTGCTGTTTAGCCACCCGAAGGACTTCACGCCGGTATGCACTACCGAGCTTGGGTACGTTGCAAAAATCAAGCCCGAATTTGACAAGCGCAACGTGAAAGTTATTGGACTATCCGTTGACAGCGTTGAATCACACGAAAAATGGGAGGGCGATATTGGTGAAACTCAGGGAACGCCAGTCAACTTCCCGATGATCGGAGATTCAGATCGTACTGTCAGCAACTTGTATGACATGATCCACCCGAACGCCAACGACACGTTCACCGTTCGCAGCGTGTTCGTTATTGGACCAGACAAAAAAGTGAAGCTCACCATCACCTACCCGGCTTCGACCGGTCGAAATTTTGATGAAGTGCTTCGTGTTATCGACTCGTTGCAACTCACAGCAAAATTTAAGGTGGCAACACCTGCCAACTGGCAAGAGGGTAACGACGTGATTATTGGAGCAGCAGTATCCGATGACGAAGCAAAGACCTTGTTCCCCGGTGGCTGGAAAACCGTGAAGCCTTACCTTCGCGTGTTGCCACAACCCAAGTAAATATTGGGTAAATTGAGCCACTAAGAATTTGCTCGATACGAATCGGTCGTAGGCTGAGGGGTATGAATAACCCCTCAGCCGCAACCGCCACCGAAGTCTCCAAAATTTACGGTCACGGAGACAGCGAAGTTCGTGCTCTTGACAACGTTTCCGTGCAATTTGAGACAGGCAAGTTCACTGCAATCATGGGGCCAAGTGGCTCTGGTAAGTCAACCCTGATGCACTGCATGGCAGGGCTCGACGAGATGACCAAAGGTTCGGTCACTATTGGCGATGTTGATATTGCAGAACTCAACGACAAAGAACTCACCCGCTTGCGACGGGACAAAATTGGATTTGTCTTTCAATCATTCAATTTGGTGCCCACGTTGTCAGCCGATGAAAACATTCGTCTTCCATTGCTTCTCGGTAACAACAAAGGAAATGAGGAATGGATCCAGAAAGTAATCGACACCGTTCATCTTCAGGATCGGCTATCTCATCGACCAAGCGAACTTTCTGGTGGACAACAACAACGAGTTGCAGTTGCCCGCGCACTTGCCAGTCAACCTGCAATCATTTTCGCCGACGAGCCAACAGGAAACCTCGACTCCACAACAGGAGGCGAAATTCTTTCGTTTATGCGCAAAGCAGTCGATGATCTAGGCCAGACCATTGTGATGGTCACCCATGATCCTGTTTCTGCCAGTTACGCCGACCGCATTGTGTTTTTGAAAGACGGCAAGATTGCAGGTGAGCTATTGCAGCCAACACCAGAAACAGTGTTGGATTACATGAAGAAATTGGGTCATTAAAGCATGTTTCGCATTGCGCTTAAAGGAATCCTGGGTCGCAAGGCTCGCCTCATCCTCACTTCTCTAGCGGTGATTCTGGGGACCGCATTTCTCTCGGGAACAGCGGTCTTTTCCGCAACTCTGAATCAAACGTTTGACAACTTATTTAGTGATGTGTTTCGCAACATTGATGGCTACGTTCGCTCCACCCAAGTGATTGAAGCCGACTTTGGCGCCGAGGAGCGTCAACGACTGCCACAAGAACTGATCGAGTTGGTCGAAGCAGTACCTGGTGTTGCAGATGTGCAAGGTGACATTCAGGCATTCGCTCGCATTGTTGGCAAGGATGGCAACCCGCTTGGTGCAGAAGGCGCGGGGCCACCCACATTTGGCAGCGTCGGTCAAGAATTCAAGGGTGCTCTATGGACCATCACTGACGGCAAATTCCCGTCTGGCCGTACCGAAGTAGCTCTTGATGAAGCAGTCGCAAAATCTGGCGGCTTCGTAGTTGGTGACACAGTAAAAGTCATTGCACAAGCAGGTAGTCGTGAATTTACGCTTGCCGGTATTGCCAGTTATGGCGACGTTCGCTCGCCTGGTGGTGCAACATTTGCTCTGTTTGACTTAGCAACTGCTCAAGAGTTTCTGGCCAAGCCTGGATTCATTGACAGCATTTTGATTTCCGGTGACGGATCATTATCTGATGAAGAGCTGGCAAAAGCCGTGAACGCGGTAATCCCAAGCTCGTACAAAACCGAAACCTTGACCGGAGCCGAAATTACCAAGGAAACACAAGATCAAATCGGTTCTGCACTCAATTTTTTCGGCATCTTGTTGTCAACCTTTAGTTACATCGCTCTTGGTGTTGGCAGCTTCGTGATCTACAACGTGTTTTCCATCAGCGCTGCTCAACGTCAACGTGAGAACGCACTACTGCGAGCAATTGGTGCGTCGAAGAAACAGGTCACCCGTGCGCTGCTCATTGAGTCGGTCATTGTCGGCCTCTTCGGATCGCTTGTTGGTCTCGTTGCAGGCATTGGTCTGTCTAAGGCGCTCAGCGCCTTGTTAAAGGCCGTAGGCATCGACTTACCAAGCGGTGGTCTTGTCGTACCGAATTCGGCAATTGCGAACACGGTTGTTGTTGGCCTCATCGTCACGGTGTCGTCGGCATGGTTGCCGGCCCGTCGCGCAGGACGCGTGCCACCGTTAGCCGCAATGCGCGAAACCGCAATCGAGGTCGTTGCGCTTACTCGTCGCCGAACCTTCCTCGGTTTTGTGCTCATTGGTCTTGGTGCAGCAGCGATCGTTGCGGTAACAAATGGCGCAAGCAACACGTGGCTTGGACTTGGTATCTTGTTCGTGTTTTCGGGAACAATCACACTCGGGCCAGTTATTGCTCGCCCTGTTGCACTGTTTCTTGGTAAACCTGCGCAACAGTTTCGTGGTGTGACGGGCACGATGGCACGACAAAACAGTGCACGTAACCCAAAACGCACCGCGCGTACTGCATCGCCGGTACTCATTGGCGTTGCACTCGTAACTGCAGTTGCTGCATTGGCCGCCAGTATTCGTACCCAGATTGACGATGTCTTCACTGAGCAGTTCAAGGGTGACTACGCAATCAATTCCAATGCACGTGGCTTTGGTGGACTAAGTCCATCACTCGCCGACGACATCAACGCCCTGCCAGGTGTGGCACGAGCAACAGGTATCGGATTTCTCACCGTCAAGATTGACGACAAGGGTCAAAACTTGACCACCATCAATCCTGCAACCGTTGAGGGAGTGCTCGATATTGGACTCACCTCAGGCACGTATGCAGACCTCACCCCAGACACCATTTTTGTTTCACAAAAGTACGTCGAAAATAACAGCGCCAAATTAGGCGACACCATTAGCGTCACGCTCGCAGACGCCCAAGTAAGGAATCTCACGATTGCAGGCATCTATGAGTTTGATGACTTGGCAGGAAAGTACACCGTGAGTCGAGATTTAGTTAAAGACTCAACAGTCATCACATTCGACTTTGGTGTGTACATCGCAATAGAACCAGGTGTTTCCGATGCGTCTGCACGCACCACGCTTCAGGCAGCAGTTGATAAATATGGTCAAGGCGAATTGCTCTCTAAGCGTGAATACATTGACTTGCAATCAGGCCAGGTCAACCAACTGCTCGGTCTCATTTACGGATTGCTCTTCCTTTCCGTGATCATCGCCATCGTCGGAATCATCATCACGTTGCTGCTTTCGGTCTTTGAACGACAACGAGAAATTGGTCTACTACGCGCCGTTGGCATGACCAAAAGTCAAGTGCGCACCACCGTTCGCTGGGAAAGTGTCATAACATCCCTGCTTGGTGCAGTAGTGGGCATCGTGCTTGGTGTTGGGCTCGGCTGGGTCATTGTGTACGCGTTGCGCGACCAGGGGCTTTCTTCCTTCTCCGCTCCCGTTGGCTCAACCGTGTCAATTTTGATTATGGCGTTTGTTATTGGGGTGTTGGCAGCTGTGTATCCAGCATGGCGTGCAACGCGAGTTAACTTACTCAGCGCAATTACCACTGCCTAATGACTCCAGCCAATCTCACTCCAGCAATGCTCGAGTTTTTGCGCGAGCGGCATCTTGCAACACTCACCACGCTGCGCAAAGACGGATCACCGCATGTTGTTGCGGTTGGTTTCAGTTACGACGTCGAGCAACAGCGCGCTCGCGTGATCACTTTTTCGACGTCACAAAAAGCAAAGAACGCTTTGCTCGGGGGAAGAGCCGCGGTTTCTCAAGTGGACGGTGGCCGATGGTTAACGCTTGAGGGTGTTGCACATCTAGTTACGCGCGAGACCGACCCCGACGAAGTGCAACGAGCAGTAGCTGGATACGCCGCTCGATATCAAGAACCAAAGGAACGCGACAACCGAGTTGCAATCATTATCTCAGTCGACCGAATCATGGGTCGAGTTTCTGCAACTAACGAATAGCTAGTTAAACGAATCTTGGCCGTCGCCACGCATTGTGGCTAGCTCATTCATCAACACATGTGACGCCGGATGCGTGTCACCAAAAACAGGTGTGCGATCAATCGATAGCGGCGTAATATTTGGACTCACGAGTGGCTGATGCCCTATTTGACAACCTGGACACCAGTACAACACACGGCTTGCTTCGCCATGATGAGCAACTCGAATGAGGTCGCCACAGCGATGACATGACTTACCTTGTCGGCCATATACGGCCATTTCATTGGGTATTTGAGCAATCAGCGACTCTTGCGCCAAGAGCAGCAGTTCACGACATTCGGCTCGCTTGAGTTCGCTCGCACATGCCCATGGGTGGATTTCGCAGGCCCACAAAATCTCGCAGCGAAATACATTGCCAATACCTGAAACCACACGTTGATCCAAAAGAACATCAGAAACTGTTGCTTCACGATCCTCATAGTGCATCATGCGATCAACACATTCTTCAATATCAACATCGTGGTGACTGATGTTTGGTCCGAGTTTGCCAAGAATGGGATGACGACGAGGATCAAAGTCGCGGAATGTTTCAAGACTGATCGCACCGAAACACACAGCAATCCAATCGGAAACTGCGATCACTACTTGTGCGCGATCACGCGGCTTTGACCACCGCTCGCCACGTCGATACAAGTGCCACGATCCGGTAAGCCGAAATGTGGAATGCAGCACCACACCATCGTCCCAAACGATTTCAATATTCTTTCCAAACGTGCGAACTTCTTCGATGGTGTGGCCTACAGCCGGACGAATCCCATCACACCCCAGGGCATCAAATGCCAGTGTTTGCTTACCAATGAGGGCGGTGCGAAGTGTGACTGCGGTGCGATAGACCGAGTTAACTTCACGCATGAGGAAAGATTATTCACCCCACCATGTAGTTTGAGGGATCATCTCATGAATAACGAACCTGACAACTCTGACGACCAACTTGTGCGTCGTGCCGCGCAACGTTACGGAACGGTTGGAGCCATGTTGGCTGGTGGCATGGTCGTTTTCGACAGGTTGCTCGGGCGTAAACCTAAGCAAGAAGCAGCAGTGGTTATTGAAGCCTCGAGTGAACCCGAAGACATTGAACAGGATGGCATCACTGTGGCTATCAACGACAACATCACCGTTCATTCACCAGCACCCAATAAGCGAAGTAGCGGCCGAGTCGTCACAAAACGCCGTAAAACCCAACAAATAGAGGGTCTAACGGACTAAGGAAGTTGGCCTACGGATGCCAATGCGAGCCGCACTAAGCGATCGTGACCACTGGTCATTTCTTTGACCATTTGTGCCGAAGTTGCCTGTTGCGGTGTAAACCAACCCAAATCCAATGCCTGTTGTGTTGGATGGCAGTCTCCGGAAACCGGAACAACGTACGCCAAACTGACGGCGTGATGTCGAGGATCATGGAATCCACTGACTGATGGATCCGGGAAGTACTCAACAACAGTAAAGGGTGCTGGTTCGAGAGGAACTCTCGGCAACGCAAGCGAACCGAGGTCTTTTTCAAGATGACGCAGCAATGCCTCACGAATCCGTTCGCCAAGCAACACTCGGCCAGAAACCACGGTGCGGCTGATCGAGCCATCAGGAGCCTGGCGAAGCAACATGCCCACGTGGGTCACTTCTCCCATGTCGTTGACTCGCACGGGAACGGCATCTACATATACCAAGGGAACTTGACCACGAACATCGGTCAGCGTTTGTGGGTCAAGCCAATTGGTTTTGACATCAATACTGTCGGTCACGACGTCTCCTCAATGCGTTATTCCATTGTCACAGAAATTCGTACCCTGGCGTGGAATACCCATCTCTGAGGGTTCACTGTGGCAAGGTACATCTGTGCAACTGCCAACTTTGCAGAATCAGGCCTTGACGTCCCGCTTGTGGATTCCACTTGGCGTGTTTGTCTTGCTAGCAGGACTCACCCACTTCGCAAACCCCGACTTCTTTGATGCCATTGTCCCGCCGTGGCTACCGCCAAACGAGAGGTTCTGGACCAACATCAGCGGCATTGCCGAAATCGCCATTGGAATTGCCGTGTTACTGCCCAAATATCGCAAGATTGGCGCCCTTGGCGCAGTTGCACTGTTTGTCGCGGTCTACCCCGCCAACCTGTTCATGGTGTGGGACTGGCGTGATCGATCAGCCACCGAACAGGTGGTGTCGTGGGTTCGCTTACCGTTTCAGTTTGTCTTTATCTGGATGGCATTGATTGTTGCTCGGGAAAATGGCTCACCAATTGCCAGCAACATACTTCGTTTCCAAAAACGCAAGTAGCCCGTCATGGCCGCCTTCACGGCCAATCCCCGATGCTTTCACACCGCCAAACGGCGCAGCCGGATCCGACACAAGCCCTCGGTTGAAACCGACCATCCCTGTTTCCAGTAACTCTGCCGTGCGCATTCCGCGAGCCGCGTCACGAGTAAACACGTAACTAACTAATCCGTGCTCTACATCATTGGCTTGCCGCATCATTTCTGTGTCGTCACTGAAGGAAACAAGTGATGCAACAGGACCAAAAATCTCGTCTTGCAAAATCTCATCAGTTGGAGAAACGTTTGTCAGAACGGTTGCCTCGTAACCAAACGCCGGAGTAGTGCTTGCCGCACCACCACACAACACCTTGGCCCCACGCGACACTGCTGCACTTACTGCAGCAGCCACTCGCTCTTGTTGCGCACGCGATACAAGGGGTCCAAGTGTTGTTGACGGGTCAAGCCCATCTCCCAATGTGAGTGCTGCCATACGAGCAGTGAACTTGTCGGTGAATTCAGCCAACACACTGTTGTGAATGTAAAAACGATTGGCGGCGGTACATGCCGCGCCACCATTGCGCATTTTTGCGAGCATCGCACCCTCAACTGCAAGATCGATATCTGCGTCATCAAAAACAATGAATGGCGCATTGCCACCAAGTTCCATGCTGCAATTAATAATTCGCTTGGCAGCCTGTGCAAGCAACAACGATCCAACTCGCGTCGAACCCGTAAAGCTCAGTTTGCGGATCTTGCCCGAATCAAGCATTGCTTCAACCGCCGGGCCTGGTGGATCGGCAACCACAACATTGACCACGCCTTCAGGCACACCTGCACGGCTCAAGATGTCGGCAATTGCCAGCGCGGTAAGTGGTGTGTCATGGGCCGGCTTCAACACCACCGCGCATCCCGCGGCAAGTGCTGGTCCAATTTTACGAGTAGCCATTGCAGCAGGAAAGTTCCATGGTGTAGCCAGCAAAGCAACACCTACCGGCTGACGCGAGACCAACAGCCAGTTGGCACCACTCGGTGCGCGCCGGTAGTCGCCATCAATGCGCACTGCTTCTTCACTAAACCAACGGAAGAACTCCGCAGCGTATGCAACTTCTGCCCGCGCATCTGAAAGCACTTTACCCATTTCCAATGTGATCGTTCGTGCGAGCGACTCTTGCTCAGCAATCATGATTTCGAACGCTTTGCGCAAGATTTCTGCCCGTGCGCGCGGAGCAGTTGCCTTCCACGATGCAAATGCATCAGCAGCAACATCGACTGCTCGCAGACAATCCGTTACCGAAGCGTTATCAACTTTGCC